>ERZ772940.1014-NODE-1014-length-10405-cov-3.89034_pt1 | contig 10405 bp, 8 predicted proteins | sample MGYA00511682_ERZ772940 | MGnify/ENA primary metagenome ERZ772940 (study PRJEB29015, sample SAMEA2737922) | human oral metagenome | biome: human oral; feature: human-associated habitat; material: dental | place: China | collected 2031 ... | reverse complement strand
CTTCTCGGCCATCCGCCGCGAACGGGCCGGGTCGCAGCCGCGCGAGACGGCACGCCGGCTGCTGGCGGCGCTGGAGCTGCCCGAATCGGCCTGGTCGCGGCCGGTGACAGGGCTGTCGGTGGGCCAGCAGCAGCGGGCCGCTGTGGCGCGCGCCCTGATCGGCAGCCCCGAGCTGCTGATCGCCGATGAACCGACCTCGGCGCTGGACAGTCAGAACCGCAACCGGCTGCTGTCGCTGCTGATGACACAGCTGGAAAGCAGCGGCGCAACCTTGCTGGTCGTGAGCCATGACGAGCAGCTGCGGCCGTATTTCGGGCGCATCCTGCAGATGGACGACATCAACACGGCGGAGGCGGCCTGACATGTCTTCGCTTTCCTTCACGCTGGCACGACTGGGCACGCTGGTACGGCTGGCCTTTCGCAGCGCCGGCAACCGGCGCGTCAATTTCTGGCTGACGCTGGTGTCGATCGCACTGTCCACCTGCCTGCTGCTGACGGTGCAACGTGGCCAGCAGGCCATCCACGACAGCTTCACCCGCGCTGTTTCAGGCACCGACCTGATCGTGGGGGCACGCACGAGCCCGCTGCAGCTGATGCTGTATGCGGTCTTCCGGCTGGGCGACCCCACCCACGAGATCAGCTGGGAGGCCTATGAGCGGGTGCGCCGCAACCGCCTGGTGGCCTGGACGATTCCCATCGCGCTGGGGGATTCGCACCGCGGCTTTCCGGTGCTGGGCACCGATGCCGCCTATTTCGAGCATTTCCGCTACGGGGCACGCGAACGCCTGCAACTGGCCCAGGGCAAGCCCTTCGAGCAGATCTTCGACGTGGTGCTGGGCGCCGAGGTGGCCCGCAGGCTGGGCTACAGGCTGGGAGATCGCCTGACGCTCACGCATGGCACGGGTGACGCACCCGGCATCGAGCACGCCGACAAGCCGTTCCAAGTGAGCGGCATCCTGGCGCCCACGGGCACACCGGTGGACCGTACGCTGCACATCAGCCTGGACGCCATGACGGCCATCCACCTGAACTGGCAGGCGGGCGCACCCATTCCGGGCATCAACATCCCGGCCGACAAGGTGAAGGCCTTCGACCTGAAGCCTGAATTCATCACAGCCGCCCTGGTAGGCCTGAAATCCCGTGCGGGCGTCTTCAACCTGCAGCGCGACATCAATGCCGACGAGGATGAGGCGCTGCTGGCCGTGTTGCCGGCCGTGGCGCTGAATCAGCTCTGGCGGCTGCTGGACATCGTGACCCGCACGCTGCAGGCGCTGTCGGCGCTGGTGCTGGTGCTGAGCCTGTGCAACCTGGTCACCGCGCTGCTGGCCAGCCTGGAGCAGCGTCAGCGCGAGCTGGCCATCCTGCGTGCCGTGGGTGCCCGCCCGCTGGACCTGCTGTTCCTGCTGGTGCAGGAAGGCATGCTGCTGACGGTGGGCGGCGCGCTGCTGGGCTGTGTGCTGCTGACCGTGGGTTCGCTGCTGGCCGCGCCGCTGCTGCTCAACCAGTGGGGCATCGTCTGGCCCGTGACCCGCTTTGCCGCCGACGAGCTGTGGCTGCTGGCGCTGGTGGCGGTGGCAGGCCCCATCACGGCACTGTGGCCCGCCTGGCGTGCCAGCCAGCGCGCACTGGCCGACGGGCTGACACCCCGGCTCTGACCCCGCCCCTGACCCCTCTCCCGGCAGGATTGACACGGCTGAACGTGTTCTGTAGCCTCAAATGCGACATCGCAGGTTTCAAGGAGTCCCATCATGTTTCCCGGACGCCCCGTCCCTCAACAACAAAATCCCTGGGAACTGGCACCCGAGGTCTACGTCGCCCGTGGCCGCAACCTCGGCAGGGACGAGGGTTATGACGAGGGATATCACGAAGGATGGAATGACGCCGTCGACAAAGCCAATCGCGTCATCAACCAGCAGAAGCAGATGATGCAGGATCTGCAGCAGCAGGTGCAGGCTCGGGTGGAACTGGAGGAATATAACCAGCAGGTCGCTCTTGGCAGAGCCTACCTTCTAGCGATTGAAGCGGTGCAAAGGGAGCATCCGGATACACGGAAGGCCATCCTGCGTGCGTTCAAGCAGTTCTATCTCCAGGAGATGGAAGAAAATCTTGACAGAAGGTCTCTCCGCTGCGCGATTCATCGGGATGCTCAGTTTCTGAAGGAAGCACCTAGGACCAGCCAGTTCATTTTCGATGCCTTGGCCAGCTGAAACGGCATCCGTTTCTGGACCATTGCCCCGGCTGCATGACATGCAGGCCGGGGCAAATTGTTTTTATATCTTCACGTTTCTGCCATTCCCCGGCGCAGTCCCCTGACCACCCTGCAGGGTCTGGTTGCCCTTGCTGTTCGGGTTGCTCCCGTCCGACGCTTCGTCCGGACCGCCTGGCTTGCCTACATCCTTTTCTTCTTCGGCCTACGCAGCGGGTTGAAAACACGCTGGCCCGTCGAACCCACCATCTGACTCCGCACATTCTGCACCGCGTTGCTCTCCCCTGGATCCGATATCCCTCCCCCTATCCACGACAGCACCGTACCCGGCAGCATCTGCGGCAACGCAAAACACATGTACAACACCGCCAGCAGCACATAACTCAGGACCGTCAACCACCACAGGAACGTACCCAAATAGACCAGGTGGCTTAGGCCCCCGCTCTGACCCCGGCGCGGGAAGCATTCAGGTCATGTATGCTGACAGGCAGGTCCGAACGTTGGACCGCCTTTGTACCGCCCTGCTCACCTGTCATGCACCTGCCTGCCGATTCGATGTCCCGGTCCGTCATCCTTCCTGCGAACGCGCCGTCAGCTATGTCGCAGACAACCACGCACGCCCAGGTAGCCTCAGGCAGCCTGGGCAGCGAGGATGAGAACGTGGGGCCCCGGGTCGACAGGAAGCCCGCAGGTTTCAGGCCGGCGCTGGCGGCACTGCTGCTGGCCGCCATGGTTGCCCCCCTGGGCGCCGGGGCCGCCGATGGCCAGCCGGCCGAAGGCGCGATCGCCCCCCCCTCAGCCCGTGCAAGCACCGATTCAGGGGCCGGAAACGGTGATGCTGTCATCGCGGGCAGTGACGGCACGGACAGCCAGGCCGACATCCAGAACAGCCAGGGCCAGGGGCGTTTCGTGCTGGGAGAGGAACTGCCCAAGGCGCGGGCCCGCAGCCTGGAAGGATCCGGCAGCACCACGACACAAGACGGTTGGGGCCAGAAGCAGCCCGCAGGCGATGGCGAAAGACGTGCTCATGGCGGGCAAAGTCAGGACCATGCACAGGCCAGCCAGGAGGGCGCCGATGCCCAGGACTATCGGCCGATGGACTGGGAGGTGCTGATTCCCAAGGACTGGGAGCCCCTGCGCGACTTCAAGTCGCTGAATTTCAATGGCATGTCCGACAGTGACCCGCGCGCCATTGCCGCCCTGCGCAAGCTGCAGAAGGCCTGGAAGAACGCACCGCTCAATCCGGCCATCCAGAACGAGAAGATCGTCATCTCGGGCTTCATCGTGCCGCTGGACAGCAGCGATTCCAGCACCATCGAGGAATTCCTGCTGGTGCCCTACTTCGGGGCCTGCATCCACGTGCCGCCACCACCGTCCAACCAGGTCATCCATGTAGTGCCCGCTCAGCCGCTGAAGGGCTTCCAGATGATGGATCCGGTCACGGTGACGGGGGATCTGAGCCCTTCCCGGATCGACACGCCCTACGGCAGTGCAGGCTACGAGATGCAGGCAAAGACGGTGGCCCCCTACGAGGATCCGGAAGAGGCCCCTTCACCTGCCCATCCGTGACAGGCCGGGGTTCGACACCGCCCGCACGGGCCGGACACGGTGTCGTCCGCCTTTCAGGTGTACCAGCTTTGATACGGCCGTAACCTTTACCGAAACCCTCCGTATCACACACCCGATAACATTCAGGGTAGAAGTGCATCTTTCCGGATCAGCAGGCACCCGGCAGGCCGCTCACGTCGGCCAGGCGGGCGTGGACCCGCGCCTGTGGGCATTCATCCGGCTGCGTGCATCCAGAACCTTCCCCTCAACGGAGAACACCGATGTCTGCCTCCCGCCGTTCCTTCTGCCTGATCCCGGGTGTGCTGGCCCTGATGCTTTCCGGCTGCGCCAGCCTGTCGGAACCCGTCCAGCAGCCGCCTCAGACCGCGGGCATGAGCGTGCCAAGCCCGGCAGCCGAACGCGAGAAGGCCGAGGCCGAACGTGAGGCGGTGGCGTATCAGACCCAGGTGGCCCAGATGCGGATTGCCGGCAACTTCTGTGCCGATGAACGCAAGCTGACCGAATATGCCTATCTCTACCTGAAGCGCGAGCCCTTGCCGCTGCCGCCGCGTGCGCTGTCGATGGAACAGGCGCGATGCGCCAGCCGCACCTTCCTGAAGGGCATCATCCCGTCAGCGGGACGCATCGTCGGCTACAAGTCCGAGCAGATGCCCATGATCGGCGAGGATGGTCAGCAGAAGATGGTGGCGGTGCGCGGCAACCTGCTGGAACGGATGCTGCTGCCCAACGGCGTGGCGCTGTCGGCCAGCCGCTACGCCACCCAGCCGCGCATGGAAGCCGACATGGTGGTGGTGGTGCGCAGCGCCGCCATCCATGACGCGCAGACCCCGCGCGAGGTGCTGGCCAGCCTGTCGGCCATCATCCCCTTCATCGAGCTGCCTGATCTGGCCTATCAGGACTACGCTCAGATGAACGCGGCAGACGCCACGGTGGTCAATGCCAACGCCCGCTTCGGCGTGCTGGGCACCCCCATCCCCATCAACGTGGATCAGGAGATGGTGGACCAGCTGGCCGAGATGACGGTGCGGCTGACGGACAAGGATGGCAACGAGCTGGAAGCTGTCAAGGGCAGCAGCCTGCAGGGCAACCCGCTCAATGCCGTGCTGTGGCAGATCCAGGACCTGGAAAAAGCCGGTATCCGCCTGCGCCCTGGCGACATCCTGTCACTGGGTGCCTTCGGCAAGCGCTTCAAGCCCGAAGCCGGCAAGAGCTACCGGATGAGCTACGAAGGCCTGCCGGGCAACCCGTCGGTCATCGTCAATTTCCGCTGAACTTCGCCAGGCGGACATCGATGGCGTCCAGATCCGCCTGCGCCTTGTCCAGCTGGCGGTCGTAGTCCGCCTGCAGGCCACGCATCTGCTCCAGCATGGCCTGATTCTTCTTCTCGTTGAACGTGGGATCCCCGCCGCGCGAGGCAGCCAGGCGGGCCAGTGACAGGCGATTCAGTTCCGAATCACGCTTGGCACGCAGGTGCAGCACCATGCGCTGCTGCTGGCGACGCTCGACCAGCAGGGCGTCGTGCTCGGCATTGCCGGTGTCGGGCTTGGGATCACGCGCGATGATGTCCCTGCCATCGCTCTCTTTCAGGGTAGTCGCGCCTTGAACCGTCGTGGCGGTCATGGCCGCACTGGAAGCCTTGGCCACAGGTGCGCTCTCGGCAGCCGGCTGCGTGGCAGCCCAGGTCGGCACGGAAAGCATCAGCGAGGAAAGAAGCAGGACACGTTTGATCATGGTCTCACCACGGTGAAAGGATCCGCCGCGGGACGTGTCCGGAATGGACCGGGGTGGCCGAGGAGGCCCGGCCCCGTTCGTGCAGGGAGCCGTTCAGCCAGGGCACACGCCGTCGCGCAGGCGGCATGCGCCGAGTCTAGCGCCCGCGTGCGCGACGGGATGTGCCGCTTTTCTCGGACCGGTCAAGATCGTGTCAGCGGAAGCTGATGAGCGAGACCAGCAGGAAGATGGGCAGCAGGAAGGTAAGCGACCAGAACAGGTAGGCGAAGAAGCTGGGCATGCGGATGCCGCGGTCCTCGGCGATGGCCTTGACCATCAGGTTGGGCGCGTTGCCGATGTAGGTGTTGGCTCCCATGAACACGGCACCGGCCGAGACGGCCATCAGCACCGGCGCCATCTCGTTCATCAGCACCTGCGGATCACCGCCCGCGGTGTTGAAGAACACCAGATAGGTGGGCGCATTGTCCAGGAAGGAGCTGAGCAGCCCGGTGGCCCAGAAGTACATGATGGGGATGGGCTCGCCTTTGGCGTTGTTGACGGCATGCACGACGCTGGCAAACGCCCCGTCGGTGCCCGCCTGGAGCATGGCAATGACCGGGATGATGGTGAGGAAGATGCCGGCGAACAGCTTGGCCACTTCCTCCATGGGGGCCCAGGAAAACTGGTTGTCGGCGTGGATGGAGGCCGGGGTGATGCGCAGCGAGACGATGATGACCGCCAGCAGCCCGAGGTCACGCAGCAGGCCGGGCAACGTGACTTCAGCGCCATAGACATCGAATGAGATCCCGGGTTTCCAGAGCCCGCTCATCAGGACCAGCCCGACCACCACGCCCAGCAACAGGACATTGGCCCAGCCCTGCAGCCCCAGGGGTTGCGCATCCGACACGGATTCGCGAGGCAGCACACCTTCCTTGCGGTACATCCAGCTGTCGAGCAGGAAGAACATGGCCAGCAGCAGCACCGACACCAGCAGCATGTCCCAGAACAGGTAGCGCATGGTCCAGCTGAACTCGACCCCCTGCAGGAAGCCCAGGAAGAGCGGAGGATCGCCCAGCGGGGTGAGCAGGCCGCCGATGTTGGACACCAGGAAGATGAAGAAGACGATGACGTGGGCCTGGTGGCGGCGATTGTCGTTGGCGCGAATGAGTGGCCGGATGAGCAGCATGGAGGCACCCGTGGTGCCCATGAAGCTGGCGATGGACGTGCCCAGCGCCAGCAACCCGGTATTGAGAATGGGGCGGCCACGCAAGGTGCCACTGATGTGGATGCCGCCCGCGCAGGTGAAGAGCGCCGTGAGCAGGAGGATGAAGGGGATGTATTCACCCACGGCGGCATGCACGAGCCCATGCAGGGCGGCACCGAAGCCATGGATGAAGGCAAACGGCACCAGGAACGCCAGGGCCCAGCCCGCGGCGACCTTGCCATAGTGATGGTGCCAGAACAGGGGCGAGATCAGCGGCATCAGGGCGATGGACAGCAGGATGCCGGCAAAGGGGATGCCCCAGTACAGGGACAGGCTGGCGCCATCGAGCGTCTCGGAAGAGGCCCAGGCAGGTGAGGCGGACAGGAGGAGAAGCAACAGCAGCAGACTGTTTCTGGAGGATTTCATGCGTGAAGGTCATACCCCGGTTGAGGTACACAATACACTTTGCTTTGGCATAAGCCAACACTGTCGGTTTGCCGACGTGGGCAGCAATGGTATTTTGCATGGGCCCTCCCGGCCCTTCCGTCATCCCATGTTCGAACGCATCTTCGCCCCCGCCTCGATCGATTCCCTGTTTTCGGACACCGCCATGCTGGCGGCCATGGCCCGCTTCGAGAACGGCCTGGCGCAGGCCCAGGCCTCGGTGGGCATGATTCCCGACGAGGCTGCTCGCGCCATCGGCATGGCCTGCCACGAACTGGGTGACCCGGCCGCCAGCGATGGAGCCAGCCACGACATTGCGCAAGGGCGCTTCGACCCGGCGCGGCTGTACCCGGCCGCCCGCGTGGCCGGCACGCTGGCCATCCCCTTTCTGAAGGCACTGTCCGAATCGATCGGCACCCGCTCGCCGGATGCGGTGCGTCACCTCAACCATGGCGCCAGCCACCAGGACCTGATGGACTCGGCACTGGCCATGCAGTGCAAGGAGGCTGGGCGGCGCCTGCAGGACATGCTGGAGCGGGTGGGCGCGGCCATCGTGCGACTCATCGAGGAGAACCAGGATACCCTGCTGATGAGCCGGCATCGGCTGCAGCCGGCCTCGCCCATCTACCTGGCGTGGAAACTGGCCGGCTGGCTCGATCCCCTGCAACGCAGCCGACGCCACCTGCGTGCTGCGCTGCTGGATGTGGCCGTGCTGCAGTTCGGCGGACCGGATGGCACACTGTCCTCACAAGGGCCGCAGACCGAACGCAGCCTGGCGGTGGCGCAACGACTGGCCGACGCCCTGGGCCTGATGATGCCGGCCGCCTCATGGCACACGACGCGCGACCGCTTCGTGCGGCTGGGCACGGAGCTGGCCATGCTGTGCGGGACGCTGGGCAAGATCGGGCAGGACATCGCACTGCTCACGCAGGCCGAGATCGGCGAGCTGCACGACGACGAGGCGGGTCGACAAGGGCCGGCCGCCCTGCTGTGGCGCCCGCAGACGCCCGTGACGGCGCAGCTGATGCGCGAGGCCGCCCAGCGTGCCCCGGGCCTGGCAGCCATCATGCTGGGAGCCATGGACATCGAGCACGAAGGCGGAATGAGTCAGTGGCAATCCAGCTGGCACACGCTGCAACAGCTGTTTGGCGCAGCCGCCAGCAGCCTGGCCGCCGCCGAGGAACTGCTGGGACGACTGCAGATCGACCGCGAGGTGATGCAGGCCAACATCGTCCGTCAGCATGAACAGAGCCTGCCGGCCACGCTGGTGCAGGTTCTGGCCCCCAGGCTAGGCAAGGATGAAGCCCAGGCCCTGATGGCGGAGCTGCTCGAGAGTGCACACAAGAACGGCCTGTCCTTGCGTCAGGCCCTGGGACGGGACGCACGCATCTCGTCGGTCATGAACCTGAGCGACCTGGAAAGACTGTTCGACCCCGCCGGCAATCCCGGCGCCACGGGGACGATGGTCAGCCAGATCGTGGAGGCCTGGCGTTCAGGGCGCTGAGGGTCCGACGCCCCGGCTCGGACCCCGCATCCGGGAAGCATCCCGGGAAGTCCGTGAACATGATTCTGAATGCTGAATGCAATATTCAGCACGCTGTGGGTCTGGAGACCGCCTGGCCACGCTGTCCTTTGCTCAATGCATCAGCAGCGGCTGGTGCATGATGCCTTCGAACCCGGACAGGAAATGGTCGACTTCCTCGATGCTGGGCTCGGCGGCGATCAGCATCGAGACATCCTGCCGGAACTTGTCGGCCATCAGGCCGCCTATGAAGATTTCCCGCCGAGCCGCCTTGTCCATGATTTCATAACCACGGCAGATCCGGTCGGGCTGCTCGCCGTTGAACTCGACGATGCAGTAATTCGGGCTGTTGTAGATCATGTTCATCGTGTTGACTTCCCCAAACGACGGAAGCCAGTTTTGGGCATGGCGGCACTTTGCCACAGCAGCCCCCGATGATCGTTCCACCGCCTCCGATGAGCGTAGGCGTACGCGTCGGCACAACCCCTATCGCAAGGGTTGCCCTCCCAGGGCGACGACACCCGTTCCGAGAGGGTGCAGCCCGTTCTCCCTCGACCAGCCTGTCGGCGGTCCCTTGTGGCGCGCTCCTGCGCCGGCCTTCGGGCCGTGGCGTGCTGCGCAGGCCTGCACCCTGTCCTGAAAGCCTGCCAGTGGGGATGGCAGGCAAGCCTGATCGTCGTCGGGAAAAGTCAGGACAAGGGATCAGGACCAGAGCGCCTGCAGGGTGTCGATATCCCGCTGCAGCCGAGCCAGGTCCGTACCTTGCGCCAATCCGAGCCACAATCGGTTGTCCAGACGCCAGACGGTTTCCCGTGACCGAAGAGCGGCGCTCAAGTTTGGCCTGGAATGTGCGATTTCCGCCGGATCCGTCGATCCTTGAGACACACTTCCCGCCGTTGCTTCCCCTGCCGCAAACCGCCAGTCATAGCCACTGCGCCCCGTCTGCAACACGGCCTGCATCCACTGCACGCCCGGCGTTTCCAGCAGCGCCTGCAGTGCCTCCTGGGCCTCCTGCCGGGTGGGAACCCCCACCTCGGGCAGCCAGCGGCAAGCCAGCCGGAGAACCTGACCGCTCGTGGCGGAAGCGCCCCGCTGCCAGCTCGGTTCATCCAGGGCCATAGGGTCATGGTGGTACCACTGGCCATTGGCCCAGGTCGAGCTGGCCCAGCCCGTGGCGGGGTCATGGCTGCCGCTGAGCACGGCCGCCGGCCACGTCAGGGCCTGACCCTCATCCGTGCGAAGGCCTGAGCCCGTGGCCCGTACCAGCGACACCAGTCGCAGATGCTGATCGAACGGTGGCTGGCGCAGCTGATCCACGACGCGCAGCAGGTGTTCGCCTTCGCGGGAAACCTCCAGATAGAGGTGCTTCCAGGCGGGCTGGCGCAGCAGCCGCACCAGGGTGGTCCGAAACACCGGGCCGCCCAGGCAGCAGATGCAGCCTGCCGTCAGCGTCTGATCAGGCGCACCGGTCGCACAAGCTGCCGGCGACAGCGACTGCACGGCCAGCGGTGCGGATGGCACCTCGCCCGCCTGCAACCACAGGCTGTCATCTTCACCGGCGGGATTCAAGCCCCGACGCTGGGCACGCAGCTGCGCGATGCAGGCGCTACGGGCAGCGGCATCGGGTCCGCTGATCAGGGTGACGGTGCGACGAAGGGGAATGCCGGGTTCTGCCATGCCTGGAAACGACACTGGCAGCGAATGCGTCGCTGCCAGTGGTGCGTGCGGGTCTGTCGAAAAACCGCCCGGG
>ERZ772940.1011-NODE-1011-length-10408-cov-30.2951_pt1 | contig 10408 bp, 9 predicted proteins | sample MGYA00511682_ERZ772940 | MGnify/ENA primary metagenome ERZ772940 (study PRJEB29015, sample SAMEA2737922) | human oral metagenome | biome: human oral; feature: human-associated habitat; material: dental | place: China | collected 2031 ... | reverse complement strand
AGGAGGCCGGTGGCGGGCAGGCCGTCGCCCTGTTCCTTCCCCAGCCGGGAGACCCGTCGTCGACCTACACGATCTGGGTCTCGCAGGAAGAGGGGCTCACCCCCCGACAGTCCCACAGCAACGTCACGGTAACCGTCGACCCCGGCACCGGGCGGGCGACGGTCCCCTCCACGCCCGGCCGCCGGCCGACCGCTCGGACGGGCAAGTACCTATGACACCCGTACCAGCCTCTGAGTATGTGCCCGTTCCCACATCACAAGACACACTGAGATCGGGCCTTTAGTCGCAGATGACCCGCAGGTGGGGGCACAATCGGACCCGTACGGCACCGGAATGAACCGGCGCCCCTGACTCCAAGACAACGCGAGAAGGACCTAACGTGGCGCGCAGTATCTACATCGCCTCACCCAACGCCGGAACCGGGAAGTCAACGGTGGCCCTCGGGCTGGTCTCCTGCCTGACCAAGGTGGTCGCCAAGGTCGGCGTCTTCCGCCCCTTCGTGGAGAGCCGTGAGGGCGATGCCTTCCTCAGCCTCCTGCTGAACCGTGCCGGCTCCACCACGCCCACCGAGCAGTGCGTCGGCGCGACCTGGGACGAGTTCCACGCCGACCCCGAGGAGGCCCTGGCACGCATCGTCGACGCCTACCGGGCCCTGGCGCGCGAGCACGACGTCGTCATCATCGACGGCTCGGACTTCACCGACGTCGCCGGTAACCCCGAGCTGGCCCTCAACGCCCGGGTGGCGGCCAACATCGGCGTCCCGGTGCTGCTGGTGGTCTCCGGGCAGAATGACGTGGAGGACGTCGTCGCCTCCGTGGAGGTCTCCATGGCCGAGATCGCCGACAACCACGCCCGCACCGTCGCGGTCGTGGCCAACAAGTGCCTGCCCGAGACCCGCCAGGCCGTCGGCGAGGCACTGACCGCCATCGAGGGCATCACCTCCACCACGCTGCCCGAGGTGCCGCTGCTGGCGGCCCCGGTGGTGCGCGAGGTGCTCGACGCCGTCGAGGGCACTCTCATCGCCGGTGACGAGACGCTGCTCGACCGCGAGGCCGAGTCCGTCCTCGTGTGCGCCATGGACGTCTCCCACGTCCTGGAGCGCCTGACCGCGGGCCAGCTCGCCATCGTCCCGGCCGACCGCTCCGCCATGCTCATCTCCCTCATGGCGGCCCAGGCCTCCTCGAGCTTCCCGATCCTGTCGGGTCTCATCCTCAACGGCGGCTTCGAGGTGGCGCCCCACGCGCTGCGCCTCCTGGAGGGGCTGGACGTCAACATCCCGGTCATCACCTCCCCGCTGGACACCTTCACCGCCGCCTCCGCGGCCGGCTCCCTGCAGGGCCTGCTCGCCCACGGCTCCGAGCGCAAGATCGACGTCGCCGTGACCACCTTCGAGCAGGAGGCCGACGTCGAGGCCCTCCTGTCGGCCCTGGAGGTCGAGCCCTCCGAGGTCGTCACCCCCATCATGTTCCAGGCCGAGCTGGTGGAGCGCTCGCGCGCCAACCGCAAGACGATCGTCCTGCCCGAGCCCGACGACGACCGGGTCCTGCGGGCCGCCGACGCCATCCTGCGCCGCGGCATCGCCGACCTGGTGCTGCTGGGTGACGAGACCACGGTGCGGGCCCGCGCCACCGAGCTGGGCCTGGACATCGCCGCCGCCCGGGTTGTCGCCACCGACGACCCCGAGCTGCTGGAGAAGTACGCCGAGGAGTTCGCCCGTCTGCGCGCCAAGAAGGGCGTCACCCTGGAGCAGGCCCGCGAGAAGGTCCAGGACGTGTCCTACTTCGGCACGATGATGGTCCACATGGGAGACGCCGACGGCATGGTCTCGGGCGCCGCCCACACCACCGCCCACACGATCGTCCCCTCCTTCCAGATCATCAAGACCAAGCCGGGGACCTCCATCGTCTCCTCGGTCTTCCTCATGCTCCTGCAGGACCGGGTGCTCGTCTACGGCGACTGCGCCGTCAACCCCGAGCCCAACGCCGCCGAGCTGGCCGACATCGCCATCTCCTCGGCCGCCACGGCCCGCCAGTTCGGCGTCGAGCCGCGCGTGGCGATGCTGTCCTTCTCCACCGGGACCTCCGGCAAGGGCGCAGACGTGGACAAGGTCCGTGAGGCCACCGAGCTGGTGCGGGCCAAGGAGCCCGACCTCGCCGTCGAGGGCCCCATCCAGTACGACGCCGCCATCGACCCGACCGTGGCCGCCAAGAAGGCCCCGGACTCGCTCGTGGCCGGGCGGGCCAACGTCTTCATCTTCCCGGACCTGTCCAGCGGCAACATCGGCTACAAGGCGGTCCAGCGCTCCTCGGGCGCCATCGCCATCGGCCCGGTCCTCCAGGGTCTCAACAAGCCGGTCAACGACCTCTCGCGCGGCGCCCTGGTGGAGGACATCATCAACACCGTCGCCATCACCGCCGTCCAGGCCCAGGGCTGAGCCCTTCAGCGGCGTGGGACCGAGCCCCGGTCCCACGCCGCTGAGGCTCCCCCGGGACCCTCATCAGTCATCCAGTCGTCCCCGCGTTCATCCCCGACCGTTCTTGAAAGGCACCCCGTGACTCAGCGCACCGTCCTCGTTATCAACTCCGGCTCCTCCTCCATCAAGTACCAGCTGGTTGACCCCGACTCGGGCGCCTCGCTCGCCTCCGGCCTGGTGGAGCGCATCGGTGAGGAGACTGGCGCCATCACCCACAAGCACGGCGAGGAGCGCACCGAGATCACCGAGCCTGTCCCCGACCACGGCTTCGGCCTGTCCGAGGTGCTGCGCCTGTTCGAGGAGCAGGGCCCCTCGCTGGCCGACGCCCACATCGTGGCCGTGGGCCACCGAGTCGTCCAGGGCGGGCGCTACTTCTCCGGCCCGGCCCTCATCGACGACGAGGTCGTGGCCCGTATCGAGCAGCTCGTGCCGCTGGGCCCGCTGCACAACCCCGCCCACCTCAAGGGCATCGAGGTGGGGCGCCGCCTCCTGTCCGACGTGCCGCACGTGGCCGTCTTCGACACCGCCTTCTTCCAGGACCTGCCCGAGGAGGCCGCCCGCTACGCCCTGGACCGCGAGGTCGCCGACACCTACTCCATCCGCCGCTACGGGGCTCACGGCACCAGCCACCAGTTCGTCTCCGGGGCGGTCTCGCAGCTCCTGGGGCGCGATGACCTCAAGCAGGTCGTCCTGCACCTGGGCAACGGGGCCTCGGCCTCGGCGGTCGTGGCCGGGCACGCCGTGGACACCTCCATGGGCCTGACCCCGCTGGAGGGCCTGGTCATGGGCGGGCGCACCGGCGACATCGACCCGGCCGCCGTCTTCCACCTGGCGCGGGTGGCCGGCATGTCCATCGACGAGATCGACCACCTGTTCAACCGCGGCTCGGGCATGAAGGGCCTGGCCGGGGACAACGACATGCGCGAGGTGTGGAAGCGCATCGGTGCCGGTGAGCAGGAGGCCCGCGAGGCCATGGACATCTACCTGCACCGCCTCGTGAAGTACGTGGGCGCCTACACCGCCGTCATGGGCGGCCTGGACGCCCTGACCTTCACCGCAGGTATCGGTGAGAACGACGCGGACCTGCGCCGTGAGCTTGGCGAGCGCCTGAGCTTCATGGGTGTCAAGATCGACCAGGGGGTCAACGAGACCCGCTCCCGCGAGCCGCGCGTCATCTCCACCCCGGACTCGAAGGTCACGGTGCTCGTGGTGCCCACCAACGAGGAGCTCGCCATCGCGCGCCAGGCACTCACCCTCATCTGAGCCGCTCCCGGTAGTGCGCACAAGAGTCTGACGCCCAGCACTGCCGGACCCGGACACCGTCGCGTTCGTACCTTATGCCGCGCGTTCGGGGGTTCAGGGTACGAACGCGAGGGCTACCCTACGAACGCGAGGCGCTCACCCAAGGGCGAGCCCGGAGGCCATCGTTCAACGCCGGCCCCAGCTCCGGCCCCCCTCGGCGCTTCCGAAGCGGGCAGACACGGGAGACCGTCCCCCAGGGGGGACAAACGGGCCGACGGCGGTGCGCGCGCCTCCTGCCGGGGGCTTCCATGGAGTCATGAACAACGCACCTGTCACCGCACCGATCAACCGCACACCAAGGCCTCCCGCTCCATCAACAACACCCCTGCCCCAGACCGCAGCCATGAACGGGGGCGCGCCGATCCCCGTACCGGCTCAGCAGCCGGCCGCGCCCTTCGTTCCGGCCCCGGCAGCCCCCGGCGCCGTGCCCGCCCCAGCCGTCCCTTCTCCCGCCGAGGGGCTCGTCGTGGTCACTGAGGGGCTGACCCGCACCTACAACGGCGTCAACGCCGTCGACGGCTTGAACCTGTCCGTGCCCGCCGGCGGTATCTACGGCTTTCTGGGCCCCAACGGCGCCGGCAAGTCCACCACGATGAAGCTCCTGCTGGGACTGACCCGCCCGACGTCGGGCAGCATGAGCGTCCTGGGACGCCCGGTCAGCCAGCGCCACCCCCTGCCGCCGGGAACCATCGGCTCCCTCATCGAGGGCCCCTCCTACTACCCGAGCCTGACCGGCAAGGAGAACCTGGCCATGGTGGCCTCCTACCTGGGGCTGGCCTCCAACCGCGTCCAGCACGCCCTGGCCACCGTCAACCTCATCGGGCAGGAGAACAAGCAGGTCAAGCACTACTCCATGGGCATGAAGCAGCGCCTGGGACTGGCCATGGCACTGCTGTCGAACCCGGCCCTCATGCTCCTGGACGAGCCGACCAACGGGCTCGACCCCGCCGGGGTGGCCGAGATCCGCCAGCTCATCGTCACCCTGGCCCGCCAGGAGGGCGTGACGATCATCGTCTCCTCCCACATCCTGTCCGAGATCGAGCAGATGGCCGACACCGTCGGCATCATCTGCGCCGGACGCCTGCGCTATCAGGGCACCCTGGCCGGGCTGCGCGACGAGGGGGTCATCGAGCTGCTCGTCTCCTCGCCCACGGCCGTCGCCGCGCTCCTGACCTCCCTCGGGGTGGCCCACGAGGTGCGGGACGGCGCCGTGCGCACCCCCATGATGCCCGACGACGTCGTCGGCGAGCTCATCACCCGCATCGTCTCCTCCGGGACAACCGTCTACCGGGTCCAGACCGTGCGCAAGACCCTCGAGCAGGCCTTCCTGGAGCTGACCGAGCCGGTCCTGGCCACCCAGCCGCCCCTCGCCTCTCAGGAGATGAACCGATGAGCACCCCAGTGAGCACAGCGGGCCCGGCGGCCACCATGGCCGCGCAGCCAACACCACCAGCACAGCACCTGACACAGCCCCCGACGCGACCGGCGGCGCCGCGCGCACTCCCCCTCTCCCCGCTCCGCCGGGCGTGGACCACTCTGACCCTCGAGCTGGGCAAGCTGCGCCGCAAGCGCTACTGGCTCATCGCCGCCAGCGCCACCGCCGTGTGCCTGGCATGGTCCAGTATGCTCATCACCCAGCGGGCGAGCGGCCCGGTTGGCGCACGCCACGCCACGCTTGCCCTGGACGAGTTCATCCAGATCATCGCCTTCCTCATGCCCCTCATCACCGCGATCCTGGCCTCACGCATCGTCACCGTGGACACCGAGGAGCGCATGGGCCAGCTGATGACGGCGCTGGGGCAAAGCCCCCTGACCCGCTACCGAGGCAAGCTGGTGGTCGTGATCCTCACGGTCCTGTGCATAGAGATGACCCTCTTCACACTTGTCACCGTGCTGGCCGGCCCGATCGGGCTGACCGTCACCGGCTCCTACTGGAGCACACTGCCTCCCGCCCTCGCGGTGGCGGCGTGCTCAACGCTGGCCATCTCCGCGGTCCAGCTGACGCTGTCCACCTGCTTCGACAAGCAGAGCGTCAGCCTGGGTGCGGCAGCCATCGGCGGCCTCATCGCCGAGAGCCTGCCCTACGCCTACCTCGGGAAGTTCTCATGGCTGCTGCCCTGGGGCATCGTTCCCGCAGCCACCCCCATTGACACGGTCGCCTCCCGCACGTCCATGCGGGAAAGCGGCGACATGACGCTCGTGTCCCACCCGTGGACCCTGGCGGCGCTCGCCGCGCTGGTCGCGGTCGGGTGGACCGTCGCCGCCCACCTCGTTATCGTCCACCAGGAGAATCACCGATGAGCACCACCGCCCCCGCACGCCCCGCTGCAGGCCGGCCCCTCCGGCCCGCTCAGCACCCGTCAGCGCTCCCCGGCCCCTCCGGCCCGTCCACGACGCCGCAGCCGGCCGGCCTGAGCCGGTCTGCTCCGCCCGCTCCCCGGTCCCGCCCGTCGGTGCGAGCCGCCTGGTACTGGGAGAACCGCAAGTCCCCCAACCGGTGGTACTGGGTCGCCGTCACCATCCTGTGCTCCCTGGGCTCTCTGTCCGGCTACCTGCAGTACCGCACCTACCGCAGCCAGTTCGAGGCCCAGGGCGTCACCTGGGAGATCACGTGGTCCCAGTCCACGCTCCTGCTCTCGATGGTGTTCATGCCGCTGGCGCTGGGTGCCTTCGCCGCACAGATCGCCAGCAGTGAGCACCAGGGAAAGAACTGGCAGCGGATGAGCGCCACCGGCCTGGAGACCACCATGGTCGCGGGCAAGCTGCTGCACGGCCTTCAGGTCGCGGTCCTCACCACCGCGGTCCTGGTCCTGACCATCGCGGTGGCGGGCCTCGCCTCGGGCTTCAGCCTGGTGGGCCTGGTCGCCTACCTGCCGCGCTTCGCCGTCGTCGCGCTGGGAATGTGGGTCATCCTCACCTTCGTCACCTGGCTGGGTGCGATCATGAGGTCCTTCGCCACCACGATGACCACGGTGCTGCTGAGCACCATCGCGGGGATGGCGATGCTTCTCGTGGCACGGCCGCTGAGCGTCCTCAACCCCGCAGCCTCACTGACCCGAGCCACGTCGGCCCTGAGCCCGGGCTACGTGACCTCACCGGGCGCCGTAGCATTCGAGGGCGTCATCTGCCTGGTGTGGGTGGTCCTGCTGGCCCTGGCTCTGCGCCGAGCAGTGAGGCGCCAGTCATGAGCCCCGTTCCCGCAGCGCCCGACCCGGCACACGTCTCCCGGGTCCCACGGACCCTCCTGGACCGGGTGGCTCAGTGGTGGCGCACCAGTACCCTGACCCTGTGGGCGGTGGCCGGGGCCGCGGGCCTCTTCCAGCTGATGGTGCTCAACGTGGCCTCGTACACCTACCCGTACCTCCCTATGCGAGGCTGGGTCATCGCCTCCCTGCTGCTCGCCGGATCGCTGCTGGCCCGACGCCGCTGGCCCCTGGCCGTCGTCACTGCCACGAGCCTGGCCTCGGCCGCCGTCGACCTGTGGGGGCCGCGCGGTGGACTCAACCTGCTGTCCATGCTGGCTCTCTACGCCCTGCTCGTGATCGCCTCCACCCGTGACCGACTCATCGGCTTCGGTATCTGCGCGCTGTGCACCCTCGTCCCTACGGCACTGGCCAAGTGGCCGCAGGTGAGCGCGTTGAGCCCTGATTTCCTCGCCCTGGTCCTCGTGCTCGCGATGGCCTCGATCTCCCGCTCACGCCGGGAGGCCCTGGAGCACGGGGACGCCCAGCTGGCGGCGCAGTCCGCCGAGCAGCGGTTGGTCGCTCAACGTGACGCCGCCCGCCACCAGGCCCGGGTGGCGGCCGAGCTCCACGACTCCGTGGGCCACGCCCTGACCGCGATCATCGCCCTGTCCGAGGGAATGCAGGGGGCCAGCGGCAACCCACAGACCGATGAGGCCATCGACATGATGAACACCCTGGCCCGCGAGGGTCTGGCCGACACCCGACGCGCCGTCGCCTCGCTTCAGACGGCACCGGGCCCCTCCCCCGACGACGCCGTTGACGCCACCGAGCCCCCAACCGGCCAGGTCGCAGCACACCCGCAGTCCCCCGGGGGCGCACCCGGATGGGACCGACTCACCGACCTGCTGACCACGGTGAGAGCCACCGGCATCAGTGCGGCCCTCACCGAGACCGGCAGGCGCCCCCTCGACGCAGCAAGCAGTCGGGCCCTCGGGGAGGTCGTCTATGTCGTCGTCCGGGAGGCCCTGACCAACGTCATGCGCCACGCCGAGGGCGCCACGCGCGTCGTCGTCTCCCTGGACCACGACCAGGCCGCCACCCGGATCACCGTGTCCGACGACGGTCGCGGCGCTCAGCCAGGTCGCGCAGACGGCTCCCCGGGCTCAACTCAGGCGCCGCCGGCGGCTGGCCACGGGCTGGCCAACCTGGCTGCCGCGGTCGGTGAGCACGGCGGCACACTGTCCGCCGGCCCCACAGCCGATGAGGGCGCATCCGGCTGGGTGCTGCACGCTCTCGTCCCCTTCCCGGAAGGCACGCCGCGATGAGCCCGTCCACCTCCGGCCCCGCGTCCTCCCCCACCGCCTCCAGGCCGGACGCCGGAAGCTCATCGAGCGGCCTCAGGCCGATCACGGTGATGATCGTCGATGACCAGCGAGCCACCCGCATGGGCCTGTCCCTCATCATCAACCGGGCCGACGACCTGCAGGTCACAGCTGAGGCCGTCCACGGCCAGGACGCCCTCGACCAGCTCGCCGCCCTGCTTGAGGAACGCCGGCCGCTTCCCGACGTCGTCCTCATGGACGTGCGCATGCCGGTACTCAACGGGATCGATGCCACCGCCCGCATCTGCCAGCTCTACCCCTCGATCCGGGTCCTGGTGCTGACCACCTACGACCAGGACGAGTTCGCCTTCGGGGCGCTGTCGGCCGGCGCCTCCGGGTTCCTGCTCAAGGACACCCGCACGGCCGAGCTCCACCAGGCGCTGCGGGCGGTCAGCTCCGGGGACGCGATCCTCACTCCGCGCATCACCCGCGAGCTGCTCAACCGGCACATGCTCAGCCCCGTGGCCTCACCCCGTCAGCGCGCGGCACGCCAGCACCTCGACGATCTCAGCCCCCGCGAGCGCGAGGTGGCCGACCTGGTGGCCCAGGGGCTGACGAACGCAGAGATCGCTCAGCGCCTCGTCTTGGCCCCGGACTCGGTCAAGAAGAACGTCACCCGGATCCTGACCAAGCTGGACTTGCGTGATCGGGTCCAGCTCGTCATCCTCATGCGCGACGCCCAGTCCTGAGCCTGCGCGCTCGCCTCCTCAGGCCGCGGTGGCCAGGACCGGCTGCGGCGCCGGGGCCCGGTAGACGAGGCGGGACTGGGCCAGGTAGTTGACGATGAAGAGCGTGGAGTCGACGAGCACCTTGGCCAGCCACAGGGGCGCGCCGGCGCCGGTGAGGACTGAGATGCCGGCGTAGGAGGTCGCCGCGACCCCGCCCTGGACGGTCGCGTAGCCGCCGGCCGAGCGCCAGAAGGTCTCCGGGGCGGCCCCGAACAGACGCCGGTTGAGCAGAAAGCCCAGGGTGCAGGAGACGATCCGGGCTCCGACGACGGCGTAGAGGACCGAGCCGGTCAACGAGTTGAGGATGAGGACCAGCGCGTAGTCGACGCTCCAGCCGGTGAAGGACACGGCGGCGAAGAGGACGACCGTGGGAACCCGGCGGCGCAGGCAGGCCAGGCGGCCCAGGATCGTCGGGCGGGCAGCGGGGAGGGCGGGGCTCGTCGTCGTCATGGCAGCAAGCCTCGCCGGAGGTCTTGTGCCACGTGTTTGACGGACCTGTGCCGTTTCTGTGAGAGACGGTCACCGGGCCCTGCGGGCTGTGCGCCCGTTCCTCGGCTTTTAGAACAGGGCGTCGGTCTGCGGCTCGGCGGGTGCGCTCGACGACGCCGCACTCGGCGCCTGCTGCGCCTCCCGGTTCCCCGGTGCCAGGCCGCCGCGGGTCCAGCCCGGTCCTGCGGGCACCGGGCGGCCCTGCTGGAAGGCGGTGGCGGCACCGCGGGCCCGGGAGTCGGCGGCCTCGTTCATGGGGTGGCCGACGTGCCCGCGCACCCACTCGAAGCGCACGGTGCGACCCGCGAGCGCGGCGTCGAGGTCCTTGACGAGGTCGGCGTTGAGGACGGGTTTGCCGTCGGCCTTGCGCCAGCCGCGCTTCTTCCAGCCGTGACGCCACTTGGTCAGGGAGTTGATGACGTACTGGGAGTCGCACTGGATGAGGAGCTCCTCGCCGGCGAGCCCGGCGGCCTCGGTGGCCCGCAGGAGCTCCAGGACGGCGGTGAGCTCGCCGCGGTTGTTGGTCGAGCTCTCCCAGCCTCCGGCGGCCCAACAGTCGTCATCCACGTACCAGGCCCAGCCGGCCGGTCCCGGGTTGCCCAGGGAGGAGCCGTCGGCAGCAGCAGTCAGCGTCATGGAGGGCACTCTACCCAGCCTCCCCGGTGCACCCCGAACAGGTTCAACCTCCCGTGCCGTGATCGGCGCCATGCTAGCCTGCCGCACAGCAAGAATGATCTTGCCACCTGGAACATATCCCCTGAGAGGTACACCGATGTCCTCCACGCTGAACGCTTTGTCAGCCTCGTCAGCGTCATCCGGCACACTCATCGCCGCACGCTGGTACGACTA
>ERZ772940.1009-NODE-1009-length-10419-cov-16.3131_pt1 | contig 10419 bp, 8 predicted proteins | sample MGYA00511682_ERZ772940 | MGnify/ENA primary metagenome ERZ772940 (study PRJEB29015, sample SAMEA2737922) | human oral metagenome | biome: human oral; feature: human-associated habitat; material: dental | place: China | collected 2031 ... | reverse complement strand
ACCAGCCACCACCACAACCAGATAAACCAGCCTCCACAAAACCCGGGGCTTGACAGTGCCGTCTGTCAGCGTCACCGCCGGGCTCATGCTGTCGGCAGTGTCATCAATGGCCGGTGTACCGCCGCTAGTCAGGGCGATGAGGTCAGCTTCGGTCTGCTCGGCTGGGATGCCGTAGCGGGCGTGGCTGGCGGCGTAGAGCAGGGCTGGGTCGCGCACCGCTGGCGGGGCAGGCCGGGTAGCCAGGGAGAACCAGCCCGAGCGGCGCCCGTGGTGCATGACGGTGGCGTAGGCCTGGTACTGGGCCAACAGCTGGAAGTCGGCCGCCTCCAGCTCCGGAGCCAGGCGAGCCGCCGCAGCCGCATCGGTCGCCGACAAGGCGAAGTACACCTTGGAGCGCGTGTTGGTCTCCACCGCCTGAATCATCTCGGCACTGAGCTGCCCGCGGTACTGGTGCGCCAGATGGAAGGCCGCCCCGAGCGACCGGGCCTGGGCCAGGGCGTCGGCCAGGCTGCCCGGCAGCCCCGCCAGGAAGGCCTGGACCTCATCGATATACACGCTCACGATCTGCCGCCGCTCAGGCGGCTCTGCCTGGCGCGCCAGCAGGTGCTGCCACAGCTGCGCCACCAGCAGGGTCCCCAGCAAGCGGGCCGCACCGGCTCCGAGCAGGCCCTGGTTGAGGTTGACCACCACGATGCGTCGGCGCTCCAGCAGATCCGTCAGCCCGAAGCGGGGCTGGGCCTGGCCCAGCATCGCCCGCAGCCCTGGGCGCAGCATCAGCTGGCGCAGCTTGTTGAGCACCGGCGCGACCTCCACCGCCTGGGTCCGCACCGGCTTAGCCTCATAGCCCTGCCAAAAGACATCCGTCCCCAACGGATCTGGTGGGGCCAGGGCCAGTACCCGGCGTCGGAAGGCCGGATTGGTCAGCAGCGGCACCAGCCACACCAGCGTCGCCTGCGGGATACGCGCCAACGTCAATAGCGCGGCGGAGAGCACATCGGCGGTGCGGATGCCCCAGCTGTCGCGGAACAGCTCGGCCAGCACCCCCAGCACCGCCTCGGCCGTCACTACCGCCAGCTCCGGCGGCCCGGCCAGCGGGTTGAACCCCACCGGGCAGGGATTGGTCGGATCCAGCACCACCACGTCGTCCGCCCGTTCCTGGGGCAGGCGCGCCAGAAAGTCCGTCGCCAAGTCCCCCTTGGGGTCGAGCAGGAGCAGGCCCCGGCCCTCAGCCGCATCAGCCAGCGCTAAGGACAGCAGCACCGTCGACTTACCCACACCCGTCGGCCCCAGCAGATGCGTGTGGTACACCGCGTCGGCAATCGGCAGGCGCACCAGCCCGGTCTCTCCCAGCACCGCACTGGCGCCAACGACGCGTTGCGATGAGCCGGACCCCACCTCCGGCGGCGGGGCCACCAGGCGCGGGTGCCCACTACCCAGCAGCGGCAACGGCAGCTCACCCACCGGCCAGCCCACCATCGCCACAATCTCTCCTGCACCAAGCTCTAGGCCCGCCCGCCACGGCCGCCGCACCGCATCAAGCTTGGCGGGGTGCTCCGTGCGGGCGCGCAGCCGCACCCCCGGGCCTTCCAGCAGACGCAGCGCCCCCAGTAGCCCCTGCAGCAGCACCCGCTGACGCAGCGGCGAGGCCGCCCGCACCCCCAGACGCAGACACCCCGCCGCCCGATGCCGCCCCACCTGCGCCCGCAAGCGCCGACCCCGCTCACCACTAAGAGACGGAACCGGTACCAGGCCGAGCAACTCCAGCCAGCCCTGCGGCTCCACCCGCCCACACACCTCCGGGCTAAAGCGCCGCCCCAGCTGCAGCTGAACCACCAGCTCCTCGTCCTTAGCCGTGGTTGCTAAGGCAGCCAGGACAGCTCGCACCACCGCCGCCAAACGCTCCGTCACCAGTCCCGCCCCGACTGGCCGGGCCGACACCACCACCGCCTGGCTCACCGCCCGCCGCGAAAACCCACGCGACACCCGGCAGCCCGGCACCAGCTCCCGCACCACCGAGACCAGCCGCTCACCAGCCTGTGAGCCCACCGCCCAGGTGGCCTGCCCACCCACAGCGCGCAGCTCCAGCACCACCCGACCAAGCGAGCTATCCGCCAGAATGCGCTCCACCAGACCGACAGCCGCGTCCTGGGCGAGCGGCAGAGCAAAGCGGAGCTGGTGCCACACCAGGGGGCGGGTTGCGGGGGCCATCACGGGGTGCCTCCCGGTGTGAAGGAGGCAACGGCAGCCTCACCGGACTCAGCCGCACCAGTGCGATCCGGCAAAGCATGGGAAGCGGTAGAAGAAGACGGAGCAGCGGCCTCGTCAGACTCAGCCGCACCGGCAGGATCCGACGCGGCGTGGGAAGCGGTGGAAGGGGTGCCATGAGCCGAGTAGTGAGCACCCTCATGACGCTGGTGAGCACACCGGCCTGCCGAGCCACTCCCAGGCGATGCCGACACGGACTCATTCGCAGCACAACGCCCCACCGAGGCGACACCACGGGCGCTCTGCCCACTATGAGCGCCAGCCCATGGAGCCGCAGCATCACTCCCGGTAGCCGACCCATCGCTGGCGCCAAGCTCACTCCTCGAACAGCTCTCAGCACCTGAGGAAACCGCCTCATCCGCCGCCATCTGCCGCGCCAGAACCAGCACGATCCGTGCCACCGCCCGGTGATCCATGCCGCTGTGCCGCACCGGCACCAAGTGCACCCGCCGCGATGAACCAGGGCGACCACCGACACGAGAGGCCATCATGAGTGCCTCCTTGGGGAGTGAGGCCGCCGATCAGTCCGTCGCCGGTCATCGCTGGACAGCTGGGCGCAGTGGTGGCCAGTGCCGGGTTCCCTCACCACTCCCGTCGGCTCTGCCACCAGCGCACTGCCAGCCAGGCGGCGGCGCTCACGGCGAGCAGCCCGACGAGCCAGGGCCAGCTGCTTTGCACGATGGCGACGATCCACCTCAGCCCCATCGCGATCAGGAGCAGACCGACGCCGCATCGCAGCAGGCTGCCAGGCAGAGAATGCCTCGAATCGCTCATCATCACCATCTCCTCGAAGACTGCAAATTGGGTACTTGTCTCGCCACGGCCGACTCATCGCTCTACCTCCTTGCCGTCACCGTCAGCGGTTTCATCTCTGTCGTCACCACGGGACGCACCAGCCACTGCCGTCTGCGACTGTTCCGTTCGCTCCGCTGTCGTGGTCGTTGTCTCGGCCTCTGCCTCATGTGCCCGCTCGCTGTAGCGCGGCACGACAAAGCCGGGGATGCGGATGTCGCTCGCTACTTGGTCTCCCCACACTGCCCAGGGCTGGTTCGACTCAGGCCTGCGGCGGGCGAACAGCTCCAGGTACGGCCCGGGGCTGACTCGCTCGATAATGGCGAACTGCTCAGCCGGCTTGCGCGAGTGCTCTTGCACTGGGGCGTTGAACCAGGTCGGCTGAGAACGCGAACCCAAGGGTGCCTTCCCTCGGGTGCAGAACAGCAGCTGCTCGGTAGCATTACGCAGCTGGTAGCGACCACCCAGGCCAAGGCGGAACTTCACCCACGTCAGCGGGCTGCGCACCGTAAAGCCCCAGGCCTCAGCCACCTCATACGCCTTCGGCAAGAGCGCGTTCGTCGTCCAGAGCCACAGGTGAGCATCACGGGCCGCCAGACGCCCCACCGGCAGCGCCGTGATCCTCGCCAGACTCATTGTCCGGTAGTGCTTCTCACCACTCTGCAGTGGCCAAGGCGGATCGACCAGGATGGTGGCAAAACCACCAGGCGGCAAGCCCGGGATGGTGGGCGATGAGCCAGTGCCGAGCGCCGTTACGCTGGCCTTCTGCTTCGTCGCTGCGCTCACCTGCCTGGCCACCGCACCGTGCCGAGATTCCGCTCCCTCAGCGCCCGCTCGTCTTGTCTGTTTCGTCTGCTGCATGATGTCCCTCCTTTTTTGTTCATACCTGCTATTTGCTCCGGGCGAGCCCGTTGCCAGCTTTTCGTACTTCGGCAGCAAGTTGCCCTTATCCCATACATTCCACGAACACTCGCGTGTTGCAAGGCCTCCCAATTCAGATTACGAAGCGACGCGACACGTGTCGCCATCGACCGATTTCTGTGGTGCCACCCCAGGAAACAAAATGGACACACGCGCCATTTAGTGGCCACGAAAGTCGGTGCTGTAGTTTTTGCAACACGCGAGCAAGAATGCTCAGAATGTGGGCGAGGAATGGAGCCGAATGCTCACGGCTGCCGCTCGTCCGACCGAGCCGGCCTGTGCTGTGTGCACCGCCTGGGGCGCGGCCGCGGCGGGCGACGTGAGGACGAGTGAGCCGGCCAGGTGGGACGGGCCATACCCTCTGCCGTGCGGTTGCTGTCCGATGCATCCGGCACCGTCTCAGGAGACACGCCGCCACCACTGGCGCTGTTGCCGCTGCTCTCGTCAGTGACACCGCCGCCACCACTGGCACCACTCCCACCATTGCTGACGTCGCGCCCTCCACCGGCCGCCGCTCTTACCGCCTGCTCGTTGTCCTGCAGCACCTGGGCCATGGCTGCCTGCATAGCCCGGCCGGCCTCCTGGCGCTGCTGGCTCAGCTCACTACCCAAAGCCAGGGCGGCCGCCCAGGATGAACTGGCTGGTACGCCTGCTCCAGCTGCTCTGGCCGCCCGGTGTGCGGAGCGCCAGCTGGCTGCAACCTCACCGGCCAGCTGACCGGCCTGGTAGCTGCTCGGCAACGTGGTGGAGAGCGAGAGCGGCGGTGCGCCGACGGGTAGCGGCTGACTCGTTCCACCCGGCGGCACCTCCCGCCACGTCGCCAGGCCATCGCGCACCCCCTGGGCGAACGCCCAGCCGACTGCGCCTACCACCGCCAAGCCAATAAGGGCCAGGATCCCAACTATTACCGTCATGATGAAACCTCCGAAGATGAGAAGAGATACGAGAAGAAGAGAAGAACGTGAGGAGAAGAAGCGCCGTCCCTGGGGCTACAGCTGCCCGATCCGCTGCCCAGCCCCCAGGGCGTATCCCGTGATGATCGCTTCGTAGAACTGGGCACCGCCGGGGGCGATGCGGGTCTGGGCCTCGGCCTGGGTGACCAGCGTGGCGATGTTGGTCAGGACCTGGGAGGTCAGGAAGGCCCGGGCCTGCTCGGCCTGGGCGGCTACTTCTGCCTGGGCGGCGACCTGCTCGATCTCCCGCCGGGTCACCCGGGCCTGACCATTGCCCAGCACCACCCCCATCCGGGTGCGCTGGGGCGAGAAGAGACTGAGATTGGTAGAAGCCATGAGAGGAGTCCTTTCGAGAAGAGAGGATGGAAGAGAGAAAGACGGCCAGCCGGGCTGGTCATCTCGCGTTGACGGCCCTTGCTGCCACCCTGGATGGAGCGGGCCGTACCACCTGCCACTTGCCGCACCAGGCCAGCGTTTTCTGCCGATCTCGCCCTGGGTTCGTGGCGTTGGTTAGAACGGTAGGCAGGCCGCGCCGCAGCGCCGTCAAAGTTGGAAGAAAGTTGGAAAAGAGGGCTCGCCTCTAGTTCTTCGACTCCCCCGCTATATCTCCTGGTTTGTCCCGACTGCTCGGTCTAGGCTGGCTTGCGGTCGTCCCGTCTGCCGACGACTGAGTTACCACCCATGACTGGCCCGTCGCAGCAGGCGCCTCACCAGTACCGACACCGACCTCGCGGTCACCTCGTCACCGCCCCGCCCCAACGACGTCATCTCCGCTCATCCCGCTTCTGACTCACGTCCTGCCCCTACTCCCCCCAGGAGGCTTGCTCATGTCCCGCGCTCAGCTTGATGCCGATGATGCGGCTTCCTTGCGGCGTGAGCTGGCGTGGCTGCGCAAGCGGGGTGGGTTTACGGCGGCGCGGTTGGTGCGGGCCCCGATCGTCGATGAGGTGCTGCGGGGTAGCTTGGAGGACTCCTTTGAGCGGCTACGCCATCGCTTTGTCTCGGCCATCCACAGCCTGAGTGAGAGCGGGAGTGAGCAGGACGAGCCGCTGGTGGGTGTGCTACTGGCGGCCTTCGCCCTCAGCCCTGAGACGGCGGGTAGTGGCAGTTTGCTGGAGCGGCGGCGAGCCATGGCGACCCGCTTGGGGTGCAGCATGGAGACGATCGCGTCCCGAGAGGAGGCCGGCCTGCGTCTGCTGCACAGCCGTCTGGTGGCTGGGCGCTACGCCCAGGCACCGCTGGTACTGGATGTGCCGGAGATGCACGGTGGGATTGTCTATGAGGAGACCACCACGCTCATCGTGGTCGAGCACCGTCAGTGGCGGGGCACAGTGGAGCACTACCGGTTGGCCAACATGGCCGGCGAGCTGGACTTCGTCACTATCTCCCGCTCCTACCCAGCTCACGTTACGGCGCAGCCTGGTGGGGAGTTCAGCGTCAACAGCCGCCCCGTCGAAGGGGCTGGGTGGAACGACCACTTCTGGCACATCGACCCGACCACCGGCAGGCGCACGCCGATGCACGACGCGACGCGCTACGACCTCGCCTTCCGGGCCGAGCCGCTGCCGGGTGAAGAGCCCACCACACCGATCTCCTTGGCCAGCCGGGCCTTCCACGCCCGCTCACTGCTGGCCACCATCCAGGTGCGCTTCGTCGGGGAGGTGCCAGCCAGCATCTGGCAGTTCACCGGGGCCAGCCCCTTCGCCCGCCCCCAAGCCGCCAACCAGTACAACCGCACCAGGCTGGACGCCCAGCAGCGCGCCACCCTCACCCAGCGCGACGTCCATGGCGGGCTGTTCGGCGGGTTCGGGTGGGAGTGGTGAGGAAGGTAAGGCATCCAAAAGCAGCACCTCGCCGTTGGAGGGTTGCGCTAACTGCCGGTCGGTCAACTCTGGTAATCGTCAATGGTGGTAAGCACTACCTGGTTGCTAGCGTCAACACCGTCTGAGCCACGCTCCTTTCCCCGACGGTTCGTGAGGACGCAGAGATGCCACAGCCATCTGACAACGGTGGCGGCTCGGTAGTCCGAGTTGCCCCGCATCATCCCAATCCCATCGCCCAGCAGGCACCCGCCCGTGAGGTGCCACAAGTCGGCACCGTTGCCCTGATCGATGACCACGATGTCATCGCTCTGGGTGTGACAACCATGCTGGCGATGACCGCTAGCCTTCACTTTCGGGGCGGGTATCCCAGTGTTGCGCAGTTGCTGGAGGAGACGGCCGCGACGAAGGATCGCTTGCCCGATGTGGTACTGCTCGATCTGCGCCTACCGGACAACTCCGACCCCTCACACAACGCCCGCACCCTGCGCACGCGAGGCGCAGCGGTAATCGCTTACACCAGCGGCGATGACCCCTACCTGATCCGACGTGCATGTGAGGGCGGCGTCCTGGGTGTTGTTCGCAAGTCCGAGACGCCGGATGTCCTGATCAGCACAATCTGGGCGGCGCTGCGCGGTGAGCTAACGCCATCACTGGACTGGGCAAGTGCTCTGGATGCAGACAGCGCATTCGTCACTTCTGCTCTGACGCCCAGCGAGCAGGAGGTGCTCTCGCTCTACGCCACCGGCGCCGAGGCGAGCTTCGTCGCCCGTCAGCTCAGCCTGTCGATCCACACCGTCAACACCTACGTCTCGCGCATCCGCCGCAAGTTCATGGACGCTGGCGTCCCCGCTGGTAGCCGCGTCGACCTGCTGGTACGGGCCCAGGCCGAGGGGCTCGTGCCCACACTGGATCTCCAGCACGCGTTCTGAGCACTATGGCAGCCTCCGCCGCTCCGTTCGCCGCCAACACCGGCTCGACCAGTGCTTCCCAGCCAAAGCGAACCGGCTTGGTCAACCGGATACTGCTCGATGGCACCAACCAGGACGCATATCAGATCATCCTGATTATGGGTGCCAGCCTGTTTGGGATGCTCTTCGAGCTGTTCCATCAGAAGCCATCGCTGTTTCAACAAGTTGCCGAGGCACCCCGATGGTATCGCTGGGCAGCTGGCTACCCGTATCTCTTTGGCTTGCTGATCCCGCCAGCGCTGTGCCCGCTGGCGGCATTCACTATTTCGCGCCAGCATACGTCCCGCGCGTCGGCTGCTGCCGCTGGGGCACGACTGGGGGCATGGGTTTATCTTGCGCTTCATGGCTGGGCATGTGCCGCCATACTGACGCTGCACAATCTCGATCCCGATCAGCCACATCTGGCATCAAACATCCACCCACTGCCAGCCTTTGGGATGATGATCGCCGCGGCACTGCTCGCGGCGGTGGCGAGCTGGCGGACGACGGTGATCGGCCTAGCGGTGCTGTTCCTGCTCGAGTTCATCGTCCGTCTCTATGCCGGAAGCGAGGGCCTACTCGAAGCGCTGACCCGCGCTGGTTACAGCACGACCTTCGCGGGCTGCTACTGCCTGCCGATCAACTGGCTGATCGGCTGCGCCAGGCAGATCGACACAGAGAGCCAGCGCAACAGCCACGAGGAAGGCCTCGCCACGCGGCTGAGCGCCCAGCTGGCCGGCAGCCGCCATGCCCGCAATCTCGTCCACGATCATGTCCTGGCCGCGCTCGTCTCGTCCTTTCCGGAACGCGGGATGCCAGCAAAACGACTCCGCGCCGCCGCAGCCGATGCGCTCAAGCTCCTGAAGCAGCCAACACACAGCGATGACCACCACTCCACCACCGACCTCGTCGACCAACTGCGCTCATGGTGCCAGCAGCACACGCACCCACAGGTTGAGTACCAGTTCGCTTCTGCTGCCGATCCTGGGCTGGGGACTGAGGCAGGGTTCAGCCTGTCTGAGGCCGAGTTCGTTGAAGTTCTCGCCGCGAGCCTAGAGGCACTGCGAAACGTCGCGGCGCACAGCAGTGGCGGCGAGCCGCAGCGCCACATCCACTGCACGGTATCCACCCGGCAGTCCGCTGGTACCCTCACCGTCACGATCGCTGACGACGGCGTCGGCTTCGACACCAGCCGCTTGAGCCCACTTCGCCTTGGGCTACGCCAATCAATCATTGGACGGATGCGCCACTTACCAGGCGGGCACGCCAGCGTGTCGTCGGACGTTGGGCGCGGTACCACCGTCCAGCTCGAGCTCAGGAAAGCCACTCCGGAGGCTCACTCCGCAGACGTTCTCCCACTGACCGGTGACGGCTTGTCTGCCACGGTACATGGGTACTGGGGCCGCATCGGGCTCGGCTGTATCGTCCTCACCGCCTGGGCCCACGTCCTGCGCTGCAGCGGCACGCCCACCCATGTGTTGGTTTCCATCCCCAGCGCCGTCGGCATCACATGCTCCTCTCTTGCCTTGGCCTGGCCGCCACGGGGCCTAGCGCGAGCACTTCAGCGCTGGTGCATACTCTCTACCTCAGCACTGAGCACAGTTCCGTTCCTCACCTGGGGCACCCTCACCCCAACGCTCGAGCTGGCGTCATGGCCCCAAGGGTATAGCGCCATCTTCACCGTGCTCTTACTCCACCAGCGACGATTGAAGTTGGCCTTAGTCAACCTCGGGGTCGTGGGAGCCGCCCACCTTCTGCCAGTCGTCATGATCGGTGCACCAGCAGCCCCATTCGTTCGCTCGTTCGGATTTCAGTGCATCAACATCCTGACGGTCGCCACCGTGATTGCCCTGGTGCGCTCAATCGAGCCACGCATCACCGCCATGCAGCGCCAAGCCCACCAGGCACAGGTGCTCCGCACCGCCCGACAAGCCCGCCTCGAGGCCGAAACCACCCTACTGACCGACGTCAGCCAACGTTCGCGCCCCGTGCTTGAGCAACTGTGTTCACTCACGGACGCCCCAAGTGACGCCTTGGTGCAACTGGCGCGGCGGGTTGAAGCCGAACTGCGCGATCTCATCCGCGTGCCACGCCTGGCCAGCCAGCCTGCTCTCGTCGCTGCCGTTCGGCAGGCGCGCGATCGAGGCGTCGACGTCATCCAGCTCGACGACTCCCTGCAGGACTCAGACCTAGCCACAGCACCACCACCGCTTCCCACCACACTGGTCGACACCGCCACCCACATACTGCGCCACGCGAAGAACGGCGAGTCAGTCGTCCTTCGCCTCTGCCCGCAGCACTCGCCGTACGCTGCCACCATCCAATCTCACAGCGCAGCGGGGGCGATCGCACTGGAGCGGATTCGGCGCGCGAGTTGACGTTGGCATCGGCGATTGAGGCACCCAGACAGTCCTCGTGCCCCAGCAGAGGCATCCAGCGCCACTCAGCCACGACTCACCAGTCGACGCACACGCTGTAGGCGCTCTCAAGTTCTCAGCCGCCAGCAAACACACACGTAGTGCCCACATACATGCATGACTCATGCCGTTGCGAGCAGATCGATAACGACTACGAATCAAAATTACGAGACCACACTGCGCCAGCCCTCCAGGGGGTCGGCAAAGTCGGGTCAGGTAGTTGGCTGGGTGATGAGCTTGATGGCGCGTTTGGGGTGTCTGGACAGGGATCTGGCGGTTGAGGCGATGGAGACGCCGGGCC
>ERZ772940.1006-NODE-1006-length-10444-cov-4.0464_pt1 | contig 10444 bp, 9 predicted proteins | sample MGYA00511682_ERZ772940 | MGnify/ENA primary metagenome ERZ772940 (study PRJEB29015, sample SAMEA2737922) | human oral metagenome | biome: human oral; feature: human-associated habitat; material: dental | place: China | collected 2031 ... | reverse complement strand
CGACCTCATACTGGGGGCGACCCTATTCTGCCCCGACGCCCAGGAGCTTATCAATGCGGTCGCCGTTGCCATCAGGTCAGGGATGACCGCCACCGAGCTCGGTGGTGGGATTTACACGCATCCCAGCACGTCCGAGCTGTTCAACGCCCTTTTGGGCTGAGGGCCTGGGAAAGTTAGCAGGGCATATCCCAAGTGCCGAGAGCGCCCGGCTCACTCCGTCGTCGTCGATGTCCGACGTGACGTAGTAGGCCGCGCCCTTGGCCTCCTCGCACGCGTTTCCCATGGCAATCCCAAGGCCGAACCCTCGGCGCATCTCGATGTCGTTCTGTCCGTCGCTACGGCTGCGAGCACTCCGCTTTGCCGTAGCACTGCGAGAGCCTGGCGCGTGCTCGTGGGGATGGTTTTCGTGGCGTGCGGCACGAGGGTCCCGTCTACGTCGAAGAATACCGCGCGTACCGTCCGTACCGTCATGCGTGTCACCTCAGCATACCGTACGTAAGCGTGCAACATATCGTCCACTATGCCGCTGCGCCCGTCTGGCAAGAACGATCTTACTCGCGAGGACCTTCCTCTCACGGGCGCAACACACGCACCCTACCCTCAGTTTCTTCGGGATCCTATGAAGGCCGTCGCGTTGCCCAAGGTCCGAGTCGTTGTGTATAGATGCCATTTTTGCCAGATGGGTGCCGTGACTCTCGATAGGCTCTACCCTATAGACACAGGCAAGCTGGCACAGGGGCACCCGCCCAAGGGAGGACATGATGCTCGAGCTCAAACGTGACTGGAAGGCCATCTTCACCGACATCGACGGAACGCTACTTAACTCTGCGCGAGAGGTGTCCGAGAAGACGCGCGAGGCCCTGAGGCGCTGCGCGCGGGAGGGAGTGCGCATCGTGCTCTCCTCGTCGAGAAGCCCTCAGGGCATCGAGCCGATCGTCAGCGCCAACGACCTCACCTGCTGCATTATCGCGTTCGGGGGAGGTTTGGTGCTCGACGAGGATCGCACGAGGCTCTATGAGCGGGGGATGAGCAGGGAGGAGGCTGCCGAGGTGGTCGACTTCGTCGAGGTAAAGCTCAGTGACGTGACCTGGAACGCGTTTACGGCAGACGAGTGGGTCGTTCGCAGTCGCGAGGACCCGCGCGTCCTTCGTGAGGAGCGCATCGTGAAGACCTTGGCCCAAGAGGGTCTTGTGCGCAACCTTCCGGATGGCAGAATGGTGGACAAGGTGCTCTGCATGTGCCTGCCCGAGAGGTCCGCCGAGGTCGAGTGCACCTTAAAGCGCAGGTTTCCCAGCCTGTCCATCAGCCGATCCTCGGACATTCTCGTGGAGGTGAACGCCGCAGGGGTGAGCAAGGCGGTGGCGCTGCGCGCGTTTTGCGAGGCAAAAGATATCCGGGTCGAGGACACGCTGGCATTTGGAGACAACTACAACGACCTCGAGATGCTCAGGGCCGCAGGCCTGGGGGTTGCCATGGGCAACGCCCCAGACGACATCCGCGACATCGCCGGCTTCGTGACCAGCGACAACGATCATGATGGCATCGCGTGCGCACTCCGCACGCTTATGGCCTGAGGGCCCGTGCTTTAGGCGGCGGAGGCGACCCCTCAGGGCGTCAGCCTTGCAGCCTCGTTGCGCGCACGGCGATGTATGAGGGAATACCCAAGTCATGGAGGCGTCCCTCGCCGTTTGTGTCCTCATAGAGGTCATCGATCGTAAATCCCGCGCGAAGCAACCCGCCAAGGCTCTCCTCCAGCGTATGGGAGAACTGCATGCCCCCGTCCTCCTCTGCGAGCCTCTTGGCAAGCTCGGGTTCCGCTATGGGATCGAAGGGCAACCCATGGACGATGGAGGACTCTGTGTCATCGACGATGTAGTTGATGCCCGTGTCGAGACCTGACACCAGGATGCCGCCAGGGCAGAGCACTCGTGCGACCTCGCGCCATATGGGTTCCACCTCGCGTACGAAGACGAGGGAGACCGGATTCATCACGAGATCAAACGATTCGTCCGCGAAGGGAAGCGGCTTGGTCATATCTGCGTGGACGATGTCGATCTCATAGCCCTCGCGCCGTGCGACCTCCCTCTCGCTCTTGAGCTGTGCCTCGGAGTAGTCAAGTACGGTGCAGCGTGCGCCTGCGGCGGCGAGGAGGGGCATCTGCTGCCCGCCGCCTGAGGCGAGGCCGAGCACGCGCATGCCCACAAGCTTGGGCCACCAACTTGTCGGCATGGCCTTTGTCGGGGTGAGGCGGATCTGTGGGTTGCCATCGCGCGCCCGGACGAATGCCTCGTGATCGACAGGGCGCCCCCACTCCCAGCCCTCGTCCACCCAGCGATTGACTGTCTTGGCGTTCACGTCCTGATAGCTGCTCTTTCCGTCCATGTGGCATGCTCCTCCCGGGCTGTCGTATGAGCTTGGAGCTTGGCGAATATGCTCGGAGTGATGATAGCGCATGCTCGCTGACACGTCTCTCAGGCGTAGGTCTTGACAGCTAAGTGAATGAATATATAATATAACTCATTCACTCTAGGACTGACGTTTGAAGGAGCAATAAGTATGGATGACCACGCATGGGTGGACGCATGATGACCGAGGCCCACAGGGGTGGGACGTGCATGGGCGGAAGACCAAAAGACGGACGTCGTTTGTTTGCGACGGTGCTTATAGACCTACTCACGCTCTCACGCATCCCCCTTGGGGCGATGTTCTGCGCTCTCTCGCTTGTGGGAGAGTCCCTCGTTTCCCGTGTTGCGCTATTTGCGCTTATCGCGCTCAGCGACCTGCTCGACGGGAGGCTCGCCCGCCGGCTTGCCACCCAGAGCGCGTTGGGCGCGATTCTCGATGTGGCCGCAGACCTCTTCTTTGTCACCACGGCGATCACGACGCTCTGTGTGTTGGGGCTTTTGCCCTGGTGGCTGCCCTGTGTTGCCCTGCTCATGTTCGTGGAGTTTGTCATCACCTCCCTCGCCGCAAGGCGCCAGCGCGGCGAGAGGGCGATGCTCTGGTACGACAGGGTCGGCCGTGCTGTGGCGGTGGTGCTCTACGTCATGCCTCTGGGAGCCCTCGTCCTTCACTCTGTGCTCAGGGATTCTGCCTATATGACTGTCATTGGCGTGTCTTGCGCAATGGTCACCGTGCTGGCGCTCGCGTCCGCTGCGCTGCGGGTGAAAAAGGTGCTTACGTCCAGCTGAGTCTGATGCCCCTTACGCCCGGAAGCCGTGGTGATGACCTGCCCGGCGCCGGGCAGCTGTAGGGGAGACACACGGGGTACCCGGAAGCCGCTTGTGCGTACTCCACCAAAACCTGTATACTTCTTCGTTACGGAACGCCGGTGTGCCTGCGGCGCTTGCAGAAAGAAGGGGACTTGCTTGGTTCCAGCGGACTGCCCGTGAGCTGACGTACGGGGCATCGCGTGTCAGAATCTGACGTAAGGGGTATTGCATGGATATACGGAGTCAGTTTGAGGAGTATCTGAGGCCCGGGAAACCTCGGTTCGTGATCGGTGCGGTGTGTGGCGTTGCCACGCTTGTCCTGGCTGCCATAGCCCTCCTCATCTATGCGGGCGTCATCGGTCGGACGAGCAAAGAGAACGCGGTGGCGTTCAATCCGACGGACAGGTCGCTGGAGGGCACGTCGGTATACTTTGACGTGGTGGGTCTCGACACGTATGCGGCACACCGAGACGATCACTATTACTATCTTGCAACTGACTCGGAGGACTACGCGATCGTTGTCTGTATGAGGGCATCCGAGGAGAAGAGGTTCGCGGATCAGCAGGAATACTGGCAGAGCCAAAAGGTCAATACCGGCGAGGTCTCGAGCACTCCAAAACCCGTACGCATCTATGGTGTGGCGAGCAAGATGCCGGACAATCTGGTGGACACCCTAGCGACTTCCTATGGGGTCAGCGCCGCTAATCTTACCGAAAAGGTTGGCGTGCTGTATATCGACACGATGACCACGCCACGGGATGCAATGATGACGCCATTCATCGTTGCTGCGATCGTCGCGGCTATCTTTGGCGGTATCCTCCTCTTTGGCTACTTCGCCCAGATAAAGGTGGCTCGCAGATGCTTGGATCGATTGGACAGGGAGGGTGCCACCCAGCAGGCTTGGGCAGAGCTGCAAAACTACCTGTCCACGACGGGGGGCTCGGCAAATCCCGCCCTGACGGCGAACTTCATCGTGTCAAAGAAGGAGGGGGCGGTCATCGCCTACGCCGACATCGTGTGGATATACCAGCACGTGATGAGGAGGAACTTCGTCCCTGTCAGCAGTAACGTGGTGTGCAGGCTGCGTGACCTCGACTTTATCAACATCTGCAGCCAAGGCGGAAAGGGGCGGGCGAACGTCATCAACGAGGTCTTCTCGGCGGTCTCGGCAAGAAATCCCGCAGCGATGATCGGCTACTCCGACGAGAACGTGAAGGCCTTCGACGCATTTCAACGTCAGAACAGGTAGTCTTACGCCATCGCGTGATGAAGGGCCCTGTGTACGGCTCAAAGAGATGCGCCGTCGGATTCCTTTGTCTTGGTGGGTAAGGGATTTTGGCAGGTGACGTGACTGGACGGCTTTTGGTCGACGGAAGTACCAGGAGCCGCCCGCTTGCAGGCGCGGTTGCCCAACGGGCCGCCATCTCGCTTTTCCGACCAATGAGCGGGGAAGTCATGCGACTGACCATGGCCTTTTCTGGTCCCTTCAAGAAGGTCTTTCCGTGAGACGTCGCGTGCAGACTGCGCTTTTCCGTCATGTTGTCGCCCAGAGGAGGCGCGGGGCAACCGCCCGCCAGAATGCGGGGTACTATAGAAAATGGCTCAACTGGGCAAATGCGTTCGAGCAACCACCCGCCAGAATGCGGGGTGGTTTGCGCTAGGGTCCGCAAACTTTGGTTTGGAGTCTGACTTCACCGAAAGACGCAGCCTGCAACCTCCAGACCGACCAGAATGCGCTTCTCCGTGAGGGTGCTGGCACCGATGAAAACGTACACTTTGGAGAGACCCCCTGCATGGTCCCCAACACAGCCTCGGATGAGGATTCGTGCCACTGTCCCATGCGCGCCATCGCCGTGTGCGCTACCTCCTTGTGCCGTACCTCCAGATCTCGCGCACGATGCGATCCATGAGATCCGACCTCTCGCTTCCCTGGAGGTACCTGCTGCAGGCCGAGAACATAGCGAGGGCGATGAGGGCGACGAGACAGAATGCGGCCGTCATGTTCTGCGTGAACGGCGTGACGCCAAAGAAGTCGCTGAACACGAAAATGCCGAGAAGGATGATAAGGAGGACTCCTACGAGGAGCGTCCCCCGTAGCGTATTGAGCGGAAGGGAGATGCGCAGGAGCAGCGCCATACCTACGAGGCACATGATGCTCATGCACATCGTCGAGTACTGGTTAGCCGACCAACCGAGGAAGTGCGAGACGACCATCAGGAGGATTATTGAGAAGACGGTGGTGACGGAAGCGGGCAGGGACCGCGCAAGGACGTTCGTGAGGAAGTTGCCGCTGATGCGGTCGTAGTTCGGCTCGAGCGCAAGTATGAACGAAGGGACCCCTATGATGGCCGTGGAGATGAGCGACATCTGTATCGGGATGAAGGGGTACGGTGGCACGACAATGCAGACGAAGGTCAGCGCGGCCGTGTAGACGGTCTTCATCAGGAAGAGTGCCGCCGAGCGCTGCAGGTTGTTGATCGAGCGACGCCCCTCGGCGACGACGTTGGGCAGGTGTGAGAAGTCACTGTCGGCGAGCACGATCTCGGCGATGTTGCGCGCCGCAGCTGAGCCCGAGGCCATGGCTATGGAGCAGTCGGCCTCGCGGAAGGCGAGGATGTCGTTCACACCGTCACCGGTCATCGCGACGGTGTGGCCCTGCTCGCCGAGGGCGCGGACGAGCCGTCTCTTCATGTCGGGGGTCACGCGACCGAACACGGTGTCATGCGCGACCGCCCATAGGAGGTCATCCTCGCTCTCGAGCGTCGACGCGTCCACGTATCGTTCCGCATTGGGTATGCCAACCTGCCTTGCGATGGCCGAGGCAGTCGCAGGGTCGTCGCCCGATATCACGCGTACGCCCACGCCCTGCTTTCCGAAGTACGAGATGGTCGGTGCCGCCGTAGGCCTGATCTGGTCACGGATGGCGACGAAGCCGAGTGTCTGGGGCTCACCGACGATGTGCCCCTCCTCGTCGAAGCCGTCACATGTCGCTACGACGAGCACGCGCATGAGCCTCTCGAAGGGGAGTCCCTGCGCCTCGCGGGATGCGCGCTCCGTGCCAAGAACGAACTGGGTGGCGCCCATCACGTATGCCCGGCCGTCCTCGGTCACGCAGCCCGAGTACTTGTACCTCGACGAGAAGGGTATGACGCGGGAGCACGCATCGGCCTTTAGATCATGGGCCTCAGCATAGGCGCAGATGGCGCGCGAAGTCTCGTTGGCCTCCCCCTTGGTTGCGACGGCGATGGTCGAGATAGCACGTTCGGCACCGCGAACGTCCTCGCCGCGCACCTCGACGACCTCCATCGCGCCTGTGGTGATCGTGCCGGTCTTGTCAAGGCAGAGCACATCCACGCGGGCAAGCGCCTCGATGCAGTACACCTGCTGGACAAGAACCTTCTCGCCCGCAAGACGCACGGTCGCGATCGCGAGGACCGTGGAGGTCAGCAGCACGAGGCCCTGTGGGATCATTCCGCCGACGGCGGCGACGGCTTGCAGGAGCGCTTGGTTGACGCTCGTGTGGCCATGGATCATCGTGCTTGTGAAGAGCCCTATCCCAAGGGGCACGAGGATGGTCGTCCCAACCTTGATGATCGCGTTGATGGTGAGACGTATCTCCGAGCGGATGGCTTTGTAAGCCTTGGCCTTCTCGCTGATGCGCGCCGCGTACCCGTCCCGTCCCACGTGGGTCACGCGATAGGTGATGCTGCCGGAGTCCACGAACGACCCGCTCATGACCTCGTCGCCCGGATTCTTCTCTATGGCGTTTGACTCGCCCGTGAGCAGGCTCTCGTTGAGCGCCGCCACGCCTGAGACCACCGTTCCGTCGGCAGGGACCTGGTCCCCCCGCCCGATCCTCACGAGGTCATCCTGCACGATCTGGCTGATGGGTATGCTGGTCTCCCCATCGGCACGGATCACGCGGCAGTCGGTGGCGGTGATGATGGAGAGCCTGTCGACCATTCGCTTGGCGTGGAGTTCCTGCACGATGCCGATGAGCAGGTTGGCGAGGACGACGATGAGGAAGAGCATGTTCCTGAATTGTCCTGTCATGAGCACCAGGATGAGCATGACCAGGTTGACGCCGTTGAAGAACGTGAGCGTGTTCCTGCGGACGATCTGTCCTACCGTCTGGGTCCGTGCTGTCGCGTCGACATTCACAAGGCCTGCGGCCACGCGCTCGGCAACATCCTCGGGACCGAGTCCCCTCATGTGGTCCTTGTCTCCATGGGTGCTGGCATCTGTCACAGTCTCAGTCACGTACCCATCACCCCTCATATGGTAGCCGCCCGTACGCTGCGCTGCGTCCCACGACGCACCTTGCCTCCTGGCCTGTTAAATGCTAGGTAGATCCACTGGATTGTACGCGAGGCTCACGGCACCCGGCTGCCCCCAAGCGTCTTCCTCTGTTTCCTCAAACTAACTGAAGTGGTCTGTACTTTAATTGAATGTAATCTTGATTTTAGTGTCGACGTTTGGACTACTATCACCCGTGCTGCAAAATCGCCTTGCGTTCCAGGGGTACGTTGCCAGTCCAGGGTTGCCTGACTGCGGTCGGCACGCCAGCCATGGGCGGTTTTTGGTATGGGGATGCACCTTCAAGGATGTGTCCTTGCTATCGCGCGAGGATGTCGATGCGTGCGAGGTTCTCCCTGAGCGAGATGAGGTCCCATGCAAGAAACTCTGCGATGGTGAGTCCCACGATGTCTGCGAGTTGGGCCACCTTGGCGAGGAGACCCGCCACCTGTGTGAGCGTCATGCCGCCGACGGGCACGTCGCCAAAGTCCTCGTTGGGGTTGTTGGGGTACTGCTGAAGAAAGCTCGCGGGCGACAGCGCGTCGATGTCAAAGTGTATCGCCAGATGCCCATAGCCATGCGCACGCACCCAATCGAGAACGGGGGAGTCATCCCTCTCGAGTTCCTCTGGTGTGACGTATGCCATGTGGCGCCCGTCGACGTAGTCAAGCTCCCATGGTGCCATCTGGTCATGTCGAAGGCCCACAAAGAGCACGTCCTCATGCGAGAAAGGATGCTCGATGAGCGAGGCGAGCTCGGGGGCGCCATCTTTGAGGAGGTTACCGAGAACCATGGCGTGCTCGTGGTCCATGTGCGCGGGCGTGGTGATGTCAGGGTGCGTGTCAATCCACAGGATGCCAAGGTCGTGGGGATATTGTCCATGCAAGTAGTCAAAGGGTGCCTGCGAGACGGAGCAGTCACCCCCAAAGGTGACGACACGCCTCGGGCGGCGCTCGGCAAGTATGCGCGCAGCCGCCCGCTGTTGGGCGATGAGCGCGTCTGGCCAGACGATGCCACCGCGAACACCGCGATCCCCACTGAAGTCGCACGCCACGGGAACCCTGATGACCTCGGTCGAGGGACCCTTGGGCGCAAGCCACTGCAGGAAATTGGGGGCAAAGCTATACTGCGGTCGGTCTCCGCCCTGCCATTCGGCAAACAGCAGTCGGACGGTATCCTTGCGAGCGCCCATATGCCTCCTTCGGTAACACTCGTTTCCAAGGGGCGAAACGGTCTCCATTCTACAGCATCCTGCCCGACGGCGCAGTACGTGACACGATTGACGTGCGGCGTGCCCCTTGGCGGATACGTGCAGCGCTCTTCGGGCCAAGAGGGATACGGGCAGACGGAGCGCAGGCAGGATACGGGCAGATGGGGCGCGTCCTAGCCTCGTTTGGTCGCAGGGCGCACCCCGCTCCCCTCAGGTGATGCCCTGCGACCTTCTGGACATTGGGTTTTGTGCCTATGCCACAGCGTAGAAGCGGATGTCGGGATCTTCCGCCCAGAGCGGCTTCAGGCCCGGGGCGACCTTCTGGGTGAAGAGGTCGCTCTCAAGATAGGCCCTTGCGTGTTCCATGCTGTCAAAGCCATGGGTGACCTGGACGTCCTCGTCGCGAACGAGGAGCTCCTTGGCGAGCGCTTCCTCGATGAGCCTGTGCGTCCTCGCCGATGGCGTGCATCAGGGCGACGGCGCGTGCCAGCTCGCTGGTCGTCATGGGACCTCTTTTGCCTGCACCAGCCACACCCCCCACTCTTGTGTCTTGGTTGGTGAGAGTATGACCCATCCCACCAGGCTGGGGAGGTAGTCACCCTTGTTGAGGGCTATCCGTGACGAACATACTGGGCTACTATGGTCGGCGGGTCGGCTTTTGGCCCCTGCCGAGAGCCAGGTCTACGGGTGTGCGCAAGGGACCCTGGCATTGCTGGAATAGCCCTGACCAGCTGCGATGTCTGACAAGCCCAAATGCGTACCCCCTGCCAAGGACCTAGCAGGGGCAGGCGTGGCATCAGGCATCCAGGATCCAGCGTATGCCCTTTGCCGTACGCAGTGCCGGTTCCTTGAAGTGGTTGCCGGGATTCTCCTCGAACGTCACTGTCACACCGCGCGAGGAGAACGACTCGACGATCGACCTCGTGTCTTTCTCGACGCTTCTCACGAAGTTGTTGCGGGTGCGAGCCTCCGTGCTGCCAAGCGAGAAGTACGCTCTCTCCAGCTCCTTTGCGGGCTCGTGTTGCGTGACGTGGCGCGAGAAGCCCGGAAACCAGAGGGAGCCAGACACGCTTGCCATCCGTGAGAAGACGTTCGTGTTGAGGACCGACCAGGTGGCAAAGAGGCCGGCAAGGGAGTAACCCGCGATTGCCGAGTAGGCCGGCGGTGCCAAAAGCCTGGCCTCGATGCGGGGCATCACCCTTTTGACCAGTAGCTCAAGTTGTCTGTCCGCATATCCCGCGCAGGCGTCGTCGCCCCTGAACGTAGGAGGGCACTCCCAAGGTGACATGTCGTCGCTCCAGTCCAGGTTGCCGATGGAGACGAGGGTGAAGTCACGACATCCCAGCTCAAGGCACTTCTCCCAGACGCTTCCACCATCTCCGGTATATACGTGCAGGTACACGATGGCCCTGCCGCTTCCCGTTGAGCGTACGGTGACGCATTCTTTTGATACCTGGAATATGGTTTCCATACTCGATGACACTCTCCCGACCACTACCTGAAAGCTATGGGGCTGCGCGGACCCGTGGCGCTAGGCACCGGACAGCCCCTCGCCTGACGTCACGGACCCTGCTTGGGGCCCAGCGCATATCCCCCAAGGCCAGATGACGAGCCCCATGCTAGCATACCGGCAGATACGAGGTCAGGTTCGCGACGGGCGAGACGGCATCGAGGGTGATGTTATGGTTCACGGACGTACACGCCTGAACGCATGTCCGGTTCGACT
>ERZ772940.999-NODE-999-length-10524-cov-211.234_pt1 | contig 10524 bp, 8 predicted proteins | sample MGYA00511682_ERZ772940 | MGnify/ENA primary metagenome ERZ772940 (study PRJEB29015, sample SAMEA2737922) | human oral metagenome | biome: human oral; feature: human-associated habitat; material: dental | place: China | collected 2031 ... | reverse complement strand
ACACGACGAAGAGGATGAGTGAGGGGTCGCCGCGTCAGCGCGTTCCGCCCAGGACCGCCAGTACGACGGCGGCGCTGCGAGCGGCGGCTTCGTCGACGCCGATGTGGAAGTCCTGCCCGGCCCGCGGTCCGCACAGGTCGGAGACGCCGCGGATCGAGACGAACGGGACCCCGGCCCCCGCGGCCACCTGCGCCAATGCCGTCGACTCCATGTCCGTGCTCACCGCCCGCGGGAACAGCTTGCGCACTCGGCCCGCCGTCGCCGCCGTGACGAACGAATTCCCCGCCAGCATCCGGCCAACGCGAATGCGCGCCGAACCCGACGACGGCGTCGCCCCCGCCAGCGCGGCGGGCCCGACCTCCTCCACCCGCGTCAGCAGTGCCGCATCCGCCTCGAAGACGGCCGGCTGGCCCGGCGTCTGCCCGTAGGCGTAGCCGAAGGCGGTGGCGTCGGCATCGGTGAAGGCCAGGGCCGTCGAGGCGCACACGTCCCCGACCTCGACGTCGAGCCCGAGCCCGCCCGTCGTGCCCGCCGAGACGACGACGTCGGGCGTCACCCGGGTGAGTGCGGTGGCCAGGGCGCTGGCGGCCGCCACCAGTCCGATGCCGCTGCGCACGAGGAGCAGCTCGCGCGGACCGACGCCCTGCACTGTGCTGCCGGCTGGACTGGGCGCAACGAGCGCGATCGCCTCGGCATCACCGTGCAGTGCCACGGGCTCGGCGGCGTCGGAGCGGGGCAGAGCCTTCAAAAACGGCCGGGCCTCCTCGGGCATGGCGACGGCGACGACGGCGGCGACCGGGCGGGGATGGGAAGATGCGGGAGTCGTGCTCATGGCCCTGAGCCTATGCGGGTGCCGCCCGCAGCGGTCGGGTGCGCCCCGCCGGTCCCCGCCCGCACCCCGCCGACCCGCACCATTCCCGCGCCATCAGCTCGCCTCGGCGCCGCCCTCGGTCACGGGAGCGGACAGCGCCATGATGATCGCCCCGATGATGTGCCGCAGGTAGGCCCGTGGGTCGTCGGCGTCGTGGCCCGCGATCGTCATCCCCGTCGCCTCCTCGGCCAGAGAGTCGAGGAAGAACAAGCACACGGCGTCGCCGATGCCCTGCGCGGCTACCACCGGCCGCCTGCCCATCCGCGCCAGCAGGGACTCGACGCAGCCTGCGATGGCCGTGTCCAGGACCCGACGACCGGCCGCGGGAACCTGCGGCGAATCGGGATGGCGCATCCGATGGAGCATGTGCTCGGTGCAGATGATGTACATGACGCGGGCCTCAGAGCGCAGCGAGTCCAGCATCTCCATGAGCGAGTCGATCGTGGGCTCCCCTTCAATGGCGTCGGCGGCGGCTTCGATCCGTTCAACCATCGCCGCCAGGCGCTCGACGATCGCCTCGTTGAGGACCTCGTCCAGCGAGGAGTAGTTGGAGTAGAAGGCGCCCCGGGTAAAACCGGCTCGCCTGACGACGTCGTCGATGCGGGCGCCCTCCATCCCCTTGGCCATGATCACCTCGGCCGCGGCCTCCCGCAGGCGAGCCCGGGTGTTCTCCCTCTTGCGCAGACCGCGCCCGCTGCGGGACTCGCGAGTGGCGCGGCGCGCGGTAGGCGGCATGGCGGACTCCAGGTGTCTCGGGTCGGCGATCAGGACGGTCAGGGCGGCACGGCGAGTGCTAGAACCGATGCTACCGGGCAGCGGTGGTAAGTGGGCTCACACCATCTGAATTTTTCATACAGAAGTGTATCGAGTACGTTCCTGTACTGAACTTGTTTCCGCCTCGTCGTCGCGACATGTGAAAGGATCCCGGGTGTCCGCACTCCTGTACAGGTTCGGCCGCTGGTGCGCCGAACACGCCGTCCGGGTGCTGGCTGCCTGGCTCCTCATCATCCTCATGCTCGGTGGTGCCGTCGTGCTGACCGGCGGCAAGCTCAACAACACCTTCACCATCTCCGGCACCGAGTCCATGACGGGTCTGGACATCCTCGCCCAGCGCCTCCCCCAATCGGCCGGCACCTCCGAACAGGTCCTCATCACCGCCGACGACGGTGACATCGAGAACCACCGCGACGCCGTCGACGGCTTCGTCCAGGCCGCCTCCGACCTCGACGGCGTCGCCCTGGTCTCCCAGCCCTTCGGTTCGGACGCCTCCGGCAGCACCCCGGCCACCGCTTCCACCGTCTCGGACGACGGCGCCCACGTTCTAATCCAGATCCAGGCCGACATCTCCGTGGGCAGCATGACCTCCGGGCAGACGGACAAGGCCGCTACTCTGTCCGAGGCTCTCGACGAGCTCGTCGCCGCCACTGAGGCGGGCGACCCCGATCTGACCATCCAGCTCGGCGGTACCATCGGCGAGAGCGCCGATATCGGGCTGGGCCCCACCGAGCTCATCGGCGTCGGGATCGCGGCCGTCGTCCTGCTGGCCACCTTCGGTTCGGTCGTGGCCGCCGGCGCCCCGCTGGTGGCGGCCTTCATCGGCGTCGGAGTCGGCATGCTCGGCATCCTGCTGGCCGCCAGCGCGACCTCCATCAACTCCACCACCCCGGTGTTGGCCGTCATGATCGGCCTGGCCGTCGGCATCGACTACGCCCTGTTCATCATCTCCCGCGCCCGCGAGTACCTCGCCGACGGCGTGGCCCCCGATGAGGCCGCCGGACGGGCTGTAGCCACCTCCGGGTCCGCTGTCGTCTTCGCGGGCACCACCGTCATCCTCGCCCTGTGCGGCTTGTCCGTGGCCCGCATCCCCTTCTTGACCGTCATGGGCGTGGCCAGCGCCGCCGTGGTGGCGGTCGCCGTCGCGGTCGCCCTGAGCGTCGTGCCCGCCCTCATCGGCGTGGCCGGCACTCGGATGCGTCCGAGTCGTCGACGCGTCGGGACCGGCGGCCGCAGCGCCGACCGTCGCGACATCGGGGCCCGGCGCGGTGGCCGCCGTGCCGGGCGCGGCCGGACCGCCGCCCGCTCCTCCGCCTCCCGGCGCTGGGTGGGCCTGGTGACCCGCCGTCCGTGGGCCACCATCGCCGTCGTCGTCGTGATCCTGGGGACGGCGGCCGTCCCCGCCAGGAGTCTGCACCTGGCCCTGACCGACGACGGCTTCGCCAACAAGGGCACCGAGCAGCGCGAGACCTACGACGCCATCGCCCGGGTCTACGGCCCCGGCTACAACTCGCCCATCATTGTCATCGCCGACATCGTCACCACCACCGATCCCGTCGGCGTCGTCGACGACCTTGCCGACGACCTCGGCTCTCTGCCCGGTGTCGCCTCCATCGCCCTGGCCACCCCCAATGAGGACGGCTCGCTGGGGCTCGTCCAGATCCGCCCCGACGCCGGGCAGGCCGACGAGCAGACCATGGACCTGGTGCGCGCCATCCGCTCCCGCGCCGCCGATTACGAGGATCGGTACGGCATCACCGATGTCATGGTCACCGGGCAGACCGCCGTCGCCATCGACGTGTCGACCTCCCTGAACGCGGCGCTGCTGCCGTTCGGGATCGTCGTGGTCGGGTTGTCCGTCGTCCTGCTCATGATCGTCTTCCGCTCGGTGGCGGTGCCGCTGACCGCTACGCTCGGCTACGTGCTCTCCCTGTCCGCGGGCATGGGCGCCGCCGGAGCGGTATGGGGGTGGGGCTGGATGGCCGACGCCCTCGGCGTGTCCAGGACCGGCGCGGTCATCTCCTTCATGCCCGTCATCGTCATGGGCGTGCTCTTCGGCCTGGCCATGGACTACGAGGTGTTCCTCGTCTCGCGCATGCGTGAGGAGTGGATCCGCGGCCAGGGCCGTCCTGATGACGCCCGACGCGCCGTCGAGTCGGGCTTCACCGGCTCCGCGGTCGTCGTCGGCGCCGCCGCTCTCATCATGACCGGCGTTTTCGCCGCTTTCGTCCCCAGTCACAACGTCTACGTCAAACCCATCGCTGTCGCCCTGACCGCGGGCATCGCCGCGGATGCCTTCATCGTGCGCATGACTCTCATCCCCGCGGTCATGGCCGCCCTGGGGCCCAGGGCCTGGTGGCTGCCCCGGTGGCTGGAGCGCCAGCTTCCGGTCATCGACGTCGAGGGCGAGGGGCTCGAGCGCACCCTCGAGCATGAGAGGTGGACGGCCGCCCACGGTGATGTCGTCCTGCGCGCCCGGGCGGTCACCCTCGCCGACGCCGTCGGCGCAGCCGTACGCGACCTGGACCTGACGGTAGCTCCCGGTGAGGTCGCCCTCGTGCGCGCCGCCACCCCGCTGGCCCGCCGGGCGCTGGCCGCCGCCATCGGCGGGCGCCTCCAGCCGACGAGCGGCGTCCTTGTCGTCGACGGCCACGTGCTGCCCGACGGCACCGCTTTCATCCAGACCGTCACCACCTCCGTGCACGCCTACGACGACGATGTCGCCCCGCACGTGCGCATCGTCGTCGTCGACGATCCCGGCGGCAGGCGCTGGCAGCGCGTGGCCGAGCTCGCTGCCGACGGCGTCGCCGTCGTCGTCACCGGCGGCGCCGACATGCCCTCGGTCGCACCCGTCGACGTCGATCCCGCTTCGATCGTCGACATCGCCTCCGACGGATCGGCGCACACCCGCCGCGCCCCCGAGCGCCGCGCCGTGGCCCCGGCGCAGGCCGACCGATCGCCGTCCGAGGGCGAGAGCCCCGGCGACCCGGGCATCGCCGGCCTCGACGGCCCGTACAGCCCCGACACTCCGGGCGGCCCGGATGCCCCGAACGCCCCGAACACGGTCCGGCGCGCGCGCCGGACCCGGCCCACCCCGGAAGGAATCGAAGGAACCGAGGTCTCCTCATGACACGACGCTCCATTATTCTGGCCATCCTCGTCATTCTCGTCCCGGCGCTCGCCGGCTTCATGGTCGTCTCCGCCGCGACCGCGCCCAAGGCGAAGGCGGCCTCCATCCCCGCGGCCGTCGTCAATCTCGACTCGCCCGCCACCACCTCCGACGGCACCACCATGCCCGCCGGCCGACTGCTGCTCGGCCGCTTGACCGACCCCGACGCGGCTCTGACCGCCTCCTCCTCCACCGGCGCCACCACCGACACCCTGGACTACTCGGTCGTGACGGCCGACGCCGCCGCTCAGGGTCTGTCCGATGGTACGTACGACGTTGTCATCACCATCCCCGAAGGCTTCAGCCAGGCCGTCGTCGACACCCTCGGCGGCACCCCGAGCGACGCCACCGTCGACGTCCAGACCAACGGCACCGCCTCCCCCGAGGTCGGTGCCGCCAGTCAGGAGATCGTCTCCGCGGCCGCCGCCTCCCTGGGCACGACCGTCTCCGTCGCCTACCTCAACGCGTCGCTGACGTCGCTGAGCGACATGAAGGATCAGCTCGGCCGGGCGGCCGGCGGTGCCGATCGACTGTCCACCGGTGCGGACTCTCTGGAGTCGGGCGCCGACGACCTGAGCACCGGCGCCGACCAGGCCTCCCAGGGCGCCACGACGCTGGCGGACGGGCTGAACCGGCTGGAGTCGGGCGCCGACGAGCTGGCCGACGGGACCTCCTCGGCCTCCTCGGGGGCCGCGGACCTGTCCGACGGTGCGTCGAGTTTGTCGTCGGGGGCTTCGACGTTGGCCGATGGTGCGGATTCGGTGGATTCGGGTGCGTCGAGTTTGTCGTCGGGGGCTTCGACGTTGGCCGATGGTGCGGATTCGGTGGATTCGGGTGCGTCGAGTCTGTCGTCCGGAGCTTCGACGCTGGCCGACGGCGCGGCCACGGTGGACTCCGGTGCGAGCACCCTGGCCACCGGCACTTCGAACCTCTCCACCGGCGTGGACTCCTACGTCACCGGCGTCACCGGGGCCCGCGATGCCCTGACCGTCCCCCAGAACGGCGCCGCCGCCTCCCTGGTCGACGGCGCGGCCCAGCTGGCGGGCGGCGTGGACTCCTACACCTCCGGCGTCGACCAGCTGCACCAGAGGCTGACCGCGACGGATCCGGCCACGGGCACGAACCTGGTGACGGGCGCGTCCTCGCTCGCCGACGGGGCGAACCGGCTGGAGGGCGGCATCGACTCCTACACCTCCGGCGTCGACACCCTGGCCTCTCAGGCGAATCAGGCCGGCACGGGGCTGGAGACCGCCTACCGGCAGTGCGTCTCCGACCACGGCGAGCAGGACGCCACCTGCCAGTACCTGGCGGCGAGCACGGCCGGCATGGGCCGGAGCACCGACGTCTACGACCCCGCCACGGGTGCCAACACCGACGGGTCGCGGGCCACCATGCTCGGTGTTCTCAACACCCTGAGTTCGACAGCCCCAGGTTCCCCGCGCGCCGGGCTCACCTCGGGCGCTTCCGAGGTCGCCACTGGCGCGTCCGGGCTATCGAAGGCGATCGGCACCGACCCCTCGTCCACCGACCCGCCGACCGTGGTCGGCGCCCTGGGAGCGCTGTCCGACCAGTCGGAGACCCTGTCCGACGCCGCCTCCGCCGTCAGCACCGGTCTGGGCGGCTCCACCGACGTCTACGACCCGACCGACCCCTCCAGCGCAACCCTGGCCGGAGTCCTCAACACCCTCGTCAGCCAGGGCTCCAACCTGACGGCCGGCGCCTCGAATCTGTCCAGCGGGGCCAGCACCCTGTCGGGCGGGGCCAGTACTCTGTCGTCGAGCGCCTCCACCCTGTCGTCGGGCGCGAGCAGCCTGTCGGGCGGGACCTCGCGGCTGTCCACCGGAGCGAACAGTCTGTCCAACGGCGCCAGCACGCTCGCGGACGGCACGTCGCAGTTGTCGTCGGGCGCGAGCAGTCTGTCCACCGGGGCCACCCGACTGTCCGGCGGCGCCGACACCCTCTCCCAGGGCCTGTCCCGACTCGAGATGGGCGCGTCCTCGCTCGCCGCCGGCACCACCTCGGCGGCCGATGGAGCCACCACTTTGTCCGACGGCGTGAGCAGCCTGTCCTCCGGCGCCACCCAGCTGTCTGACGGGGCGAGTACCCTGTCCACCGGAGCCGACGACCTGTCCACCGGACTGAGCACCGCTGAGGATTCCGTCCCCTCCTACACCGATCAGCAGGCCGCCGACCTGGCCGCCGCGCTGGCTCAGCCGGTCAGCGTCGATACGAGCGCGGCGGGTTCCGCCCGACCGGAGACCTCGGCGGCCCCCGCCGCCATCGCCATCGCTTCGTGGATCGGAGCGCTCGTCGTCGTCTCCGGGCTGGGGCTGATGACCCGGCGCCGGGTCGAGGCCCCGATGAGTCCGGCTCGTCTTGCCGGCGCTTCGCTGAAGCCGGCCGTCGGTCTGGCCCTGGTTCAGGCGCCCGTGCTGATCGGCGTCGTCGTTCTGGCCGGGGCCCGTACGGGGTCCGTCGGACCAGCCGTGCTGCTGACCGCCGTCGGCGCGGTCGCGATGACAGTGCTGCACGCGGCCCTCATGGCGGTCTTCGGGCCGCGCGGAGGGGCGGCGGTCTCCCTCCTGGCCCTCGTCGCTCAGGGCGTGCTGGTTCTGGGCGGAAGTGCGGCGCGGGCGAGCGGTGCGCTTCTGGTGGCACCTGTCGGCGTGCTCCATTCGGCGCTGTCGGGCCTCATGCTGGGTACGGTCGGCGAGGGCGTGAGTGCCGCCACGGCGGTCCTCCTGGCGTGGGCCGCGGCCTCGGCTCTGGCCATGACCCTGGCGGTACGACGTCGACGGAGCACATCGGTCGAAGCGCTGCGGCGCGAGCTCGCCGAGCCGCAGGGCGCCTGAGCGGGCGCGCATCGCTCCCGCCCCGGCGCCCCGTCGTCGAGATCGACATGCCGAGCCGAGATCGACGTCGCCGCCGTCAATCTCGGCTCGGCATGTCGATCTCGACGACGGACCACTCATCGCGCGCCGCGAGGAAGTCCCGCACGGCCGCCTGTGCGGCCTCCAAAGAGTGGTTGGCGCCCCAGCCGCACTGCACCTCGTTGGCGGCGGGCACCTCGGTGGCCGTCAGGATGTCGCGGAAGGTCGCCTCCAGCAACGGCAGGAACTCGGCCGGCTCCAGACCCAGGGTCAGGGCGTAGAAGCCGGTCTGGCAGCCCATCGGACCCCAGTCGATGAGCCGGTCCGTGTGATTCCTCATGAGCTCGGCCGTCAGGTGCTCGATGGAGTGGACCGCTTTCATCTCCAGGTGATCACGGTTGGGCTGGCAGAAGCGCACGTCGTACTTGACCAGCTCGTCGCCGCCCGGCAGGCGTTTGCGGTCGGCGATGCGCACGAAGGGCGCGACGACCCGCGTGTGGTCGAGGTTGAAGGATTCCACGTTCATCCGGTGCGTGCTCCGCTCGCTCATGTCGTCAGCATAGACCTGTGGGCCGACCCACATTCACAAGTAAACCGGACGACCGGTATAGTTGTCGTCGAACGCGCCTCGGGAGGTCCTCGTCGGCTTCGGTCGCCGCACCAGGGAAGGCCCGCCGGGCCTTTCGGGAATGAGGTCCTGCGCGAGGATCATCGCACGAATCGGGAGGGATGATGCGTCACGCCAGGGTCGTGCTCGTGGTCGTGGATGTCTGCTTGATGGCCTACTGGGCGGCGACCGCGATGCATCTCATTCCGCTCGACAAAGCTTTCAAGGACTACGAGGACGCCACCATCCAGGCCTGGAACTGGTCCTTCCTCCCCCTGGACTCCCTAGCCGCGACGCTCGGTTGCTGGGGGACGCACCTCGTCGGCAGGGGGCGGCCGTTCGGGAGGGAGATCCTGATAATCGGGCTGACCCTCACTTTCTGCGCGGGACTCATGGCCGTGTCCTTCTGGGCGCTCTACGGGGACATTAACCTCGGGTGGTGGGCGCCGAATATCATGCTGATGATCGTTCCGTGCGTTGTGTGCGGGACACTCCTCCGCGAGGATCCTCACCGGTAGTCGACCGGACATGGATCCGGTCTGATCCGGTCTGCTCCGACGCCGCTCGACCCGATCGGCCCCGCCGGACCAGTCGGTCCGTTCAGCCCTTCCGGTAGGGCCTGACCATCTCCTTGAGGAGCTCGATGGTCTTGGCACGGGAGTTCTGGCTGGGGGCGGCGAGTTGCAACGTGTCGGCCAACCAGAGCCCGTCCACGGCGTAGCGCACAGTGGAGACGACGTGAGGCGGAATTCCGTCGGAGTGCAGGCGCTCGTTCCAGCCGTCGTACTTCCGGCGCAGGAGCCCCAGCGCCTCCGAGTTGACGATGACGGCGGCGAGCATCGCTATCACCCCTCGGGACGCCGGGCCGTCGGACCTGCTCGCCGACTGGATGTAGGCCTCGACGGCCGAGCCCGGAGAGCCGTCCGCCGCCTCGAGGAGACGATCGAACTCCCGGGTGTACCTCTCGATCAGCCCCTCGACGAGTTCCTGCTTCGACGCGAAGTGGTAGAAGAGGCCGCCCTTACTGATACGCGCCTCCTCGGCCACGGACGCGATCGTCAGGCGATCCCCTCCATCGCGGACCAGGACTCTCTGCGCCGCGTCGAGGATCCTGTCACGAGTGAGGGTCTGCTGAGACTCCGGCACCGAATCGCCCTCCTCCTGCTTCCCCTTGCGACGTGCTTTCCAATCTCAGCCTACAGGTACTGCGGGGCCGGGCAAGGGCCTGCGCGACGAACGCGGAGCGGTCGACGGGATGGACGACATTATGATACCGGACGTCCGGTATAGTCATCTGCATGCACATCTGTTTCTTGCTGACCGCCATCGGCGCCGAGGTGCTGGCGACGAGCTCACTGCGCGCTGCGACGGCCGCCGCGGCGGCGTGGATCTGGTGGGTGATCGCCGTCTGCGGGTACGGGGCGTCGTTCGCCCTCTTCTTCGCCGCGTTGCGTCACGGTGCGCCGCTGGCGGAGTCATACGCCGTGTGGGCGGGTCTGGGGGTGGCCGCCACGGCGGTCGTCGGCTGGTTGGTGTTCTCGGAGAGAATGTCGTTCGCCGTGATCACCGGCATAGGTCTGGTCGTCTCGGGCGTTCTTCTCATCGAGCTGTGCGGGCGCGGAGGCCATTCCTGATCCGATGTGATCCGATGGCGTCGCGGCTCCCGCCGGTTGCGACGGCCGCGGGCACGCGCGACCACAGGACGTAGGACCGGACGGAGGGGCAGGATGAGGGCATGAGTCATCCTCTCGCCCGCATCACCGCCGGGCCCGTCGACGCCCCCACCCTGGTGCTCCTCCACGGGATCACGGCGTCGGCGCTCTCCCAGACAGACGCCATCGACCACTGGACCGCCCTGGGCTACCGGGTGGTCGCCGTCGACGCCCGCGGCCACGGTCTGTCACCGCGCTGGGCGCCGCAGGAGCTGGAGCGCGCCGGTGAGGTCCTCGTCGACGACGCCGTCGCGGTCCTGGAGGATCTCCTCGTCCAGGACCGCGGTCGGCGCGCCCTGGGGCTGCCCGCAACCGACCCGCCCGTCGTCATCGGCCACTCCATGGGTGCGGCCACCGCCATGGTGGTCGCGGCGCGCCGCCCCGAGCTGCTCACCGGCGTCGTACTGGCGGACCCGGCCCGTTACGGCTCCCGCAGCCCGGCCGAGCTGCTGGCCCGCGGGGCCGCGCGCGAACGGGCCCGCGCCGCCGAGCTCGCCGATCCGCCCGCAGCGGTGAGGCGG
>ERZ772940.996-NODE-996-length-10561-cov-25.4395_pt1 | contig 10561 bp, 12 predicted proteins | sample MGYA00511682_ERZ772940 | MGnify/ENA primary metagenome ERZ772940 (study PRJEB29015, sample SAMEA2737922) | human oral metagenome | biome: human oral; feature: human-associated habitat; material: dental | place: China | collected 2031 ... | reverse complement strand
AGGCGGCCCTGGCCTGGCTGGCCGACCCGACGTCGGGCGCGCGCTTCCACCCGGCGTCCTGACGCCGGTTGCCTTCGGCCGGGGACGTCGACGGGGACATTCCGCGCGGCGGGGTGCCATCTCTTCCGGACGGGGACATCCTGCGCGTACGGGTGCAGGATTCCTGTCCCCGACGGCGTCGAATGCCCCCGACCACAAGAGGGGTGAGGCAGTCGGTAGGGCTTGGTGGTGGATGCACCACTCGTGGAGGGGTGAGGCAGTTGCGGTCAGGCCTCGGGCACCTCGATGCCGATACGCCGGAGCCCTTCGGCCTGCGCGCTGTTCGGGTCCAGGGGCCTGGCGGCGGTGAGGACGACGCGCACGCCCTCGGGGGTGACGACCTCGACCTCGCGGGAGTTCCACGGGGTGATGCGCGGGCCGGTGACGCTGCCCGGCCGGCGCTGCTCGCAGGTCGCGGCGATCTCGTCGATCTGGGACAGGACGCAGGAGAAGCTGACGCTCATCGAGGGGCCGTCGGCTGGAGCGGGCGCCTGCGGCGTCGGCACCAGGAGGACGTCCTGGAAGGCCCAGCGGCGCAGGTGCACCAGCTGGCCGGGAATGCTGAACAGGGTGAAGAAGCCCAGTGCCTCGGTCCAGAAGTCGACCGAGGCGTCCAGGTCCGACGTCGGGACAGTGACGAACATCGGCATGCCGTAGATGCCGCGGAAAGGCTCGGGCGGTTGGGCGTCCTCGCTGGGCGCAGGCACGGGGCTCATCTCGAATGCGTTGAAGGTGCTCATGCGCGGCAGCCTCATCCCTCACGCTACGTGAGGGTCAAGGTGATCCGCGTTACTGTCAGAGTCTCGCGGCCGGGGACATCATCCGCGACCGGACGCCGAGCCGGGCATTTTTCGCGTAGCCCCACAGAATTTCTGCCCGGCTACGCGAGAAATGCCCGGGTCGGCACGGGGGTGCCGGTTCCAGGGCCAGGCTCACGTGCAGCCGCTGCCCTTCTTCACCGACGGCGTCGAATGCCCCCAGCCGTGACGACATGTCCCCGTCATGGTCAACAACGCCGTCGTCAGAACGGAGCCATCGCGGAGACGACGAGGTTGCTGCGCGGCAGCGGCTCGTCACGAGCCAGCGCCCGGCACCAGTCGTCGGCGGTGGCCACAGCCGCCCAGTTGGAGTGCAGCAGTGCCATGAGCGTGGTGTGTACCGTACGAGCATCGGCCTTGCCGGCGCGGTTGCGCAGGTTGATGGCGCCGACGGCGTCGGAGAGCACCTCCGTGGCCAGGCCGATCGTCTCTCCCCAGGCCGCTGAGGCCAGGACGCAGTTATTCACCATGAATCCGACGAGCGTGACGGTGTCGACGCCTTGCTTGTGCAGCCATGCGGCGAGGTCGGCTCCCGCGTAGATCGACCCGTGGTGCTTGACGACGCTTTTCCACTGCGGGGTCCGTCGGCGCTCGATACGCGGGCAGAGCTCGAAGCCCTTCCCGCCGGGGGCGAAGATGGCGCCGCCGGGCGGACCGGCGTGCTGCACGCAGACCACGGGGAGTCCGGCGCTCTCGGCGGCGTCGAGCGCCCGCTCGATCTGCTCCAGGCAGTCGCGCAGGCGCGGGTAGCGGATGCGCAGTGGCAGGCGGGCGTACTCATTCTGTACGTCGACGAGGACCAGTGCCCTGCGAGGGGCGGTTCGTCCCGGTTCATCGCGATCAGTCACGGTGTCTCCAAACGTGTGCGCCTTGGCGCGGCGGTTGCGTGGTGACACTCAGGATGTGCGATCGGACTGGCGCCCACCAGTGGCGCATATGCTACGTAACGATGGTTTCACGCCAGGTGTTGAGGGACACCGGTACGGCGCAAGGCAGGCAGTACTCAGGGAGGTCGCATGCGCATCGCCGTCTACGCCTTCGACGGCATCACCCTGTTCCACCTGTCGATCCCCCAAATGGTCTTCGGGACCGTGAGCCGGCTGGGTCTTGCGGACTGGCAGGTCTCGCTGTTCACCACCGCCTCCGAGTCGGCGACGCCCCCGGAGGAGACCGTGGCCCCCGAGGAAGGTGCGAGCCCACCACCGCCCACCGCGCCATCGCGCACCGCCGCCATCCGCACCTCGGAGGGTTACATCCTTGACGGCCTGGGAGGTCCGGAGCTGGCGAGTGAGGCCGACGTCGTCGTGGTCCCCGCGTGGTTCGTCGACGGACGCCCCGCTGGGGAGGAGCTGTGCTCCCTCCTGAAGACCGCACATGCGCGGGGCGCTTGCGTTGTCGGTCTGTGCCTGGGGGCGATCCCCTTGGCTGAGGCCGGTCTCATCGGCGGGCGCCGAGCGGTGACGCACTGGCGGGCCTTTGAGCCGTTGGCGCGCGAGCACCCGGAGATCGCGCTGGACGAGTCGGCCCTCTACGTGGACCATGGCGACGTTCTGACCTCGGCGGGTGCGGCGTCGGGGCTGGACGCCTGCCTCCACCTGGTGCGCAAGTATGTGGGGGCGCAGGCCGCCAACGAGGTCGCGCGGCAGCTCGTCATCGCGCCGCATCGCGAAGGCGGGCAGGCGCAGTACATTGAGCGGCCGGTGCCGCGGCACGCCGACGACGACCCGATCGGCAGCACGGCGTCCTGGGCGCTGGAGCACCTGGGCGAGCCGCTGCCCGTGGAACTGCTGGCGAGGAACGCTCAGATGAGCACCCGCTCCTTCATCCGCGCCTTCCGGGAGTCGACCGGCGCCGCGCCTGCGGCTTGGGTGCGCGCGCAGCGGGTGCGCGAGGCCCAGCGGCTTCTGGAGAGCACGGACCTGACGGTCGAGCAGGTGGCCTCGACCTGCGGCTTCGGCAGCGCCGTCACTATGCGCCAAGCCTTCGCTCGGATACTGAGCACGACGCCGTCGGCCTACCGACGCCGAGCCGGGCATTTTTCGCGTAGCTCCACGGAATTTCTGCCCGGCTACGCGAGAAATGCCCGGCTCGGCACGGGGGCGTCTGCACCACCCTTGGTATGATTCTGGTATGACTCAGAAGATCGCGGTGAGCCTCCCGGACGAGCAGGTCGTCTCGATCCGTCGCGCGGTCGAGCAGGGCAGGGCTCCGTCGGTGTCGGGCTTCATCAGCGCGGCGGTCGCCCGTGTGCAGCGGGAGGACGACCTCGCCCAGCTGCTGGACGACCTTGATCGCGAGCTCGGCCCCGTCGACGACGCCGACCTGACCTGGGCGGACAAGGCGCTGGGACTGGCGTGACCACCACCAGCAAGAAGAGCGTCAAGGGCCTGACTCTCGACACCGGTGCGTTGCTCGCGCTTGAGCGCGGGGACTCGCGGGTCCGCGCGCTCCTTCGCCGAGCATTGGAGACGGGCCTGCCTCTGAGTATTCCCGCCGGCGTCGTGGCACAGGCCTGGCGGGGAGGCCCTCGGCAGGCCCGCGTCGCGCGACTATTAGCGGATCCCAGCGTGCACGTGGCACCGCTGGATGACATGACGGCACGAGCCGTCGGCCTGCTGTGCGGACGCAGCGGACACCGGGACATCGTTGACGTTCACGTCGCCCTGCTGGCGCAGGAGCAGGGGCACACCGTGGTGACCTCCGACCCTGAAGACCTGAGCGCGGTCCATCCCAGTCTCCCACTCATCACGGTCTAGACGGGCGTTGCAAACCCCGGCTGCACGCACCGGTCGGGGGCATCGGCGGGGACATTCCGCGCGGCGGGGTGCGGTCTCTTCCGGACGGGGACGTACTGCGCGTAAGGGGACGGGAATCCTGTCCCCGTACGCGTCGATGGCACCCGCCGGCGGCAGAAGGTCTCCGACGGCGTCGAATGTCCCCGGCCACGCGCGAGGCCGCCCGCGCCTCGACCGACCAGGACGCCGACGCCACCGATCCCCGGCCACGCGCGAGCCCCTTACTCCGCGGGAGGCTCGACGACGAGCGGCGCCTCACCGGGGGCGCGCACCTCGGCGCGGGGTGCCGGCTCCAGGGCCAGGCTCACGTGCAGCCGCTGCCCTTCCTCACCGACGGCATCGTAGGACAGTCGCGGGTTGTCTAGCTCGGTGACCTCGGTGCGGGCGCGCACGAGCCAGGGGTGGCGGCGGCGCAGCCCGATGAGGTCCTGGTGGAGGCGCAGCATCCAGGCGCCCTGCGGCGCGAGATCGGACGGCGTGGCCGGCAGGACGGGGCGGACCTCGTCGTCGCCGCCGAGAGTCTCGGTCTTCACCCCCCGGAAGGCCTGCTCGTCCCCGTAGTAGACGCTGGGCACGCCGCCCACGGTCATGAGCAGGACAACGGCGAGCGCCGCCCCGCCGGCCCCGACCTTGCTGGCGATGCGGGTGACGTCGTGGTTACCGACGAAGGTGGCCGGGACGAACCGGTCCAGCAGCTCGTTGTGGCGCTTGAGGCACCAGTCGAGCTCGTAGAAGTTGACGTCGGCCAGCGAGCTCCAAGTCGCCTTCCACAGCTCGTACTGGGTGACGGTGTCCACGGTGGAGGCCTCCACGAAGCCGGCGTAGTCGCCGTGGATGACCTCGCCCATGAACCAGGCGTCGGGGTGGCGCTCGCGCACGGCGGGCAGGACGCTCGCCCAGAAGGCGGGGTCGACGGCGTAGGCGGCGTCCAGGCGCCAGGCGCTCGCGCCGCGGTCGAGCCAGTGGGTGAGCACCCGCACGGCCAGGTCGCGCACCTCGGCGGAGTCGTGGTTGAGGGCGGCCAGGGACTCATGCCCCTCGAAGGTGGCGTAGCCAGGGCCGGTCGGTCCGGCATCGCTCCCGCCAGCACCGTCCCCGACAGCGGCGTCGTCGAAGCGGAAGAGGCCTCGCTCCTCTCCCCCGGCGCGGGCGGCCCGGAAGAGGGGGTGCTCGGTGCCGACGTGCCCGAGAACGCCGTCGAGCATGAGGGCCAGGCCCCGGGCGCGGCAGGCCTCGGCGAGGCGGTCGAAGGCGGAGTCGTCCCCCAGGCGGGGGTCGATGCGCAGGTGGTCGGTGGTGTCGTAGCCGTGGGTGGAGGAGGCGAAGATCGGCCCGAGCGACAGGCCGTTGGCACCGAGCTCGACGGCGTAGTCGAGCCAGGGCTCCAGGCGGTCCAGGCGCGCGGGGGCGCCGGGCTCGGTCAGGGGCGCATCCGGTTCGGGGCGGATGGGGGCGCCGGTGGCGCCGAGGGGGTAGACCTGCCACCAGATGGTGTGGTCGATCCAGGCGGGGGCGGCGGATCGGCTCATTCCAGTTGACTCACTCGTCATGTCTCAAGGGTGCCACTCCTGGGCCGCGCAGGCAGCACTACGGCACGGCCGACGCAGCACCGGGCTGCACTGGGCTGCCTGGAGGGGCGCCGGGCGACTGGCGGGCATGAGAGCTGGGACCGCCCCGGCGAATGACACCCCGGAGTCGGCAGTCCGGCCCGCAGACGCAAACGTGGGGCCCACCTCTCAAGGAGGTGGGCCCCATGTGATGGAGTCAGCGCGTCGGCGCGAGCCTCAGGCTCAGCGGACGGGCTTGCGGACCTCGGCGGAGAGGAACCAGGCCTGCTGCTCGAGCTTGCCGATGAGGTCCTCGACGATGCCGGAGGAGGTGGGGTCCTCGGAGTCGACGTCCTCGTCCACGCCGCGCAGGGTGGCGACGACGGCCTCGATGGCGGAGACGATGTAGGCGACGCCCTCGCTGGTGAGGATCTCGCCCTCGGGGGCGGCCGGCACGGTGGTGGCGGCGGAGACGGTGGCCGGGCGGCCGTCGGGGACGGCGTTGATGGCGCGCATGCGCTCGGCGACCTCGTCGGAGCCGGCGCGAGCGATGTCGACAACCTCGTCGAGGTTGAGGTGGACGTCGCGGAAGTTCGGGCCAACGATGTTCCAGTGGATCTGCTTGCCGACCAGCTCGAGGGCGATGAGGTCGGTCAGGACGCGCTGGAGGTTGTCGCTCAGGGCGGCGGAGGCGGTGAAGGAGAGGTTGATGGACGGTGTTGTCATGGTGTCTGCGTTCATGGCCATCACTTTACTACGTCGGAAGTCTCCGTGGGTGTTACTTATGATTCACAGGCAAGCCATGCCTCACCTGGAACCAAGGCTCACCTGCCTGGACAGGTTCTTCTGGCAGCCCGCTCAGCCGACCTTGCAGGTGTTCGGCTCTCCGGTTTCTTCCTCCTCGGAGGCGAGCCAGTGCCCGTTACTACCGGGCACCATGGTGTTCCTCGCCGGGATGCGCGCCTTGTTGGTGGGTTCGGTGACGTCCTTGCCCTGCGCGTCGACGTAGGTCACCTGCGTCATGTCCACGCAGTAGGAGACGGTGGCGCTCTGGCCGTCGGCGCTCATGGCGACCTCGGAGATCGCCACCTTGACGGGGGTCTTGGCCTTCTGCCCCGCGTTTTTCAAGGTGGCGGCGTCATCGAGGAGCTGCTGCTGGAGGTTGCCGGTGGTGACAGTGGGTACCTTGCTCGTGTCCTGCCCGCCGCCGACCCACAGCTTCCAGGACATCTGATCGTAGGCCACGAAGTCCTGGAGGATCGCGACCCGCTTGACGTCGAGGCCAGTGGGGATCGCGGTGACGGTGTACCCGAGCTGGGCGTCGGACAGGGAGGCCGCCGTGACGGTGCCAGCAGTGCCCGACGCCGTAGCGGAAGCCGAGGGGGCCGACGTCGGCTTCCCCGTGGAACCGGCTCTGCTGGCGGGCGCCTTGGCGTCGGGCGTGGAGTCCTTGGAGGAGCAGCCGGTCAGGGTCAGTGAGCCGGCGAGCAGCAGGCAGCCCAGTGCGGCGGCTCGACGACGGCCTCCAGCTCGACTCGCGGGGCGGTTCTCGGCATGTGCCACGGGGGCTCCTCACTGTCGGCCGGAATCAACCCGGCGGAAACCAACTCGTTGACACTACCGCGAAGGTCACGAACATGTCTCGACCTTCGTCGACCTCCTTGCTACACCCCTGTTCTGGCGAGGGTACGTGCTGCCAACAGTCCTCAGAAGGAGGAACCAGGTCTGCTGCGCGGAGTTGCCGGTCAAGCCCTTCAGGATGATGGCCGATGTCAAGGGCTCGTCATCGACAGGGACACCCTGCGCACTGGGGACAGGATTTCCGTCCCCCAACGCACAAACAGCCTTGCCTGGAACGGAGTGCCCCCAGCCACGGTGAAGTGTCCCAGACAGCGTCGAAGATCCCCGTGAGGAAGCGAGCCGACCGAGGTCTCCCCGCCCACCGCGACGAGACCGGACCAACCTGACCAACAGCCCGGGACACCAGGCCCGGGCAGTCGCGGTCACCTTGGCAACAGCTGGAGTCTCACCAGTGGCCCACACCCCGCCACCCGCACCCCAACACAGGTCGCCAACGTCATGAACTCATACATCTAGGCAAAGACCACTCACCACAGGATCGTCACACCGGACAGTTCCTCGAAGGCCGGATCGCGCGTCACCAACGCAAGCGACTCGTACATCGCTTGCGCCGCCAGCATCCGATCAAAGGGATCGCGATGCGACCACTCAAGCTGCCCGCTCAAGCGCGCGTGCGACCACTCGATGGGCAAGAACTCCGCTCCGAGCCGTCGCACGTGCCCCTCGAGAGCATCCAGCCACGGCCCCGCTCCAGGCAGTTTCCCAATGCGGTTCTTGGTATGCAGCTCCCATGCACTGGCGGCGGAGACCACCACGAGATTCCCTCGGTCTCGCAGCACCTCGACAGCCTTCCCGCCCAGACGTGCGGGCTCATTGATCGCCCACATGAGCGCATGCGTATCGAGCAGGTAGCCCTTCATGCACCCTCCCAGGCACTCAGCTCCTCCTCCGGCAGCTCGTCGAAGAACGTGTCCGGCAGCTGGTATCCGCCGAAGCCCAGCTCCCGCTCGCCCCCGACCGGAACCAAGCGCGCCACTGTCTGACGCCCTCGGGCGATGTTGATGGTCGCCCCCTGCTCGACCTCCACCAACAGCGCCGACAGATGCGTCTTCGCCTCCTGAACCTTCACCGTCTTCATGCATTGATGGTCCCAGGAGAAAGCGACCTGATCAACCAGGTTGGTCAGGTTGCGCCGCCGCCCACCCTCATGGCCGGGGACATTTCGCACCGACGGGGACTGTTTGCGCGCCCGGGGACAGGAATGCTGTCCCCGGGCGCGCAGGATGCCCCCGTCTGGAGTGGAGTGTCCCCAGCCGCAAGGGAAGGTCCCCGACGGCGTCGAATGTCCCCGCAGGCGGGGAGTCAGGCCCAGGGCTGGCGCTGAGCCCACTCCTGCGGGCTGACACGGCGCCCGGTGTAGAAGGGCGTGTCCACGCGCACGTGCATGCGCGCCTCCGTGTAGCGCTGGTGGTGCAGGACCCCCTCGAGCCGGTCGAGGCTGTCGGCCTCGAAGCCGAGGATCCACTCGTAGTCGCTCAGGCCGAAGGTGGACAGGGTCGAGCCCTTGACGTCGGGGTACTTGGAGAAGCCGTGGCGCCCGTGCTGGGCCATCATGCGCGAGCGCTCCTCGGGCTCGAGCAGGTACCACTCGTAGGAGCGCACGAAGGGGTAGACCATGACCCAGTCGCGCGGCGCCACCCCGGCCAGGCAGGCCGGCACGTGGCGGGGGTTGAACTCGGCGGGCGTGTGCAGCCCCATGCAGGACCACACCGGCTCCAGGTAGCGGCCCAGCGCACTGCCGCGCAGGCGGTGGTAGGCGTCCTGCAGGACCTCGGGGTCGTCGTCGAGCCACCACACGAGCAGGTCGGCGTCGGCGCGCAGGCCCCCGACGTCGTACCAGCCGCGCGTCGTCACGCCGCCGGCCTCGACGAAGTTGGCGCTCTCCCCCAGGAGCTGCTCGCGCTCGGGCTGGGAGGCGGGCAGCGGGCGGGTCAGGCGGAAGACGGCGTAGAGGGCGTAGTGGTACTGGTTGTTGATGGCCTCCAGGTCGACGTCGGTGGCGTCGCGTGGGTCGCGGTGGGGGCGGCGCTCCTCGTCCTCGAAGCGGTGCAGGCCACCCTCACCGGGGTGACCGCCGGGATGTCCGTGCTGGCCGTGGGTGTCGGTGCTCATTCTCTTCTCCTGGTTCTTATCGGAGCTACTGGGATGGGGACTATCGAGAACCGTCGCCGTCGGTCCCGTGGTGAGCGGGCCGGCCGGGGTGGCTGGCCCCGTTCCGGCAGCACGAGTCCGGGCAGACCGTGTGGAAGGGGCCGACGCCGGTGGTCGAGTCGGGCCGGACGTCCTCGCCGCGGGCGGTGGCGGCCCGCTCGAAGAGGATGTCGACGAGGGAGTCGACGAAGGCCGGGTGGGTGCCGACGGTGGCGGCGCGCGCATACGGCATCCCCAGGTCGCGGGCGGTCTGGGCGGCCTCGGTGTCGAGGTCGAAGACGACCTCCATGTGGTCGGAGATGAAGCCGAAGGGGGCCACGACGACGCCCCCGGGTCGCTCCACGGGGTGGCCGTCGGTCAGGTGCCCGGCGGCCAGGGCCTCGAGGTGGTCGTTGACGTCCGGTTCGAGCCAGCGGGCCTGCGGCGGGCCGGAGCGCGAGCAGTAGACGAGGTCGGCCTCCACCGTCTCCAGGCCGAGACGACGGGCGACCTCGGGCACGAGGACGGCGGCCAGCGCCTCGTGCTGGGCGACGTAGGAGACCTCCGTGGACAGGTCGGCGGCCACACCCGGCTCTCGCGGCCCGGCGCCGGTCGGGTCATGCGAGTCAGAAGCGCCGGAGGCGCCGGGTGCGCTCTCGGGGCCCGACTCCGGGGCGGAGCCGGCCTCCATGCCCAGGGGGATAGAGTGCGTGACGAGCACGAGGCGCGCGTCCGCGGCCGCCACTCCCTGCTCGGCCAGGGCGCCGTAGGCCTCGACGATGGCGTCAATGTTGGCCTGCAGCAGGCCGGGGGTGTTGTAGTAGGGGCGCGTCTTGTCCACGGTGAGCTCCACGGGACCACCACCGTCCCCGCCGACCCGGGCGGCGGCGTCGGCCTCGAATCCCTCACCGGTGGAGCCGTCCGCGCCGTCGGCGAGCAGGGCGACGGCACCGGCCAGGTCCTCGCGGTACTGGCGGCACCCGGAGTAGGAGCCGAAGGCCGCGGTGGGAAGGGCCAGAACGCGGCGGGCTCCGGCGTCGGCCAGCTCGCGCAGGGCCTGGCTGACGAAGGGGTGCCAGTTGCGGTTGCCGACGATGATCGGCAGCGTCGAGCCGCGCTCGGCCAGGCGGGCCTGGAGGGCATCGCGCAGCTCGGCGTTGCACGCGTTGATCGGGGAGGCGCCGCCGACGCTCTGGTAGTGGCCGGAGACCTCCACGAGGCGGGAGTCGGGCACGCCGCGGCCGGCGGTGGCGTTGCGCATGAAGGGCAGGACGTCTTCGGGGCGGCGGGGCCCGCCGTAGGACTGCAGGAGAATGGCGTCGTAGGGGGCCAGCGGGTCGAGGGCCGGGACAGTGGCCGGAGCTCCGACGAGGTCGGCGCCCGGGAGGGCAGCCGGGCGTGCAGCCGGGCGTGCGTCCAGGCACGCGGGAGCCTCCTGGGTGGACCCGGGCACGGGCGCGGCGGTGTCAGTCATGGTTCTCTCCTGTGCTTTCCAGGCCCCAGACGAGCTCGAGGGCCTGACGGTAGGCCTCCTCGCGGCCCTCCTGGCCGGCGCGGCGGGCCATGACGGTGGGCTGGTGGAGGAGGCGGG
>ERZ772940.995-NODE-995-length-10579-cov-5.023_pt1 | contig 10579 bp, 8 predicted proteins | sample MGYA00511682_ERZ772940 | MGnify/ENA primary metagenome ERZ772940 (study PRJEB29015, sample SAMEA2737922) | human oral metagenome | biome: human oral; feature: human-associated habitat; material: dental | place: China | collected 2031 ... | reverse complement strand
TTTACGGCTTTCCATAGAAACCGGACTTGTGAGCATTTCTATGAAAATCATGTCCGTTTTTATTACCGTTGTCATCTACGGCAGAATGATAGAGATCTATTTAGTCTGCTCGGTTGCCCCGATTCCTTTTGCCACTATGACAAACAGAGAATGGGGATCGATCGGAAACAACTACTTAAAAAGCTTATTCGCACTTGGCTTTCAGGGATTTTTAATCATGGTATGCGTCGGAATCTATGCCGTCTTGGTAAAGGGCATGACCCTATCGGATAACCTGCATACCGCGATATTTTCTCTTGCGGCATATACCGTGCTGCTTTGCTTTATGCTCTTAAAATCAAGTGCCATTTCAAAATCAATTTTCGGGGCACATTAGCCCTAATGTAAAGGAGGGATCAGAACAATCAGTAAAAAATATAATATTATCTATGCCGATCCGCCGTGGAAGTACGAACGAAGCAAGGTACAAGGTGCGGCGGAAAATCACTACAAAACCATGAGCATAGAAAAGCTTTGTGCACTTCCTGTTTCTAAAATCGCAGAAAAGGACTGCGCACTTTTTTTATGGGCGACTTTCCCGCAGCTGAAAGAAGCCCTGCAGCTAATCAAAGCATGGGGCTTTCAGTATAAGACGGTTGCTTTCGTATGGCTAAAAACAAATAAAAAAGCGAAAACATGGTTTTACGGGCTTGGCTTTTGGACAAGAGGAAATGCGGAAATCTGCCTTCTTGCAACAAAAGGTCATCCCAAAAGGCAGGCGAAAAATGTTCATCAGCTTATCATAAGCCCCATTGAAGCACACAGCAAAAAGCCGGAGAAAGCAAGGGAAAACATAGTTGCCCTTATGGGAGATCTTCCTAAAATAGAGCTTTTTGCAAGAAAAGAAAGTCCCGGCTGGGATGTATGGGGAAACGAAGTAAAAAGCAGTATTACGCTTTAACGGAAAGGAGGTTTTTATGGCATATGTACCCGTACCAAAGGACTTAACAAAGGTCAAAACAAAGGTCGCCTTTAACCTTACAAAAAGGCAGATCATTTGCTTTACGGCAGCCTTAATCGCAGGGCTGCCTGTTTTCTTTCTCCTAAAGGGGAGTGCAGGAACAAGCCTTGCGACATTTTTCATGATTTTAGTGATGCTTCCCTTTTTTCTCTTTGCCATGTACGAAAAGCACGGACAGCCCCTTGAGGTCGTCCTAAAGCATATCGTGCAGACAAAGTTTATCAGAAAGAAAGAGCGTCCCTACAGGACGAGAAATTATTATGCCCTGCTCATAAGGCAGCGAGAACTTGAAAAGGAGGTATTTCATATTGTTAAAGGACAAAACAAAGGAAAAAAACAGCGTCAAAAATAAAAGAAAGCTGACAAGAAGTGAGAAAAAGCAGATTGCAGAGCTTATCAGAAAGGCAAAGCCGGGGAGCAAGGCTTCTTCCGCGCAGGATAGTATCCCTTACATTTCAATGCATCCTGACGGGATATGCAGGGTAACGGAAAACAGATACAGCAAGTGCATTTATTTTTCCGACATCAATTATCAGCTTGCAGGTGCGGATGAAAAAACCGCCATCTTTGAAAACTGGTGCGACTTTCTGAACTACTTTGATTCTTCTGTGGATGTGCAGCTTTCCTTTATCAATCAGGGAAGCCACGGAGAAGCAAAGAACGCAATCGAAATTCCGGCAAAAGAGGATGCCTTTGACGCCATAAGAAGCGAGTATCAGACAATGCTTTCCGATCAGCTTTCCAAAGGAAACAACGGTCTTGTAAAACTGAAATTCGTAACATTCAGCGTGGAAGCGGAAAATATGAGCGCGGCAAAGGCAAGGCTTAATCGTATTGAAACGGATATGCTGAACAATTTTAAGGTGCTTGGTGTAAGTGCCCATTCCATGAACGGCTATGAAAGGCTGAAAACCATGCACGGCATCTTTCACCCGGAGGGAGAGCCTTTTTTCTTCTCTTGGGACTATTTTGTTCCGTCGGGATTATCGACAAAGGATTTTATCGCACCGTCCTCTTTTTACTTCGGAGAAGGAAGAACCTTTCGCATGGGTAGTAAGCTTGGCGCGGTGAGCTTTCTTGAAATCTTGGCGCCGGAATTAAACGACCGCATTTTATCCGACCTTTTGGATTTGGAAACGGGAATGATCGTAAACCTGCATATCAAAAGCATCGATCAGGCGGAGGCAATCAAGACGATTAAAAGAAAAATCACCGACCTTGACAAGATGAAAATTGACGAGCAGAAAAAAGCGGTACGCTCCGGCTATGACATGGACATCATCCCGTCTGACCTTGCCACCTACGGAGGCGAGGCGAAAAATCTCTTGCAGGATTTACAGAGCAGAAACGAAAGAATGTTTCTTGTTACCTTTTTAGTGGTTAATATGGCGAATAGCAAAAGAAAGCTGGATAACGATGTGTTCGCTGCCGCAGGAATTGCACAGAAATATAACTGTGCTTTAACCCGTCTTGACTTTCAGCAGGAGAAAGGATTGATGTCGAGTATTCCTCTTGGAAGAAATGAAATTGAAATTCAAAGAGGACTTACCACTTCAAGCACCGCCGTATTCATTCCCTTTATCACGCAGGAACTTTTTCAGGGCGGAGAAGCCCTCTATTATGGGCTTAACGCTCTTTCAAGCAACATGATTTTATGCGACAGAAAGCAGCTTAAAAATCCCAACGGTCTGATACTTGGAACGCCCGGCTCCGGTAAATCCTTTGCGGCAAAGCGTGAAATTACAAACGCTTTTTTAATCACGGACGATGACATCTATATATCCGATCCCGAAGCCGAGTATGCCCCTTTGGTAAACAGCCTTTTAGGACAGGTCATCCGCATTTCTCCAACAAGCAAAGAATATATCAACCCGATGGATATAAACTTAAATTACAGCGAGGATGATAACCCCCTTGCCTTAAAATCGGACTTTATCCTTTCCCTTTGCGAGCTTGTAGTCGGAGGAAAGGAAGGACTTGCTCCGGTGGAAAAAACGGTCATCGACCGTGCAGTAAGGACAGTTTACAGGGAGTTTCTTGCAGAGCCCGTGCCGGAAAAGATGCCGATTTTGGGAGATCTGTACGAGGAACTTTTAAGACAGCCGGAGCCGGAAGCTGCAAGAGTTGCAGCATCCCTTGAGCTTTATGTAACAGGATCTCTTAATGTGTTTAATCACAGAACCAATGTAGAGCTTAATAACCGCCTTGTCTGCTTTGATATAAAGAGCCTTGGAAAGCAGCTTAAAAAGCTTGGAATGTTAATTGTGCAGGATCAGATATGGAACCGAGTAACCATAAACAGAGCAAGAAAAAAAGCAACCCGCTACTACATGGACGAATTTCATCTTCTGCTTCGTGAGGAGCAGACCGCAGCATATTCTGTGGAAATCTGGAAGCGTTTCAGAAAGTGGTCGGGTATTCCCACAGGGATTACTCAAAATGTAAAGGACCTTTTATCAAGCAGAGAGGTGGAAAACATCTTTGAAAACAGCGACTTTGTGCTGATGTTAAATCAGGCGGTAAGCGACAGAAATATACTTGCAAAGCAGCTTAACATTTCTCCCCAGCAGATGAAATATGTAACCCATACGGAAGCCGGCGAGGGACTTCTCTTTTACGGAAATGTGATCCTGCCATTTGTGGATCATTTCCCGAAAGATACAAAGCTTTACAAGGTTATGACGACAAAGCCGGAGGAAGTGAGCGGAGAATGAAAAAACTAACGCATTTCAGCCTGTTTACCGGAATTGGTGGAATCGACCTTGCGGCGGAAGCCGCAGGCTTTTCTACCCTTTGTCAATGTGAATGGGCGGACTTTCCGAATGCCGTATTAAAAAAGCATTGGCCGGATGTTCCGCGTTTTCAGGATATTACCACAGTTACAAAGGAGGCATTTATTGAAAAAACAGGACAAGACAGTGTTACCCTCATATCCGGGGGCTTCCCATGTCAGCCCTTTTCCGCCATCGGAGCAAAAAAGGGCTTTACAGACCCCCGTTATCTCTGGCCGCAGATGTGCAGAGTTATTAAAGAGCTGCACCCCCATTTCGTGCTTGGCGAAAATGTTGCTAACTTCATCAATATGGGGCTCAACAAAACGATCATTGACTTGGAAAAAGCAGGATATGCCGTTTGGACATTCGTACTTCCTGCTTGCAGCGTCGGCGCGTGGCATGAACGCAAGCGAACTTTTATCTTGGGGGCAGATGTTTCCTACGCCCCTTGCTTCCGACACGGGAACGCGCCCAAAAGTGCCGCAGGTAGTCCTATCTCCTGCAGGCTCCTTTCGCAGAAAGAAGAAAACGGGACACTGGTCGGCGAATCTTTCAGAGGCAATCTATTATCTGGAAAAGGACGCAGCTCCCAATCTTCGCTTCAATCCGGAGTGGGCAGAGTGGCTGATGGGATTCCCGAAAGCATGGACGGAAATTTCCTATGGATAACGGAGCCGACAGACATACCGAGGCTTACAGAGGATAAAAAGGACAGAGTAAAACGCTTAAAGGCACTGGGTAATGCCGTCGTTCCCGCACAGGTTTACCCGATACTCAAATACATTGCAGATATTGAGATTGGACGCTGCAAAAGCGCTTGCGTTTTTTCAGGAAAGGAAGGTGATGCAATTTGAAAGAACCGCTAAAGCCCCGCGATAAGTACAGGCAAAAAATGAGCCGGGACGGACTTTTAAGAGAAAATATGACAACCGGAGAAACGGAAAATATATCAAAAAGGATTCAGGAAAATCCCGAAAATGATATTCCCCAAAATCCTATATCGGATAAGGAAATGCCGAAAAGAAAATCCTCAAGGCTTACCTTTACCGAGGAAGAAAGAAATATCCCGGAGCTTCAAAGGTATATCAAAAAATCCGATCAGGCGGCGGACCGTCTGGATAAGGCAAGGGATAAAATACCAAAGAAAAAGAGTCTTTCCTTTGAGCGGGAGTTTGATGAAAAAACAGGCAAAGGAAAAACGAGGCTTCACTTTGAAGAAAAGGAAAAGCCCATAGTCTCCGGTAAGTCTGCAAATCCTCTTTCTCCTGCCCTTAATAAAGCAGGCGCTTTTGTGCATAAGAAAATCCATGAAACGGAGCATGACAATGCAGGCGTTGAAGCAGCCCACAAAACCGAAAAAGCCGCAGAAATACTTGGAAGATTCAGCGTAAGAAAGGCAAGAGAAAATTACAGAAATCAGAGGCTAAAGCCCTACCGCAAGGCAAGGAAAGCGGAGAAAGCCGCAGAGAAAGCAAATGCAAAATACTTTTACAAAAAAACCATGTATGAAAATCCGAATCTTTCATCTGCAAATCCCTTTAGCCGTATGTGGCAGAAAAGGAAGCTAAAAAGAAAGTATGCGGCGGAGCTTCGTAAAAAAGGTAAGAGTGCGGCAAAGGCGGCAAAAACATCCGCAGAAAAGATAAAACAGGCAGGCTCTTTTATCATACGCCACAGACGAGGGCTTGCCCTTATCATTTCCCTGCTTTTAATCTTCATTCTGATCTTTACCGGCTTATCGTCCTGCTCCTCTCTTTTATCGGGAGGCTTAAACGGGATTTTAGGTACAAGCTATACATCCGAGGACAGCGATCTTGTGGCGGTAGAAAATGCCTATGCTGCTATGGAAAATGAGCTGCAGGGAAAAATCGACAAGGTGGAAAAGAATCATCCCGGCTATGACGAGTACAAATATGAGCTTGACAGTATCGGACATAATCCCCATGAGCTTGCTTCTATTCTTACGGCAAAACACCAAAGCTATACCCTTTCCAAAGTGCAGGCTGACTTACAGAAAATTTTCACAGAGCAGTATTCTTTTACTCTTAAGGAAGAAATTGAGGTGCGCTACAAAACGGAAACCCATACCGATCCGGACACCGGAGAAACCACAGAGGAAGAAGTCCCATACAACTATTACATTCTTCATGTAAAGCTGAAAACGATGCCGCTTTCCGATATTGCAAAGGAAATACTGAATGAAGAGCAGCTTAAAATGTACCGTGTCTACCTTGAAACCAGCGGAAACAAACCCCTTGTCTTTGGCGGAGGTTCCCCTGACGGCAGTGCTTCGGAGGATTTAAGCGGCGTTCATTTTGTAAACGGCACCCGCCCCGGAAATCCGGAGCTTGTAAATCTTGCAAAAAAGCAGGTCGGAAATGTAGGCGGTTATCCTTATTGGAGCTGGTACGGCTTTAACGGACGTGTGGAATGGTGCGCCTGCTTTGTATCGTGGTGCTATCACAAGGCTGGAAAAAGCGAGCCGCGTTTTGCAGGCTGTCAGTCGCAGGGCGTTCCGTGGTTTACCTCTCATGGTCAATGGGGAAACCGAGGCTACAAAAACATTGCACCGGGCGACGCCATTTTCTTTGACTGGGACGGTGACGGCGGTGCGGATCATGTGGGAATTGTCATTGGAACGGACGGAAGCCGTGTTTATACCGTTGAAGGAAATTCAGGCGATGCCTGCAAGATTAAAAGCTATGACCTAAATTCCGGCTATATTAAAGGCTATGGCCTGATGAACTGGGATTAACAAAAAATGAAAGGAGAAAACATTTATGGCAAACAGAAAAATCTTGAAAATCGAAAACGAGATCAAAAAGACCCGTGAGAAAATCACGGAATATCAGAACAAGCTGAAAGGACTTGAGATGCAGAAAACAGAGGCGGAAAACCTTGAAATCGTGCAAATGGTAAGGTCGCTTCACATGACCCCTGCAGAGCTTGAAGAATTTTTAGCCAAAGGCGTGATTCCTGCTGATATGTCTGCAGATGAAAATGAGTATATGGAGGATATAGAAAATGAAGAATAAAATTTTGATGAGAATAACGACAGCTCTCTTTGCCGCCCTGATCCTTATGGGCGGCTTTTCTATTCCCGCTTATGCAAACGGCGGCGGTGAAGCTACCAATGACAGCAATGTAAAAACAGAGGAAAAGAAAGAAGAAAAAACGCCCCTTACTCCTGACGGCAACATGAGTCTTGTGGATAATGTCAAGGGAGATGCCGCAAAGGATAAGGAATTTATCATTGTAAAAAGCAAGGGAGGAAATTACTTCTATATTGTAATCGACCATGCGGCGCAGGGAGAAAACACGGTTCATTTCTTAAATCAGGTGGATGAAAAGGATCTGCTCTCTATCATTGACGAAAAAAGCAGCCTGACCGCAAAGCCGGAGCTTCCAAAAGAGGAGGAAAAGAAAGAGCCGGAGACGGAAAAACCAAAGGAAGAAGAAAAATCGGAGAAAAAGAATCCTGCCGGCATGATCGCTTTATCCCTTATTCTCATTCTTGGACTTACAGGCGGAGCCTTCTATTATTTTAAGTTCCTAAAACCGAAGCAGGATATAAAGGGAACGACCGACCTTGACGAGTTAGACTTTGAGGACTATGAGGACGATTTTATAGAGGATGATAACGAGGACGGCGAGGAAACTTTAGAAGAAGCAGAGCCGGATGAAATACTATGACATGGTTTACAGACAGTATCTATGAACGACTGATGACGGAAAAACCGAAATGCGGGCGGCCTGAAAAAGAGCCGCCCGTTTCCTTTTCCTCAAAATGCGAAAACTGCCCTTACAGGGGAAAGTCCCCATGCATAGGTTACTGTATCAGGAAAATAAAAGAAAAAAGCGAACCGGAGCTTTAGAAAGGATTAGATATGAAACTTATTATATGTGAAAAACCGAGTGTCGGAATAGCGATTGCGTCCGCACTTGGAATCGAAACGAAAAAAGACGGATATATGGAAAGCGAGGACTTTCTTGTGTCTTGGTGCATCGGACACCTTGCAGAGCTTTCCGCGCCGTCCTGTTATGGAAAGTGCTATGAAAAGTGGAGCCTTGAAGCCTTACCCATCCTGCCTGAAACATGGCAGCTTACCGTATCAAAGGATAAGGAAAAGCAATTTTCTATTCTAAAGGCACTTCTTTTTAGAAAGGATGTTACCGAGGTTATAAACAGTTGCGATGCCGGACGCGAGGGAGAACTCATTTTCCGTTTTGTTATGGAAAAAACAGGTTGCAAGAAGCCTGTAAAAAGGCTGTGGATTTCCTCAATGGAAGAAAGCGCAATCCGAAAAGGCTTTGAAAACCTGAAAGACGGAGCGGACTATGACAGCCTTTATCAGTCCGCCCTGTGCAGAGCAAAAGCGGACTGGATTGTCGGAATCAATGCAACCCGTCTCTTTTCCCTTTTATATAACCATACCTTGAATGTAGGACGGGTGCAGAGCCCGACCTTAAAAATACTTGCGGATCGAAGCGATGCGATTACCAATTTCAAGAAAGAAAAGTATTACCATGTGCACCTTGTTTTAGACGGTACGGAAGCTGTAAGCGATAGATTTTCAAGTAAGGAAGCGGCAGAAAAAATAGCAACATCCTGCAAAGGAAAAACGGCAGTCTGCACTTCTATTACCTCTGAAAAAAAAGAAGCGCTGCCGCCGAAGCTCTTTGATCTTACCGCACTTCAAAAGGAAGCAAACCGCATTTTCGGGTACACCGCAAAGCAGACCCTTGACCTTGCGCAGAGCCTTTATGAAAAGACGCTTTTAACCTATCCGAGAACGGACAGCAATTACCTGACGGACGATATGAAAGAAACGGCGGATAAGGTTATTCTCATGCTTCTTTCAAAGCTTTCCTTTATGCAAAGCATAGAATTTACACCGGAGATTACAAGGCTTCTTAACAGCAAAAAGGTATCGGATCACCATGCCGTGATTCCTACCATGGAATTTCAAAAAACGGAACTTTCCCTGCTTCCCGAAAGTGAGCGAAACATTCTCTTTCTTGCAGGCGCAAGGCTTCTTATGGCTTCTGCTGCTTCCCATATTTATGAAACGGTTACAGCGGTATTTAACTGCGAGGATCATACCTTTACAGCAAAAGGAAAGACGGTTCTATCTTCCGGCTGGAAAGAAATTGAGGCTCTCTTTCTGATGAGCCTGAAAGAAAAACCGGATAAAGAAAACGAAAAAGAACTTCCGGCATTTTGTGATGGAGAAAGCTTTGACAGCTTCCCAATCAAGGTTACGGAGCATGATACGCTTCCCCCAAAGGCATACACGGAAAGCACGCTTCTATCTTCTATGGAGCGTGCGGGAAATAAGGAAACCACAGAGGATGCAGAGCGTAAAGGCTTAGGTACTCCTGCAACCCGTGCCGCGATCATTGAAAAAATCATCAAAGCAGGCTTTGTTACCAGAAAAGGAAAACAGCTTATCCCGACAAAAGACGGAATGAACCTTATCTCCGTGCTTCCCGAAACGCTTACCTCTCCGCTTCTTACAGCCGAGTGGGAAAACGAGCTTTCAAGGATTGCAAAAGGAGAAGCGGATGCGGACAGCTTTATGAAAAAGATTGAAGCACTTACAAAAGAGCTTATAAAAAATGCGGACGCTGAAAAAGTAAAAGCAGAACTTTTCAAGCAGGAAAAAACCGTAATCGGCTTATGCCCGCGCTGTCAAAATCCCGTTTATGAGGGAAAGAAAAACTATTATTGTAGTAACAGAGATTGCAACTTTTCCATGTGGAAGAATGACCGCTTCTTTGAGGATAGAAAAATCACCTTTACACCAAAGATAGCATCTGCGCTACTCAAAGATAAAAAAGTAAAGGTAAAGGGCATCTACTCTCACAAAACAGGCAAAACCTATGACGGAAATGTGGTTCTTTGTGATACCAAAGATAAGTATGTGAACTACTGTATTGAGATAGAGAGGAAGAAAAAAGAAGAATAGCAAGCATAGGAAAGGGGTACCCTTTCCGTAAAAAAAACTCCGTTTCCAAAGATATGAAAGCGGAGATTTTTGCTTGCTGGGATAGTCCCAGACCCTTAGAAATCGAAAGGAGAAAAATTTATGCCATATATGGAACAAACGGAAGAAATAAAAGAAGTTACGCCCATTGTCCTGACCTCTGAAAATCAAAAGGACAGACTAAAGGAAATCACGGATCGTTTGGAGCAAGGGATTTTAGAAGTCTTTGAAGGCGAAAGGTACAAGGAATATCTTCGCGTCATGTCAAAGTTTCATCATTACAGCTTTAATAATACCATGCTGATTGCACTGCAAAAGCCCGACGCTTCCCTGATTGCAGGCTTTAGTGCATGGAAAAACAGCCACGGAAGAACGGTCAAAAAAGGAGAAAAAGGAATCCGCATCATCGCCCCTGCACCCTTTAAGGTAAAGCAGGAAATGGAAAAGCTTGACCCGAAAACCAATATGCCACTTGTCGGAGCGGACGGAAATGCAATTACCGAAGAAAAGGAAATCACCATCCCGGCCTACAAGGTGGTATCGGTGTTTGATGTATCACAGACGGAGGGAAAAGAGCTACCCTCTATCGGAGTAGATGAGCTGACAGGCGATGTGTCGCAGTATGAGGATTTTTTTACAGCACTGAAAAAGGCTTCTCCCGTTCCGATTGCTCTTGAACATATCGAGGGAAGCGCTCACGGCTACTATCACCTTGCGGAAAAAAGAATTGCCATTGACGATAACATGAGCGAGCTGCAAACCTTAAAGACCGCCATTCACGAAATCGCCCACGCAAAGCTGCACGACATTGACTTAAA
>ERZ772940.993-NODE-993-length-10606-cov-5.83594_pt1 | contig 10606 bp, 11 predicted proteins | sample MGYA00511682_ERZ772940 | MGnify/ENA primary metagenome ERZ772940 (study PRJEB29015, sample SAMEA2737922) | human oral metagenome | biome: human oral; feature: human-associated habitat; material: dental | place: China | collected 2031 ... | reverse complement strand
TTCGTTAACTGGACGTGATCCAAGGATAGCAAGGAATGGAGTGTTATCCATAGCTGCATCGTAAACACCGTTAATCAAGTGAGTCGCACCTGGACCACCTGAACCAACTGCAACTCCGATTGAGCCACCGAATTTAGCTTGCATAACCGCTGCAAGAGCACCTGTTTCTTCGTGGCGAACTTGCAAGAAGCGGATATCTTTGTCTTCAGCCAAAGCGTCCATCAATGAGCTGAGTGTTCCTGATGGGATACCGTAGATTGTATCTACGCCCCATGTTTTCAATACGTTGAGCATTGCTGCAGATGCAGTAATTTTTCCTTGAGTCATAATGATAACTCTCCTTCAAATATTTTTAAAACTTGATTCATCCGTTTTCATATATTATTTGGAAACGTTTCAGCAAATTTTTACTCTACTAATTTATCACAATTATTTTGACTTTACTAAGAATCTGCTCAGAAGTTTTTATACTCTATTGCAGTACAGTTTGAAAATATTTTATGTGACTGTTTTATAATAAAAAGCGAGCAAGCTCGCTTTTAGTCTATTTTACTAAAGTTTAGTAAGAGTGAACTGGTCAGAACAGATACAGAACTAAAGGCCATGGCTAGACCTGCCAGTTCTGGATTGAGGGCCAATCCAACACCAGAAAAGATTCCTGCTGCAATCGGAATTCCGACGACATTGTAGATAAAGGCCCAGAAAAGATTGAGCAGAATACGGTTAAAGGTTTTCTTACTCATGTCAAAGGCACGAACCACTCCTAGGAGGTTATTAGTTGTCAACACTAAATCTGCTGACTCGATGGCGATATCCGTTCCAGCTCCCATAGCAATCCCCACATCTGCTACACTGAGGGCAGGAGCATCATTGATGCCATCACCAACAAAGGCTACTTTCCCAGCTGCTTGTAGTTTATGGATTTCATGGGCTTTTTCTTCTGGTAGGACGCCTGCAATGACCTCTTCGATTCCGATTTGATCTGCAATAGCACGCGCCACACCAGCATTATCTCCTGTCAGCATGACTGTTTTAAGACCACGTTTTTTCAACTGACTGATGGCTAGCTTAGCATTTTCCTTGGGAATATCTTGCAAAGCAAGCAAGCCTTTGATTTCATTATCAACAGCCAAGAAAACAACTGTCTTAGCTTCTTTTTCTAGTTCTTCTAGTTTTTCCTGATAAGCGCTGGAAATATCCATACTATCTAGCATTTTAGCATTTCCAAGTAAGACTTGTTTCCCAGCTATTTGCCCTGAAACACCTTTTCCGTGCAAGGCTTGGAAATTTTCGACAGTTTGAAACTCAAGTCCAGCTTCACTTGCTCTCTTGACAACAGCCTCAGCCAGTGGGTGTTGAGAAGCTTCTTCCAAGGAGGCAGCTAAGCCGAGCACTTCTGTCTCATCGCCAATGATATCAGTGACCACTGGTTTTCCTTCCGTCAAAGTCCCTGTCTTATCAAACACAATAGTTTGGACTTTCTGAATTTCCTGTAAGACTGTTCCATTTTTGAGAAGAACCCCCATTTTGGCACTGCGTCCTGTCCCTACCATAAGAGCTGTCGGTGTTGCAAGACCCAAGGCACAAGGGCAGGCAATAATCAAAACCGCAACTCCATAGAGAAGAGAAGACACAAAGCTAGCTCCAAGCACGACTACACTATCCCTGAGCAAAACGAACCAAACCCAAAAGGTCACGATTCCTAAAATGACAACTGCTGGGACAAAAATCCCTGAAATCTTATCCGTCAAGTCCTGAATCGGTGCGCGGCTAGTCTGAGCTTTCTTTACAAAGTCTACAATCTGTGCCAAAACAGTCTCTGAGCCAACCTTTTCTGCCCTAAAAATAAGCGTTCCGCTATTATTGATAGTTGAGCCAATGACAGTATCTCCAACTGTCTTGTCCACTGGCAGGCTCTCACCTGTCACCATGGATTCATCTATGCTGGACACACCTTCCACTACGACACCATCAACTGCAATCTTTTCACCTGGACGCACTCGAACCAGGTCGCCTACCTTGACTTGGTCCAAGGGAACTTGAACATAGCTATCATCACGCAAGACTTCCGCTGTTTTAGCCTGCAAATCCAGTAGTTTCTCCACAGCTTGGGAAGTATTTTTCCTCATTTTCTCTTCAAAAACTGCCCCCAAAAGAACGAAGAAGAGGATAAATCCAGCACTTTCAAAGTAGACAGGGAGCCCAGCGAAGAGGGCAACTAAACTATAGAAATAGGCCACTAGAGTTCCCAAAGCAACCAAGGTATCCATGTTGGCATTGTGTTTTTTAAAGCTGGCCCAAGCACTCTGGATATAAGGACCACCTGCTACTAACATAATAGGCGTTGTGGCTAGAAAGGTTCCCCAATGCATGACTTGGTGACTGATACTACCTGTCAACATCCCAATCATGAGAATCACAAGAGGCACAGTAAAGATACTAGTAATCCAAAAACGCTGTAAAAGTGATAAAGATTTTCGAGTCTTCTCAACAACTGTATAACTGCCCTTTTGCATTTTCATTCCACATGAGAATTCATGCTCACCCAACTCTTGAGGTGTAAAACGAATCACCTTTTCCTCGTCTACTCCGATTGGTTCCAAGATTCCTTCTTCTTCAAAAAGAATTTCCTTGTAACAGTTTGAAGGGGTGGCACGGTGAAAGGTAATTTCCGCCGGAATCCCTTTCTGAAGCTGGATATGGGCTGGATGATATCCTTTTTCAGCTGTGATATGGATTTTTTGAATGCCATTTTCCAGGCTTGCTTTCACAATTTCTGTCATAATGTTCTCCTACTCTACAATCATCTTGCCGTGCATCATGTTCATACCACAAGCAAAGCCAAACTCTCCAGCTTGCTCAGGCGTGATTTCCACTACATACTCTTCCCCCATTGGCAGGTCAGCATGCACACCGAAGTCTGGAAAAACAATTTGATCCAGACAGGGTGAAGGATCCTTGCGGTCAAAGACAATACGTGCTGGCACTGATTTCTTGAGGATAATCAACTCAGGAGTATAGCCTCCCATGACTTCCACTCGAATCTCTTGATAGCCCTTTTTTTGCTGGGCCTTTTGTCCAGATTTTTCAGGCTTTTTAAAAAACCAAAACAAGATAAACGCGATAAGGGCAATACAAACAATGGTTACAATACTATTTAACATGACGTCTCCTTTACATACAATTACATTTTACTTCAGCAACTGCGCTAGCTTTTTTCTTAGAAATCACAGCTTCTAAGTCTTCCAAGTCAGCCTGAGTAAAATCACATTCCATAATCAAATCAGCCACTAACTGCTTAATCCTACGGGAACAAACCTTGTTTTTGATATCTCGGACAAGCAAGTCTCGGCTTTGATCTAGGGTTAAAAGGGCTGAATAGACAAAGGACTTACCCTCTTTTTTTCTAGTTAGACACTCTTTCTCTACTAAGCGAGCCAAAAGAGTCTGAACTGTGGACTTGGACCAGTCAAATCGCTCCGCCAAAACCCTGATCAAATCCGTGCTGGTCTGTTCCCCTTGCATCCAAATAATCTTCATGACCTGCCATTCTGCATCTGAAATCTGCATAATCACACCTCCTAAATCTACATTTGTCGATTACAGTTATTAGTATACTCCGAAAATCTACATTTGTCAATTATGAAATTACATATTTCTAAAAAAAGAACCTTAATCATGTAACGAGAGATTTACAGTCAAATTTTACTATATAAACTATAAAAATATGCTATACTGTAGAAAAAAGAAAACAACCACTAGGGGTGCGTAAAGCTGAGATTAACAACTGTTAGATCCCTTTGACTCAATCTAGGTAATGCTAGCTGATGGAAGTGGAAATGATGATGAGGACTACCTGGTCTTCTATTACTTTCCTGAAACAGACTAGCTTGTTCTTAAGAATGCAAACTTCAGTTGGTTGGGAGGTTTTAGATGACTTATTTACCCGTTGCTCTAACCATTGCAGGGACTGACCCTAGTGGCGGTGCTGGCATTATGGCTGATTTAAAGTCATTCCAAGCTAGAGATGTCTATGGAATGGCCGTTGTGACCAGTCTTGTCGCTCAAAATACCAGAGGCGTTCAATTAATCGAGCACGTCTCCAACCAAATGCTGGAAGCTCAATTGGAAAGTGTCTTTTCGGATATCAAGCCTCAGGCTGTAAAAACAGGGATGTTGGCAACTACTGAGATCATGGAGATCATCCAACCCTATCTTAAAAAGCTGGACTGTCCCTATGTGCTGGACCCTGTTATGGTCGCTACGAGTGGGGATACCCTGATTGATACCAGCGCGAGAACCTACCTAAAAACAAAACTGCTTCCCCTTGCTACCATTATCACTCCCAATCTTCCTGAGGCAGAAGAGATTGTTGGTTTTTCGATTCATGATCCAGAAGACATGCAGCGTGCTGGTCGCCTGATTATAAAAGAATTTGGTCCTCAGTCCGTTGTTATCAAAGGTGGCCATCTTGAAGGTGGTGCCAAGGATTTCCTCTTTACCAAGGATGACCAATTTGTCTGGGAAAGTCCAAGAATTCAAACTTGTCACACCCATGGTACTGGATGTACCTTTGCTGCTGTGATTACGGCTGAACTAGCCAAGGGCAGAAGTCTTTACCAGGCAGTTGATAAGGCCAAGGCCTTTATCACAAAAGCCATCCAAGACGCTCCTCAACTCGGACATGGTTCTGGCCCAGTCAACCATACAAGCTTTAAAGATTAAGAAAAAAACTCTCTAGTTCCCGCAATAAGGAAATTAGAGAGTTTTTGATTAGGAAACAATGTCATCCAGCTTTGTTAAAAGGGCATGCGCTTTTGCCTCAATATCTTCTGCCTGCATCAAATCACGTACAACAGCTACTCCAGCTATACCCGTGCCGATAAGCTGGTCAATATTCTCTGACGTCAGGCCTCCAATAGCAACTACTGGAATGGCGACCGTTTGGCAAATTGTTTTCAAGGTTGAAATCAAGGTGATAGGCGCATTTTCTTTGGTCGTAGTTGGGAAAATGGCCCCCGTCCCCAAGTAATCCGCACCTGATGTTTCCGCTTCAAGGGCTCTTTTAACTGTTTTAGCAGTGACACCAAGGATTTTTTCAGGACCCAAGACTTTGCGGGCAACCGAAACTGGTAGTTCATCGTCGCCAATATGCAAACCTGCAGCATCGACTGCTAGACAGATATCCAATCGATCATCGATTATCAAGGGTACCTGATAGGCATCTGTTATTTCCTTGACTTGTTTTGCCAGTTGATAGTATTGATTGGTGGTGAGATTTTTTTCTCGTAGTTGGACAATGGTAACACCTGAACGGCAGGCTGTCTCGACTTTTTCAAGAAAGTTTTCCAAGGAATCTTGGTAGCGATTGGTTACTAGATACAGTCTAAGTGCTTCTCTATTCATAAAAGTCTCCTTTGATGGCTTCTAGCCAATTTTCGTCTCTTTTTAGGAGAGAGAGTTGATTGAGAACTTGGTAACGAAAATCTTCCAAAATCTTCCAATCCCATTCCTTGAACAAGAATTCTCTCAGCAGAGATATTGAGATGAGAGATCGCTAGGCAAGAAGCTTCAAAGGCTGTCTTTCCTTGGCTGAGAAAAACGGCTGTCAAGGCTCCAACCAGGTCTCCTGTCCCTGTAATCCAGTCCAATTCGTCACAGCCATTCCTCAATACAGCAACTTGATTTTCTGAAACGATGAGGTCCTTGGGTCCAGTGACTAAGAATGACATACCAGGATAGGTCTGACACCAGTCTTTAAGGACTTGAAGCAAATCCTCAGTTTCTTGATCTTTAGCACTAGCATCGACCCCGACTCCGTGGTGTTTTAAGCCAACAAGGCTCCGGATTTCTGACATATTTCCTTTAAGGACCGTGGGCTTGTATTCTAAAAGATCTCTGACTAGATCCTTACGAATGGGTGACGCCGCTACGCCAACCGCATCTACTACCATTGGGAGAGAAGCTTGGTTTGCATAAGTAGCTGCCATACGGATTGCTTTCTCCTTCTCAGCTGACAAACGCCCCAGATTGATGAAGAGAGCTTGGCTTTGTTTGGTAAAATCAAGAACCTCACGGGGATCATCTGCCATGACCGGTTTAGATCCCAGAGCCAAAATTCCATTGGCCAGCATCTCACAGGAAATCTCATTGGTGATGCAGTGAATTAGGGAACTCGTTTCTAGAGGAAAGGGATTTGTTAACTTCTGCATCAATCTATCCTTTCACCAAAGAAATATCCTTGTACTTTTTTAAAGAATTCCTGCTTGATTAGAAACCGAAAGGCGAGAAAAGCTATGGCTGTACCGATCAAGGTCGCTCCGAAAAATCGCGGAGTGTAGATAAACCAGCTGAGCTTGGCTGCAGATCCGGTAAAGAGAACCATGACAGGATAGGAAACAATGGAACCGATTATCCCCGTTCCCAAGATTTCTCCTAGGGCAGAAAAGTAAAATTTTCTACCGTACTTATAAAAGAGACCTGCAAGGAGGGCTCCAAAGGTAGCTCCTGTTAGGGCCAAAGGCGGAATGCCTTGAGTAGACATACGGATGAAGGCTGTGACAGTAGCCATAACCAAGGCATAAACAGGCCCCATCAAGATTCCTGCAAGAATGTTGACTACACTGGACATCGGTGCCATTCCTTCAATTCGAAAGATGGGTGTAAGAACTACGTCAAGGGCAATCATCATGGATAAAATGGTTAATTTGTGAACTTGAAGTTGGTGGTTTCTCATTTTCTATTTCTTCTCTTTTTCTAAGGACTGCAAATCACTCGTCCATGTTTGGTGTTGGTAAGCCATCTCCCAAAACTTGGCTTCCATGTGGACACTTCGGTGGAAGGCCTCTAGCATTTTTTGTTTGTCCGTCTCATCGCTTTCTCGATAGAGTTGATTGACCAGTGCTTCTTCCTCTTTAATCTGCTGTTCTAACTCATCGGTGATATAGGTTTCAATCCATTGTTGGTAGAGAGGATTTGGTGATGGTTTAAGATTAAGTGATTTGCCTATATCATGATATAGCCAAGGACAAGGCAGCAAGCTCGCAAAAGCAATGCCCAAGTTTGGCTCTGCAAACTGTCGATAAATATGAGAAATGTAATGATAACAAGTTGGAGCGATTGGATGTTGCTCCATTTCCTCGTCACTGATTCCTAATTCCTTGAAAAATTGTTGGCGGATAAACAACTCACCCTCCACTAGACTCTGAGCATTTTGTTTCAAGAGTCTTTTCATCTCTTGATTCGAAGTCTTATCAGCCAAGAGGTGATAGATTTCTGAGAAGGCCTTCAGATAGTAGGCATCTTGAATCAGGTAATAGCGGAAAATATCAGGTTCTAAATTTCCCTCTTGTAATTGTAAAATAAAGGGATGATGAAAAGAAGCCTGCCAAGCTTCCTTGGATAATTCCATCGCAATATCTGTAAATTCCATAATAACTCCTTTATAAAAATAGACTGGTTTGAAGCAATAAAAAGAAAAGCAGGTAGATTAATTTTGTTTTTTTAGGAATATAAAAAGTCCGATAGCTATTCTCCACCTGTGCATGTTCGTCATATCCATGCGCAGATAGAGCTCTCAGATAAAGATGGCGCCACCTAAAGACTGTCATCAGAACCTTGCTGTAAATCAAGGGAGACCAAACATGCAGTTCTTGACCACGTAATAGGCAAGCTTCCTTGAGGGACTTGATTTCCTGCTGAATGAGGGGAAAGGCATTGAATACTACAATTAAGGCATAGGCCCATGACCGTGATAGGCCCTTTTGAGCCAAGTACAAGAGAAGCTCTTTTAGGGAAATAGAGGAAACAAAGACAAGACCGATACAAACCGTCACAAAGGCCCTCGTTCCAAGTATCACTGCCTGCGAAGCATCCCCATGTAACTGAATTGCCCAGTAATTAGCCAAAGATGGTAAAATGGCGAGCACAATCATCCAAGCCAATACTTTAAATCGACGGTAATAGAGCATAAAGAGAATACAAAATGTGGCTACCGAAAGATTTAGACTAATCGAAGGAATGAAAGATGTTTCCAAGGATAAAATCAGCAAGAAAAGACTGATAACCGGTGTCTTGGTTGCTACTTTGATCATACTACCTCACCTCCCCTAAAGTATCATTTTTCAGAGATGGGAGTGGTTTGCTGATGGTCACGTCTTTGAGATGACTAAGCCCCTCACTCGTCATCTCAATCCAATAATCAACCACAGAGATCAAGGGATCTAAACGATGGCTAATGATCAAAAAACTTCTTCCCTGATTTCTATCCTCCAACATCCACTGACAAAAATAATGGCAGGCTCTATCATCCAAACCAGCAAATGGCTCATCTAGCAAGATCACAGAAGCCTTGCTGGTCAAGATGGTCAAAAGCTGAAGAATTTTTTGTTGGCCACCACTTAATTGATAGGGACTCTTATCAAGAGCCTGCTCCAGATCAAAATATTGTAAAGCTTGGAAAATTCGCTGATTTCTTTCAGAATCAGGTCCATCTAATTGAAGCTCTTCTCGCAGACTGGCTCTGATAAACTGCTTCTCAGCTTCCTGAACAACACCAGTCAGATCACGATACAAACTCTTTTTCTTTTTCAGGACTGTCCCCTTCCAGGTAATGCGCCCCTTATACTTTTGAAATTGAAGAATAGACCGAAAGAGGGTTGATTTCCCAACACCATTATCACCCAAAATACAGGAAATTCCTTGGTAGAATGTAAAATCCGCAATTGAAAAGAGGGAGCGCTTATCCAGCTCACAAGTCGTTCTATCCATATGGAATAGTTCTGGACTAGAAGCAACTTCCTTTGAAGCAACCTTTGTCATCTCAGAGGTAGGGATTTGAAACACTTCCCTTAGTTGGCCATCTCTTAGCTCCACCATATGGTCGATATAGACTTCATAGTCCGTTAAATCATGGTCGCACAGGATAACTGTCTTCCCATCAGAGACCAACTCTTTTAGAATCTCCAATATCTCTATCCTACTCTTGCGGTCAATGGAAGCGAAGGGCTCATCCAAGAGATAGACCCTAGGATTCATAGCAAAGAGAACAGCCAAAGCAGCCTTTTGCTTTTCCCCACCTGATAAGTGATGAATTGGACGGTGCAAGATTGGCTCGCAACGACATTGCCGAACCACCTCTGCTATTTTAGCATCAATTTCCTGAACGGGATGCCCAATATTTTCCAAGGTAAAAATCAGCTCCTCAAACAAGTTCTCCATGGTAAATTGATGATTGGGATTTTGAAAGAGAATGCCAACTGTCTGGACACGTTCGACGATAGAAAGCTGACTGACCTCGCTCCCATCTATCAGGACTTGACCACTATAGGGAAGAGAACTGACTTGGGCAATCATTTGAAAGAGACTCGATTTTCCTGAACCACTGCTCCCAACTAACAAGGTGAAGGCTTGCGCATGAAAAGTAAAATCAAGAGGCTCAGAGAAGATTGGGGACTGAATCGCTCGTAGTTCCAGCCCCATCTATGCCTTTCCTCCAGCTGCAAACTGATGATAAAGTTTGACAATGGCACGAACCAAGATGGTACAGAAGAAAAAGACAGAAATAAAGCGCACCACAAGCAAGGAAAGGACAAAAGGAAGGGAGAAGGCGTAGTAACCTAACTTAATGTATTCATAGACAAAACTAACAAGCGTAATCCCAATACTATTAGCAGTTAGAGAGAGCCAACTTTCATAGCGATTCTTGGTTACGATAAAACCAAGTTCACTTCCCAACCCTTGAACCAAGCCAGACAAAAGGGCACCTAGACCGAATTGGCTACCATAAAGGACTTCAGCTAGCGCAGCGAGCACTTCTCCAATCGTTGCGCTTCCGACTCTTGGAACAAAGATGGCCGCAATGGGCGCAGCCATACACCAGAGACCAAAGAGGATTTCATTGGCAAAGGCCTGCAAACCAAGAGGGGCTAAGATTAGTGTGAGAATATCAAACAGATAACCTGAACCCACAAAAACGCCACCAAAAAAGATAGATAAGAAAGCAAGCAAGATAACATCTTTTAACTGCCATTTTTTCAACATAAAAAACTCCTTTTTTAAAGAAAAGTGGGGCATTCAAGTAGAGCTACCAAAAGGCTTGACGTCAAGCCTATCCTCTTTTGATAAACAAAAAAACTCCAATTACAAACGAGAATTAGAGTTTACCTTACAAGATTAGACAGTTCTTTTCGACATACGAAAAAACCTTTTCACATTTCCCTTCGCCAGTATTAACTGTATCAGGTTCAATGGGTATCATCTCAGCCTAAAGCACCCCAAATGTCTTTATTATTTTATTACTGGACCAGTATAACAGAATTTGAAAGCCCTAGCAAGATATTTGACTGGAAAATATATTTATATAGTTTCTTTTCTTCCCCTGTTATGATGTGTCAACCTTCCTCAACACGAGAAAAGCCTCCACATCAAGTGGAGACTTTCTACTTTATCAATACAATTTCAAGTCACGAGGGTCAACCGGGAAGGTTGGATTGTAAGGATTGTGACGGAGTTTGAAGTGTTTGACATCTTCAATAGTCTGAGTTCCAGACAACTGCATGACTGTCTTCAATTCTGCATTCAAGTGTTCAAAGACTTGACGCACACC
>ERZ772940.991-NODE-991-length-10609-cov-30.0201_pt1 | contig 10609 bp, 7 predicted proteins | sample MGYA00511682_ERZ772940 | MGnify/ENA primary metagenome ERZ772940 (study PRJEB29015, sample SAMEA2737922) | human oral metagenome | biome: human oral; feature: human-associated habitat; material: dental | place: China | collected 2031 ... | reverse complement strand
AGCGCGCTTCCCTGACACGGAAGAGGTCACTGGTTCGATCCCAGTATCGCCCACCACCATGATGAAGGTCCGGTCCATACTGGCTCGGACCTTCCACTATGTCGGATTCCTGTGGGGCTTGGCGGCCGGCTGCAGGGCGGCGTGTCGTGAACGAGGATGATGGGCGTCTACCCTTGCGGGCATGGCCGACCCCTCGACGTACCGTCCTGCCCCGGGCGAGATCCCCACGTCCCCGGGGGTCTACCGCTTCCTGGACGGGCAAGGGCGCGTCATCTACGTCGGCAAGGCCAAGAACCTGCGTCAGCGCCTGTCCAGCTACTTCCAGGACCTTGCCGCCCTGCACCCGCGCACCCAGAAGATGGTCACCACCGCATGCGCGGTGGAGTGGACAGTCGTGTCCACCGAGGTGGAGTCCCTGGCCCTGGAGTACTCCTGGATCAAGGAGTTCAACCCCCGTTTCAATGTCATGTACAAGGACGACAAGTCCTACCCCTACCTGGCGGTGACGATGGGGGAGACCTACCCCCGCGTGCAGGTGGTCCGCGGGGCCCGCAAACCGGGAACCCGCTACTTCGGTCCCTTCGTTCAGGCCTGGTCCATCCGCGAGACCGTTGACCAGCTGCTGCGGGTGTTCCCGGTGCGCTCCTGCTCCGCAGGGGTCTTCCGCCGTGCCCAGGCCTCGGGGCGTCCCTGCCTGCTGGGCTACATCGATAAGTGCTCCGCCCCCTGCGTGGGCCGTATCAGCCCACAGGACCATCGGGCGCTGGCCGAGGACTTCTGCGCCTTCATGGCCGGGCGCACCGGTCCCTACCTGCGTCAGGTCGAGGCGGAGATGAAGGCCGCTGCCGCCGCCCTCGACTTCGAGAAGGCCGCCCGCCTGCGCGACGACGCCGCCGCACTGCGCAAGGTCATCGAGGGCAACGCCGTCGTCCTGCCCGACGCCACCGACGCCGACGTCTTCGCCCTGGTCCGCGACGAGCTCGAGGCCGCCGTTCAGGTCTTCCACGTCCGCGGCGGCCGCGTGCGCGGGCAGCGCGGCTGGGTCGTCGACCTCATCGACGACGCCGGGGACGCCGAGCTCATCGAACGCCTCCTGGAGCAGGTCTACGCCTCTCTCGTCGATCCGGCTGACGCCGGCGCCGTCCACCACAGCGGCGCCCCCACCTCCTCGGGTACCACCACCTCCGTCGGGGTGGGGGAGCGCGCCCCGTCCAGCCCCCTGCCCCGCAGCGGTCCCAACGGTGACGCTTCCCGGCGCAACGGGGAGTCGGCGGCCACGAGCGTCGACGACGTCGCCCACACGGCCACCACGGCGGTGCCCAAGGAGATCCTGGTCCCCGAGATGCCCAGCAACGCCGCCACCGTACGTGCCTGGTTGGCCGGCCTGCGCGGAGCGAAGGTCGACCTGCGCGTCCCGCAGCGCGGTGACAAGGCCGCCCTCATGGATACGGTGCGCAAGAACGCGGAAGAGGCCCTGCGGCTGCACAAGACCCGGCGGGCGGGAGACCTCACCCAGCGCACCCTCGCCCTCGATGAGCTCGCCGAGGCCCTCGATCTGCCCGAGGCGCCCCTGCGCGTCGAGTGCTACGACATCTCCCACACCCAGGGCACCTACCAGGTCGGCTCCATGGTCGTCTTCGAGGACGGTGCCCCCCGCAAGTCCGACTACCGGCGCTTCACCGTGCGCGGCCAGGACGGCAGCGGCGCCGCCGACGACACCGCCGCCATGCACGAGGTCCTCACCCGCCGGTTCAAACGGCTCATCGCAGAGCAGGGACAGGGCGAGGCGGCCGCCCGTGCGGCCGAGGAGATCGAGGACGCCGAGGGTATCGCCGTCGCCTCCGGCCCTATCGACCCCGAGACCGGCAAGGCCCGGCGCTTCTCCTACGCGCCCGGGCTGGTCGTCGTCGACGGCGGCCTGCCGCAGGTCAACGCCGCCCGTTCGGTCCTCGACGAGCTCGGCATCGATGTTCCGCTCATCGGCCTGGCCAAGCGCTTGGAGGAGGTGTGGGTGCCGGGGGAGGAGTTCCCCGTCGTCCTGCCGCGCACCTCACCCGCCCTCTACCTGCTCCAGCACCTGCGCGACGAGTCCCACCGCTTCGCCATCACCCACCACCGCAAGAAGCGCTCGGCAGGCATGACCCGCTCCGTCCTGGACGGGATCCCCGGCCTGGGACCGGCTCGCCAGGCGGCCCTCCTGCGGGAGTTCGGCTCGGTGAAACGCATCCGGCAGGCCGATGTGGACGACATCACCCGTGTCAAGGGCATCGGACCGGCTTTGGCAGGTACTATCTTGGCTCACCTCAACAGTCCAGGTGCTGAACAGTAGTGTGATTTCACAACGTGCTGGACTGATGTCAACCTGCAGGACTGAGGCCGTACGCCGCCGCGAGGTGCAGGTCGGCGCGGCCGTCAGTGCGATCATGGCAGGGGCGGTCACTGGCCCAGAACCTTCTGAACCTGCCACCCGACAGAAGATACAGAGGATGAGGAGCTATGACCGCACCATTGCCTGACCCCGACCTCGACCTGCGCTTCCCCGAAGGCTTCCTGTGGGGCGGGGCCACTGCCGCCAACCAGATCGAGGGCGCCTACAACGAGGGCGGCAAGGGCCTGTCCGTCCAGGACGTCATGCCCCGGGGCATCATGGCCCCGCCCACCCAGGCCCCCACACCGGACAACCTCAAGCTTGAAGCCATCGACTTCTACCACCGCTACGCCGAGGACATCGCCCTGCTGGCGGAGATGGGTTTCAAGGTCTTCCGCTTCTCCATCGCCTGGAGCCGCATCTTCCCGCTCGGCGACGAGACCGAGCCCAACGAGGAGGGTCTGGCCTTCTACGACCGGGTTCTCGACGAGCTCGAGAAGCACGGGATCGAGCCGCTGGTCACCATCAGCCACTACGAGACCCCGCTGCACCTGGCGCGCACCTACGACGGCTGGACCGACCGCCGCCTCATCGGCTTCTTCGAGCGCTACGCCCGCACCCTGTTCGAGCGCTACGGCAAGCGGGTCAGGTACTGGCTCACCTTCAACGAGATCAACTCCGTGCTCCACGAGCCCTTCCTGTCCAGCGGCATCGCCACGCCCAAGGACAGGCTCAGCGAGCAGGACCTCTACCAGGCCATCCACCACGAGCTCGTCGCCTCCGCGGCCGCGACCAGGATCGCCCACGAGACCAACCCCGACATCCAGGTCGGCTGCATGATCCTGGCCGTGCCCACCTACCCGCTGACCCCCGATCCCCGGGACGTGTGGGCGGCCAAGCAGGCAGAGCGCGCCAACTACGCCTTCGGGGACCTCCACGTGCGCGGCGAGTACCCCGGCTACCTGCTGCGCACCCTGCGGGACAAGGGCATCGAGCTGGAGATCACCGAGGAGGACCGCGCGCTGCTGCGGGAGCACACCGTCGACTTCGTCTCCTTCTCCTACTACATGTCCGTGTGCGAGACCGCCACCCAGGAGGCTCCGGCCGGCCGGGGCAACCTTATGGGAGGCGTGACCAATCCCACCCTTGAGGCCTCCGAGTGGGGGTGGCAGATCGACCCGGCGGGACTGCGCACTATCCTCAACGACTACTGGGACCGCTGGGGCAAGCCCCTGTTCATCGTCGAGAACGGCCTGGGAGCCAAGGATGTTCTCGTTGACGGCCCCAACGGCCCCACGGTCGAGGACGACTACCGCATCGCCTACATGAACGACCACCTGGTCCAGGTCGCCCAGGCCATCGCCGACGGCGTCGAGGTCCTGGGCTACACCTCCTGGGGCTGCATCGACCTGGTCTCGGCCTCCACCGCCCAGATGTCCAAGCGCTACGGCTTCATCTACGTGGACCGCGACGACGACGGCAATGGCACCCTGGCCCGCTACCGCAAGAAGTCCTTCGACTGGTACCGCGACGTCATCGCCTCCAACGGCGCCTGCCTCGTGCCCCCGTCGCAGGAACCGCCGCGGGCGTAGCCACTGCGATTCCGGGCTCGGGCGGCCGGCTCAGACGCTGGGACGGATCGACCCGGCGGCGGACCGCGCCCTGTCTCGGGCGACCTGTACGTCGTCGGCGCTGGCCACGATGACGCCCAGGCGTCGACCCGGGTGGGCCTCGGGCTTGCCGAAGAGCCGCAGGTCCACGCCCTCCTGCGCGAGCGCCTCGTCAAGTCCCGCGAAGCGTACGCCCTCGCCCGGCGCGGACTCGCCCGTTGCCTTGATGGTCACCGAGGCGCCGGGGGAGTGCAACGTGGTGTCCACGGGCAGGCCCAGCAGGGCGCGGGCGTGCAGCTCGAACTCGCTCAGGCGCTGGCTCGCCAGCGTCACCAGGCCGGTGTCATGGGGGCGCGGGGAGACCTCGGAGAAGAGGACGTCGCGCCCGCAGATGAACAGCTCCACCCCGAACAGGCCCCAGCCGCCCAGCGCCGCGGTCACGCACTCGGCCACCTGGTGGGCCCGCTCCAGGGCCACCGGGCTCAGGTGCTGCGGCTGCCAGGACTCCACATAGTCCCCGTCGACCTGCCGGTGCCCGATCGGCTCGCAGAAGCTCGTCACCGTCTCTCCGGTATCCGGGTCGCGCCAGCGCACCGTGAGCAGGGTGATCTCCGTGTCGAAACGCACGAAACCCTCCACGATGACCCGGCCCCGGTCGACCCGCCCGTCGGCCGCCGCGTAGCACCAGGCCGCCTCCAGGTCCTGCGGCCCGCGCACCACCGACTGGCCATGGCCCGACGAGGACATGACCGGTTTGACCACGCACGGAAGGCCCACTCGCTGAGCCCCCGCCCGCAGCTCGTCCAAGGATGAGGCGAAGGCGTAGGGACTGGTTGCCAGCCCCAGCTCCTCGGCGGCCAGGCGGCGGATACCCTCGCGGTTCATCGTCAGCTGTACCGCACGGGCGGTCGGCACCACCCGCACCTCACCGGCCTCCTCCAGGGCCGCCAGGGTATCGGTGGCCAGCGCCTCGATCTCGGGGACCACGACGGCGGCGCCGCTGGCGCGGATGGCGGCCGTCAGGGCCTCGGGGTCGCTCATGTCCACCGTCAGGGCGTTGTGCGCCACCTGCTGGGCCGGAGCCCCCTCATAGCGGTCGATCGCCGTGACCTCCACCCCTAGACGGGTCAGAGCGATCGCCACCTCCTTGCCGATCTCACCGGCACCCAGCAACGCCACCTTCGTCGCGCTGCTGGTCCAGGGTGTACCCAGCACCGGGGCTGCGGGTCGGTGCGTCGCAGTCTCCTGGGGCGCGCACTGGGGCGAATGGGCGTGGTCGGACATGGGGGAGGAGCTCATGGGGCCTCCTGGTATCTGGCGCCGAGAACCGGCTGCAGTGAGTACTGGCAACGATGAAACGCTACCGGTAAACCGACGTCGGCGACGGGCGGAGCGAGCTGGACATGCGATGCTTGGGACATGCATGACGAGCGCCGCCCTCAGTCCTCCTCCGGCAAGCGCCAGCGGCTTCAGGACACGGTTCCCATTGAGATCCCCGCCCTCGATGAGGCGACTCCTCCGGTTCCCCCGGCAGAACGCCCCGAGATGATCATTGTCACGGGCATGTCCGGGGCGGGGCGCTCGCGCGCGGCCAACGCGCTGGAGGACCTCGACTGGTACGTCGTGGACAACCTGCCGCCCCAGCTGCTGCCGGCCCTGTCGGGAATGATGACGACAGTCGGCGCCGGGGTGCACCGGCTGGCCGCGGTGGTAGACGTGCGCAGTCGCGAGTTCTTCTCCCACTTCATGGACTATCTGCGCAAGGTCCGCGACAACGGCACCGACGTGAGGCTCATCTTCCTGGACGCCTCCGACGCCGTCCTGGTCCGACGCTTCGAGTCCTCCCGCCGACCCCACCCGTTGCAGGGCAGTGGCTCCGTCCTCGACGGGATCGAGCACGAGCGCACTCTCCTGGGAGGCTTGCGTGGCGTGGCCGACAGCGTCATCGACACCTCCAACTACTCCGTCCACGACCTCGCCCGGCGCGTGCGCGAGCTCGTGGCGCACGAGTCCGACCTGGCCCTGCGCATCAACGTCATGTCCTTCGGGTTCAAGTACGGCATCCCCCTGGACGCCGACCACGTCCTGGACGTGCGCTTCATCCCCAACCCCTACTGGGTCTCCGAGCTGCGCCACCTCACCGGACGCGACGCACCGGTGGCCGACTACGTCTTCGCCCAGAAGGGGGCGGCGGCCTTCGTCGACGGGTACGCCGACCTGCTCATCCCCGCGCTCCCGCAGTACGTTGATGAGCTCAAGCCTCACGTCACCCTGGCTGTGGGCTGCACCGGTGGCAAGCACCGTTCCGTGGCCTCGGCGGAGAGGCTCGGGGCCAGGTTGAGGCGGGCGGGTTTCGAGGTCGTTGTCCAGCACCGCGATCTGGGACGGGAGTAGGCAGTGGGAACAACGATCGATGCGGCGGGCTGGCCCCGTCGCGGTGAGGAAGGACCGGCCGTCGTCGCCCTGGGAGGTGGGCACGGACTGTCCGCCACGCTGCGGGCGCTGCGCCACGTCACCCACCGGCTGACCGCCGTCGTCACTGTTGCCGACGACGGAGGTTCCTCGGGACGTCTGCGCCGGGAGTTCGACTGCCTGCCGCCAGGAGACCTGAGAATGGCGCTGGCATCGTTATGCGAGGACTCCGAGTGGGGACTCACCTGGCGGGATGTGCTTCAGCACCGTTTCGAGGGGCAGGGAGAGCTCGACAATCACGCCCTGGGGAACCTGCTCATCCTGGCGCTGTGGCAGCTGCTGGGGGACGAGGTCGCCGGGCTCGACTGGGTGGGGCGCCTGCTGACGATTCACGGCCGCGTCGTGCCCATGTCCTCCTCACCCCTGGTCATTGAGGCCGACATCGTTTCCGGGGGGAACCGGCGCCGGGTCAGTGGGCAGGTGGCAGTGGCCTCGGCCCGCGGGCGTCTGGAGAACGTGGTGATGGTTCCCGAGGACGCCGACGCCCACCCCGAGGCGCTGCGCGCCATCGATGAGGCGGAGTGGGTGGTCCTAGGGCCCGGATCCTGGTACACCTCAGTGCTCCCGCACCTCATCCTGCCGTCCATGCGTCGCGCGCTGGTGAACACCTCGGCCCGTAAGGTCGTGGTCCTCAACCTCTCCGCTCAGCAGGGCGAGACCGACGGGATGACCATCGCCGATCATCTACGGGTCCTGAACCAGTACGCGCCCGACCTGCGCCTGGACGTGGTGCTGGCCGACCCCTCCACCGTTGAGGACGTCTCCGACCTTGAAGCCGTGGCCGCAACCATGGGGGCCACGGTCGTCCTGCGGCAGGTGCGCACCGGCGAGGCCCTGTGCCACCACGACCCGCTGCGCCTGGCAGCCGCCTTCCGGGACGCCTTCGAGGGGGCACTGGGAGACGTCACCGATCTCAGCGAACGTGACGGCATGTGATGCTGGACTCATTGACGAGTCCTGCTGCCCGTGATCGTCCATAATTCTCCGCGGCCGCTTTCAGCCGGCTGCCGGGTGCTGCGGCTAAAAATTCTGCATTGATACGCCTCGGGCGCCGTTTGACAGCGCTTTGACGTCTCAGCCGCTTGGCCCGCGTCCGTTCGAGCAGCGCCTCGCCTGCACCTAGGACGCCCTGGCAACGGCAGCGGCCTCCAGCATGCCGCCAGACCCGAATCACGAACCCCGACCACGAGGAGCCCGCCCATGTCACTGACGGTCACCGTCAAGGATGAGCTTGCGCTCGTCGCCACCGAGAACGCCGCCCAACGACGGGCCGAGGTCTCCGCGATGCTGCGCTTCGCCGGAGGGCTCCATATCGTCTCCGGGCGCATCGTCGTCGAGGCCGAGCTCGATCACGGGGGAGCCGTGCGCCGGCTGCACCAGCACCTCAAGGAGCTCTACGGGATGGAGCCCGAGGTGATGGTGGTCCAGGGTGGTTCCCTGCACCGAGGATCTCGCTACGTGCTGCGCGTGACCAAGCGTGGCAAGGACCTGGCCCGGCTGTCCGGGCTGGTCGACGACCGGGGCCGGCCGGTACGGGGCATGCCGGTGGCCGTCATTCAAGGAGGGCGCAACGCTGCCGCCGCCGCGTGGCGCGGAGCCTTCCTGGCCCGCGGATCCCTGACCGAGCCCGGCCGGTCCTCCTCCTTGGAGGTCACCTGTCCCGGCTCTGAGGCCGCGCTGGCCCTGGTCGGGGCCGCGCGGCGCTTCGACATCTCCGCCAAGGCCCGCGAGGTGCGTGGGGCCGACCGCGTCGTCGTTCGCGACGGTGAGGCCATCGGTGTCCTCCTGGAGCGGATGGGTGCGCCGGAGGCCTTCAAGGTCTGGGCCGAGCGCCGATCCCGGCGCGAGTCGCGGGGCACCGCCAATCGGCTGGCCAACTTCGACGACGCCAATCTGCGCCGTTCGGCCCGCGCCGCCGTCGCCTCGGGGGCCCGCGTCGAGCGCGCCTTTGAGATCCTGGGGGACGACGTCCCCGCCCACCTGCTTCAGGCCGGCCGCCTGCGGGTCGCGCACAAGCAGGCCTCCTTGGAGGAGCTCGGGCAGCTCTCCGACCCGCAGCTGACCAAGGATGCCGTGGCCGGGCGTATCCGGCGCCTCCTGGCCATGGCGGACAAGCAGGCCCACGAGCTGGGCATCCCCGACACTGAGTCGGTTCTCACCCAGGAGATGCTCGAACCCTGAGCCCAGATAGGACCTCGGTCCTTGCCTCGGGGTGCCCGATGGTCTTTAGTCCTCCTCGGACTGGCTTGTGCATCACAGTGTTCGCCCGTGGCGTGGTCGGCGACTCCCAGCGCCCGCCCAGTGTGACTAGACTCGGCCGTGCCGGAGCCGATTCGGATATGAGCTGATGAAGTTCCGGCAGCACACGCCATGTGTGAGAAGAGCCCAGCAACCGTGCGCCGCCAACCGGCGCACTAGGAGGACACAAAGTGACCACCCGCGTTGGTATTAACGGCTTCGGCCGGATCGGCCGCAACTTCTTCCGTGCCGCCCTCGAGCAGGGCGCCGACATCGAGGTTGTCGCCGTCAACGACCTGACGGACAACAAGACCCTGGCCCACCTGCTCAAGTACGACTCGATCCTCGGTCGTTTCGACGGCGAGGTCTCCTACGACGAGGATGGCATCACCGTCAACGGCAAGCACATCAAGGTGCTCGCTCAGCGCAACCCCGCCGACCTGCCCTGGGGCGACCTGGGCGTCGAGGTCGTCGTGGAGTCCACCGGCTTCTTCACCGACGGCGAGAAGGCCAAGGCCCACATTGACGGTGGTGCCAAGAAGGTCGTCATCTCCGCCCCCGCCAAGAACGTCGACGGCACCTTCGTCATGGGTGTCAACGAGGGCGACTACGACAACGCCACGATGAACATCGTGTCCAATGCCTCGTGCACCACCAACTGCCTCGCCCCCCTGGCCAAGGTTCTCCACGAGAACTTCGGCATCGAGCGCGGCATCATGACCACCATCCACTCCTACACGGGTGACCAGCGCGTCCTCGACGCCCCGCACAAGGACCTCCGCCGTGCTCGCGCCGCCGCCCTGAACATGATCCCCACCAAGACCGGTGCCGCCCAGGCCGTGGCCCTCGTCCTGCCCGCGCTCAAGGGCAAGTTCGACGGTCTGGCCGTGCGCGTCCCCACCCCGACCGGCTCGCTGACCGACCTGACCTTCGTCGCCGAGAAGGAGGTCTCCGTCGACGCCGTCAAGGCCGCCGTCAAGGCCGCCGCCGAGGGTGAGCTCAAGGGCGTTCTCGAGTACACCGAGGACCCGATCGTCTCCACCGACATCGTGGGCAACCCGCACACCTCGATCTTCGACGCCACCGAGACCAAGGTCATCGGCAACCTCGTCAAGGTCCTGTCCTGGTACGACAACGAGTGGGGCTACTCCAACGCCCTGGTCCGCCTGACCGCCCTGGTCAGCTCCAAGCTCGCCTGAGACCAGACCGAGAGCATGACTCTCTAGAAGACGGCGCCCGCGCCACGCTATGCGTGCGCGGGCGCCGTCCGTCCCACACCCACACCATCACCCACAACCGATGAGAGGCTTTATGAAGACCATCGAGTCCCTGGGCGACCTCAAGGGCAAGCGAGTCCTGGTCCGCTCCGACTTCAACGTGCCGCTGGACGCCGACAAGAACATCACTGACGACGGTCGTATCCAGGCTGCTCTGCCCACCCTGCGTACCCTGCTCGACGCCGGTGCCAAGGTGATCATCGCCGCCCACCTGGGACGCCCCAAGGGGCAGGTCAACCCCGACTACTCCCTGGCCCCTGTCGCCAAGCGCCTCGCCGAGGTCACCGGCGTCAAGGTCACCCTCGCCAAGGACACCGTGGGCGAGTCCGCCAAGGCCGCCGTCGCCGCAGCCGGTGACGGTGAGATCGTCCTGCTGGAGAACGTGCGCTTCAACGCCGCTGAGACCTCCAAGGACGACGCCGAGCGCGAGGCCTTCGCCGCCGAGCTCGCCGCCCTGGCCGACGTCTTCGTCTCCGACGGCTTCGGCGTCGTGCACCGCAAGCAGGCCTCCGTCTACGACGTGGCCAAGCTGCTGCCCGCCGCAGCCGGCCTGCTCGTTGTCAAGGAGATCGAGTCCCTGGGGCGCGCCGTCAACAACCCCGAGCGCCCCTACACCGTGGTGCTCGGCGGCTCCAAGGTCTCCG
>ERZ772940.989-NODE-989-length-10622-cov-4.10911_pt1 | contig 10622 bp, 11 predicted proteins | sample MGYA00511682_ERZ772940 | MGnify/ENA primary metagenome ERZ772940 (study PRJEB29015, sample SAMEA2737922) | human oral metagenome | biome: human oral; feature: human-associated habitat; material: dental | place: China | collected 2031 ... | reverse complement strand
TCGGCGCGCGCCCCCGGGGCCTCGCCGAGACGATCGCGGGGCCTCCCTCGACCCCGCGCCCCCGGTCACTGAGCGGACCGGCCCCAGGGCCTCCTTGAGTACACTGTTTGGCATGGCGGTGGCGCCTCCTCGGTGGCCGTTCTTCCCTTGGTTGAGAAAACAGGCCCACGCGAGCGGTGGTGCCGCTAGGTTGGCGTCTTCACCGGGGCGTCAGCCCACACGAACCCCCGAAGAGCCTCTGATGTCTCGTCTTTTGAAATGCCAGTGTCGAGTGCGGGGGTTCGTTGCAGCCTGAGGATGTCGCCTGTCCTATGTCACCTCTCGTCTGGCATCGTTTCTTATCGGATGCTCTTTAATGTCAAGAGGGCTTGCTCCTTGGACGATAACGAGAGATGTACCTGCTATGGCTTTCGGCGCAAAGCGACGCGATGAGATTGGCCACGGTAAGCCACGCTAAGGCACGGGACGTGCGCCTGGCAGGCATACCGATATTAGGCCACTCTCTGTTAGACCACCGTTGACATGATGACACTTCACCCCTCCGCTACGATGCCGTCGACAGACAACACGTCGTGGGAAGGCCAAGGAATGCCTGGCCTGATGCAGCAAGAGGCGAGGTAGCTTGCCATGTCAACGGTGGTCTAACAGAGAGTAGGCCGAAGGCCGATTCAGCCGGTCCCATACGCACCAGCATGCCCGCCAGATGCCCCTTCCAAACCATGAAACAGGTGCAATGTCACCTTTTTGGGAGTAACTCCAACAGAGTCTCATGGACAAGCCGGCAAGGATTCTCCGCGTAAGCGAAAGACCGCACCGGGTCCGACACTCGTACACCTCCTCAACGGAGGGGGAGCTTTATCGTTGTCTTGAAACCGCCGCCAGCAGCAGAGGAGAAGGATATCTTTCCACCATGGGCTCTCACCACCCGTGAGGCAATCTGCAAGCCTAGCCCGTGCCTAAGGTCGAGGCTCCCATCCATTCTGCTTGAGTGCTTCTGCCTTTCAGAAAGGGCCTGCAACTCGCTTGCCGCCATCCCGACCCCGTCGTCCTCGATGATGATGAGGGCGTCTGTATCGGTTGCGCTCAAATTGATGCATACCTGGCAACCTTGCGGGTTGTGCACTATGCTGTTCTGAATGACGTTTCCCATCGCCCGTCCGAGCAGGTGCTCGTCGCACTCGACAGTCACTCCTTCGGCCTCTCCGTCTGCCTCTATCTCTATCGAGAGATCCTTTCCCTTGGACGCGTTGATTGCGTCGGCGGCCGTCTTTCGGACAATCTCCGTCAGCCTCGATTGCGTCATGTGGAGGGGCTGCGCGTCATATTCTAGCCGTGAGGCCAAGTTGAGGTCGTTGACGAGGCCGTTGATCTTCGCGCTCTGAGCGCTGATGACGGCGGCGCGATCGGCGGTCTCAGGGGCGGTGGAGCCGTCCTGGACGATGCGCTGCGCGTTCCCCATGATGAGGGTGAGCGGCGTCCGGATATCGTGGGATATTCCGGCTATCCAGTCGGCTCGCGCCTCGTTCTGCCTGGCGATGAGCTCGGACGCGCGAGCGACGCTCTCCGACAGGCTGGCAAGCGCCCCTTTTGGCAGGGGGCCGACCGCCTTGCCTGTCCCTAACGCTTCGACCGCATCCGCGATGGGCTCCAAGCCGGACAAGATGCGCCTCTCCGAGAGCCAAGAGACAAGGAAGAGGCAGGCCATATCGAGGACGGCCATCGCTGCGGCAAAGGCAGGAAGCGCCCTTGCGGTCCAGGCGGGGATGTAGTTGCCTGTGATTTTCATAAAGCTGTCTTGGGGATAGCCCAAGACCAGCAGACCATCGCCAGTAGTGCGCACAAAGACAGGGTAATCGGCAATATACCCCTTGGAGAAGCGCGCCACGTCTTGCAAGCTGTAATGGCGGGGGACCTCTTCGGGCAAGTCCACCGACCACGCGCAGTCCCCATCCGCCCCGACGAACATCGCCCATACCCCCCGGCTCCGCAGCTCCTTTTCGGCCTCTGTGGATACCCCCGAAGAATCGGAGGCGCCCTCGACGGAATCGAGCAGGGACGTCGGCGATGCCCCTCTCGCCTCGCCTGCAATCGCGTTGAAGAAGAAGAGGCCGAAAACTAAGACGTTCATCACAACCAAGCCGACTATGAGGGCAACGAACGAGGCGAGGTTCCTCGCGATATACGAACGGAGGGTCTTCATTGCGTCACCCGCACGTATTCAGCTTGTATCCGAGGCCCTTGAAAGTAACGAGCGATACCGGATGCGAGGGGTCGCGCTCGATCTTCTCGCGCACGCGCCGAACGTGAGCGTTGAGTGGGTTCTTGTATCCGAATGCATCCCCTCCCCACAACGCCTCGCAGATCACATCGGTCGTGACTACGTTGCCCTGGTTCCGGGCAAGGACTTCCAGCAGCGCGTACTCCTTTGCCGTAAGCGCAACCGGCTCGTCATCCCTGACAACCTCGGCCTTGTCGAAGTCGATTACGCAGAAGTCCAGCTGGACCCGGGCAGCGTCTGCAGGATACGACCTCCTGAGCACCGCATAGACGCGCAGCAAAAGCTCTTGGGGAAGAAAGGGCTTGGGAATGTAGTCGTCGGCGCCCAGCCCAAGCCCTGAGACCCTGTCGATAGGCTCGTCCTTGGCTGTGAGGAATATCACCGGAACGTCCGACGTCTTGCGCACCTTCCGCATGAGCGAAAAGCCGTCGCCGTCAGGAAGCATCACGTCCAGAACCAGCAGCTCCGGCCGTACTTCACCAAAGCGGTCGAGCGCACCTGTCACATTGGAGGCGGTAAACACGTGCGTGAACCCGGCGTCGGTCAGTATGCCAGAAACAAATGCCAGCAGCTCTGGCTCGTCGTCGACGAGCAGCAGCCTTTTCCCATGCCAAGGAGAGTTGTCCATGTAAAGCCTCCCTTTAAACAGGATACAGGCCCTCGTTAGAGCTATCGGCAAAAGTAAGGAAAAAGTCATGCGTCCAACCGCAGAATGTCAGATGGGGCGGATACCTTGTTTCCATAACGAAAGGAGCCATGATGAAACGCGCGCAATTCAAGCAGGCAAATCACCTTCCTGTCATCATCGAGACGCGCGACCTGACGAAGCGCTATAAGGATTTCGTCGCCGTAGATGGCGTCTCCATGCATGTGAGGAAGGGGAGCGTCTACGGGTTTCTCGGGCCCAATGGAGCGGGAAAGTCAACAACCATGAGGATGCTCCTCGGGCTCACCGCACCCACGGCGGGAGAGTTCGAAGTTGACGGCATGCGCTTTCCAGGCGACAAAATGGCGATCCTCAAGGAGATAGGCTCCTTTATCGAGTCGCCTTCCTACTATACGAACCTGACGGGCAGGGAGAATCTTGACGTCATCCGAAGGATACTGGGCCTACCCGAAAGCTCGATTGACGAAGCCTTAGAGCTTGTTGGGTTGGCAGAGTTCGGAGGCCGTCTTGCGAAAAAGTACTCTCTTGGGATGAAGCAGCGGCTGGGGCTTGCTGGCGCGCTTATCGGAAGACCCCAGATCCTCATCCTTGACGAGCCGACGAACGGGCTAGACCCAGTCGGCATCCACGAGATACGGAACCTCATCAAGTCCCTTCCGACGACTTACGACTGCACGATTCTTGTCTCGTCCCACATGCTGTCCGAGATGGAGCTTATGGCCGACGACATCGGCATCCTCAACCATGGGAAGATGCTCTACGAGGGGAGCCTCGACAATCTGCGGTCCAAAGCGCTCTCCTCGGGTTACGCGGCCGAAAACCTGGAGGAGCTCTTCCTCGCGATAATCGAGCAGGACAACCTCATGCGGAAACAGGGGACCCTCCTATGAGCGCGATATCGATCGAGCTGCGCAAGGAGCGCAGGACGGGGGTCGTTCCCGTACTGCCAGCCGTCGGACTCATGGGGAGCCTGTATGCATTCGCCAATTTCCTCGTGCGCGGGGAGACGCTGCTCAGCTTGCCACTCGACCCTATGGACATCCTGCTCACACAGCTCTACGGAATGATAGTCGTTCTCAACATGTTTGGCATCATCGTCGCAACGTGCACGGTCTATGGCATGGAGTTCAGAGGTGGGGCCATCAAGAAAATGCTCGTGATGCCCATGAGCATGTCCAAGATGTACGCGAGCAAGCTCCTCGTCCTTGTGGTGTGCCTTCTCCTTGCCGTCGCGATGCAGAACGGGGCGCTCGCCCTGATCGGTTCGAGCAGCCTGCCTCCTTCCTCTTGCGACATGGGCCAGGTGCTTGTATTCGCCGGGTACTCCTTCGCCACCTCTATGCCCGTGCTCACGTTCATGTTGCTTGTGTCGTCACGGATCGAGAACATGTGGATTCCCCTCGGAATAGGCGTGGCGGGTTTTCTGAGCGCCATGGCGCTCGCCAGTGTCGGTCTCCCGCTGATGCTGGCACATCCCTTCGTCTTGATGCTGAAGCCGGCAATCGCCATGAGCACCCAGCCGGACAATGCGGTCCTTGCGGCATCGGCGGCTCAGACAGCCGTTTTTCTCGCGGCTGGCGTCTGGCTCTCTGGGTATGGTCACTATGAGTAGGAGGCGGTCATGAGCCTTTCAAGCCTTATCGGAATCGAGTTCGCCAAAGTGCGGAGATCGAAGGTAGCCCCCCTCATCTTCATTGCGCCGATCCTCGTGGTCATCTCGGGAGTGGCAAGCTTGGGCCGCTATCTCACGCCCGAGTACACGAACGCGTGGTCCGCCATGTTCGTCCAAAGCGCGCTCGTGTACGCATACTATCTGCTCCCACTCAGCATGATAGTCGTGTGCGTGATGGTTGCGGGCCGCGAAACATCGCACAACGGCATCTTGAAAATGCTCGCGCTCCCCATTAGCCGCCACAAGCTCTCCTTGGCGAAGTTCCTGGTGGTCGTCTTCTTCCTGCTGATGGAAGTTACCGTCTTCTTTGCCGTCTTTGTGCTCGCCGGCCTTGCTGTCACTCAGGCGACGGGGGTCCGAGAAACGCTGCCCGTTGCGTACCTGTTGAAGTCATGCGCCGGACTTTTCCTCACGATGCTGCCCTCCGTTGCCGCCATGTGGGCGATAACGGTGGCATTCGAGAAGCCCCTCCCTGCTATCGGGCTTAATCTTCTGCTCGTTATCCCAGCCGTCCTCGTCGCGAACACCCCGATATGGATAGCCTATCCATACTGCTATAGTGGCTACCTCGTCTCCTGCTCGCTTCACGATTTCACTGTCGGTGCGACATCGACATCATTTCAACCCTTCCCCTTTGTCCTATGCGCAGCGCTGCTCCTCGCGGCCTTCCTCTTTCTGTCTGTATTCCGATTCGGCGAGAAGGAAACTAGGTAGAGATAAATATGAAAATCGCCACTCGCTGATTATCGCTGAGCTGGTGTTGGGGCTCCATATCGTTTTCTGCCTGCAGATCACGCTTTCCGTGTAGCGGAAAGGTGTTGCTTTCGTGTTCTTGGCTTATCAGAATCGCCATGATGCTGCGTACCATAGAGTCGTCGAACAAGCCGTATGGTTGGCCAGATGGTTCGTCTCGGGCCGAGGCCTGTTTCCCGAACATGAACTCAACCATATGAAGCTAAGCTGCATCACAGCATGTCAGGTCGCTTACTCCTTAGTGACTGGAGCTTACTCCACGGCAAGAGCCGGGGAAGTCTCGCCGAACTACATTTAGGTGTGAACTCAGCCGCTCGCCATCGTTCGGTGTTCTCGCAGTCCCTGCGTTTACTCACCAGCGGGTTGCGTTTGTTCTCCGTTATCGCGCCCGAAGTGGAGCTTGGTGCCGGGTTCCAGGCGAGTTCCGGTTTTTGGGACGATCTCGCGGAGCTGGAAATAAAAATAACCGCTGGTCGGGCGGCTCGCTGAGTTCACGCTTCCCCGTTTTGCGTCTATTGAGCGAGAATGATGAAAGTGAAGCAGGTATGGCTTAAATCCGCCATCTCTGAGTCCCCAATAAGTGGTCTGATAACAAATTGACAACATCCCATATCCTGACCTTACTTCTGTGATGCCTGCGGCTTGTGGGCAACGGACAGAAAATAAGAGGAGCGGGCTTCCACCAAGCCGTATGCTCGGTAGAGACCTGCTCTTCTTTGTTCCGGGGTATCTATCAGACTGATGAAGAAAAGGAACATGCCTTTGAGTATGCCGAGAAGATTGCAGGCAAGTTTGACGCGGACGCCCATCCGACCAGACCAAAGCCCCATCCGACAACGCTTGCCCAGAAGATGTGTGCCCACGCCATGCCGAGACAGCTTGCCATGCCGAGGGACGCTCTGTGCGGTTACCCCTGTTTTCAGGCGCAAGGAACTGAACGGCGGATATGTCTCAAGGCCGAATCCATTCTTCACCATCTGGTGCGTGACGGAGGATATCTTCCTGGCGGCAACATCCGAGGGACTGGCCCGCTCTATGCGGATACCGCCGAGCGAAGAGCGTGACCGCGTGAAGGTAAAGCTGAAGGTGCCGGCTGCCTACATGATTCCGGCTTTCATTGGCATGGGCTACGCCGATCCGAGAGAGCCGGAGGTAGAACGGGGCATTGCGAACCTTGAGGAACAGGTGCATTCTGGCAGATGGAAATGGAGCGTTCCAGACAGATTCCGCTTTCGCGAGGAGAGCGAGATGTACGCACTGGCAGTGATGATTGACACCAGATATGACACCATATATAATGAAGGCAGGAGCTAAGGATGTCCAAATGGGATAAATTACTGAGCAGGATCCTTTCGCTGTCGAAGGACATGCGATTTGACGAATTGAAGAAGGTCCTCGAAAGCTACGGCTATGAAATGAATGCGCCAAGGAGTGGGGGCAGTCACTGTACGTTCCGTAGGCCGGGGAGGAATCCGATCACAATTCCAAAGCATGAACCGGTCAGGAAGATATACGTCGATATGGTTCGGGAAGTGGTGGAGGAATCGGCACATGAAAACGATTGAGTATTATATGGGCCTTCCGTATCGCCTGGAGATCCTTCCGGATCCGGATGAAGGCGGCTATGTAGCACGTTATCTGGATCTTCCTGGATGTATTACGGTTGGGGATTCCATGGAGAGCGTTGCAAAAAATGCCGAGGACGCAAAGAGGGAATGGCTGACTGCGGCCATGGAGAATGGCACCCAGATTGCAGAGCCAGTGGATATGGCAGGGTATTCAGGGAAATTCAAGCTCCGTATTCCAAAGAGCCTCCACAGGAGGTTGGCTGAGCACTCCAAAGAAGAAGGAGTCAGCATGAATCAGTACTGTGTCTATCTGCTCTCCAAGAACGATGCGTTGGAGAGGGTATGAGTATGGACTGATAGCAGCTTGTGACAACAATTTGACAACAGCAGGTCGTATGCCCTGCAGGAGTAGGATAGACGGAGCCAATCGGAGTCAGACCATACCAAGGAACAAAACCTAAATGGGGTTAGAAAGCGTATTTCATTTTCGAGCTGGAATAGGGTTCCCCGAAGTAAAAGGCATAGTTAACGGGGTACTTTTCACTAATCTATAGAATGTACCCCGGTAACTTGCCAATTCTGCCGCCGTCAGTGTTTCGACATGGGTTGTCGTAAAAGGGGCCGCGCTCGTTGGGGGTCCGAAATGGTGCGGCAAGACAACCACGTGCGTCCGGCAAGCGCGAAGCGTCTTGTATATGCAGGCTCCCGAAACGCGCGAGCAGGACATGCGCATGGCGGAGCTCGGCCCCTAGCTACCTCTCGACGGTGACGCACCGCGTCTCATCGACGAATGGCGGGACGCACCTTCTCTGTGGGATGCGATTCGTTTCGAAGTTGATCGGCGCGACAAGTTCGGTCAACTCATCCCGACCGGCTCGAGCGTGCCAGTCGATGCTCGCAAGGTGGCCCACTTCGGCACCGGGAGGGTCGCCAGGTTGCGCATGCGGCCGATGTCGCTGCTCGAGTCGCGAGGCTCGTCGGGCTCGGTTTCACTCAAGGGCATGTTCGCGGGTGAGCGGCCGACTGCTCGGGCGCAGGCGGGCACCACAGAGGACCTGGCCCTCCTTGTCTGCCGGGGAGGTTGGCCGAAAGCGGTCGGACAGGATCGGAACGTCGCCTTACAGCAGGCACTCGACTTTGTTGACGCTATTGCCGGCGTTGATATAAGTCGCGTCGATGGCGTCAACAGAAGCGAGGCCTCCGCGCGCGTTGCTTCGATCCTATGCAAGGCTTAGCTCCTCGCAAGGTGCGCTCGAATCCGTCCGCAAGGATATGGATTCCGCCGCTGCGCTGGGAGAGAGCGCCTTCTTTGGCTACATCGAGGCTTTGAGGAGACTGTTCGTTATCAAAGACCTCGAGGCCTGGAGTCCGAACCTGCGCTCCAAGACGGCGATACGCACTTCTCCGACGAGACACTTCGTCGATCCCTCGATTGCAGCTGCGGCACTCGGAGCATCTCCAGCCGACCTTGTCGCTGATCTGAACACGTTTGGTCTCCTGTTCGAGAGCATGTGTATCCGCGACTTGCGGGTTTACGCGTCCGCCATGGACGGCTCGGTGGCACATTACCGCGACAAGTCCGGTCTTGAGGCCGACGCCGTAGTCCATCTTCGCGATGGCTCCCACGGCCTTATCGAAGTTAGGCTCGACGGCGAGTCCGCCATCGCGCAGGGAGCGCAGTCGCTCAAGACGCTTGCAGACAAGGTTGGTCAGAAGCGCATGGGCGCGCCGGCGTTTCTCATGGTACTCGTTGGTTTGGGAGACTTCAGCTATTGTCGCGAGGACGGCGTGATGGTGGTGCCGGTAAGGGCTCTCGGTGTGTAGCAGCGGCAATCCGATCACGCTTGCAGAGTTTTTAGGGATCAACCATGGATGTCACCAATGGAATCAAATCTCTGGCAAAGGCGATCGCCACGATCAGGAAATTGACAGGACTGCCTATCTCCGAGATATAGAATCCAAAGAAGAGGCGCTGAAACAGCTTTATAGGTGATATGGGTTCTTACTTTGAACCCAGTTGCTTGCTATCAAGCGATGTTGTCGCCGGCCATACCGAATATTCTTCCGAGGGCCAATTTACCCCTTAGCGAAGGTTGGGGAGGGTCTGCTGCAGTTCATTGCGGCGTGATTTCGGCCGTGCATCGCAACCCCTCGTCTCAGCATTTCAGATGCTTATCTCAGACGGGTTCGGGAACCCACCGGCACGCCCTTTCGCGGTGTTCCCAGACAACCTCGGAACATTCCCTAAAACGGTCGTTTTGGAACGAGGATGGGAGCGACATGAGATTCGGGTATGCGCGGGTATCGACCGAGGGGCGGGGGCCCGATCGTCAGGTTGACGCGCTCGAGAGCGCCGGATGCGAGCGCATCCGCCTCGAGAGGGCGTCCGGCGCAAACCATCTCGGAGATCACGGGGGCGACCGGTATCAGCAAGAGCACGCTGTACCGAAGCCTCGCGCGCGAAGCCTACATGCCGCCGTCTGCCGAGACGGTGGCCGTACAATGTGCAGATACGGACAGGAGGGAAAATGACCAGTGACGATGCTAGCATTCGAGCGAGGAAGCCCAAGCTCACCGTCGATGAGCAGATCGATCACCTGAGGTCCAAAGGTGTGACGTTCGACCTGTGCCCAGAGGAGGACGCCCGCGAGACGCTCTCCGAAAAGACGTACTACTTCAAGCTCGCGGCCTATCGCGTGCTCTTCGACAAGCGCGTCGGAGGCGAGCGTGACGGGGAGTACGTCGGGCTCGACTTCGGGCAGCTGCGCGACCTCGCGGCCATCGACCACATGCTCAGGTACACGCTGCTGCCGATGACGCTAGACATCGAGCACTTCGCCAAGGCCAAGCTCATGCGTGAGGTCACCGAGCGGGTAGGCGAGGACGGCTACTCGATCGTCACGGACTACCTGGCGAGCCTTCCGAAGAAGAGCCTGGACATCCGCAATGGCGAGATAAGGCGCCTCGAGAACGACAGGTACAGCGGCAACCTTGTCCGCAGGTACGACGGTGCCTATCCCGTATGGGTGTTCGTCGAGCTCATCTCGTTCGGCGGGTTCATCGACTTCTACCGCTTTTGTGCCCTCAGATGGGACGATAGGGGAATGCGGAAGGAGCACTACCTGCTGAAGCAGGTCAAGGCCGTCAGAAACGCCTGCGCCCACTCGACGACCATCGTCAACGGCTTCGCGCCCGGGACGCCCAGCGACGTCCGGACCCCGAACGAGGTCGCCCGCGCACTTGCGGAAATCGGACTGAACAAGCGGGCGAGGCATTCGAAAATGTCGAACTCAAGGGTCCAGCAGATAACGATGACGGCCTTCGCCTACAGGGAGCTCGTCAAAGGAACCCACAGCAGGGAGATGTGCCGTATACTGGTAGACGCCTCCATCGCCAGATCAGAAGAGCGTTCGGGCTGGTATGTCCGATCGGACTATTTCCGTTCCGCCCTGGCCTTCTTGAACAGGGTGTTTGACAGATGGATCTAGGCGGTCCATAATGTATCCAGCTAAAAAACCTTAGGGTTTTGCGGGGCGGGGTTGCGAAAGCGGTCCTGCCCTAGTTTTTTTGCCCATAGCCCGCGACGGAAGGTGCTCGACACGTTGTTGTTGTCAAAATACCCCCAAATCTGAGGCTTCGTGAGTTCGTGTGGGCAGAGATCACGTCACCACCGCCCCTCCCGGC
>ERZ772940.987-NODE-987-length-10651-cov-6.67563_pt1 | contig 10651 bp, 9 predicted proteins | sample MGYA00511682_ERZ772940 | MGnify/ENA primary metagenome ERZ772940 (study PRJEB29015, sample SAMEA2737922) | human oral metagenome | biome: human oral; feature: human-associated habitat; material: dental | place: China | collected 2031 ... | reverse complement strand
GCCAATCCCACTGCTATGAAGTTGATTTTGGAGACATTCTCTGCCATCCCAGCCAACGAAGGAGGAAAGAAAATTGCTGTTCTAGCAGACATGAAGGAACTCGGCGACCAGTCTGTCCAACTCCATAACCAGATGATTTTAAGTCTTTCCCCAGATGTGCTGGATACCGTTATTTTCTACGGAAAAGACATTGCCAAATTGGCACAACTGGCTAGTCAAATGTTCCCAATCGGTCATGTATTCTACTTTAAGAAAACTGCGAGCGAAGATCAATTTGAAGACCTTGTCAAGCAAGTTAAGGAAAGACTCGGTGCCAATGACCAAATTTTGCTCAAAGGCTCGAACTCCATGAATCTAGCCAAGTTGGTAGAAAGTTTAGAAAATGAATGCAAGTGATTTTGTCAAGTATCTGCAAAGAATGATTGCCATTACAGATACTGGATTAACCTTTACAAAAGATCCTTTTGACCGCGAGCGTTACGAGGACTTGCGAAGCCTGTTATCTGAAATGTTGAATCAGGGATTAGACATAGATGCAGAAGAAGTGGCAGAAGTCATGAAACCAACTTCCGCTTATGCAACTCCTCTGATGGACGTCCGTACTTGGATTGTTGAGGATGAAAAAGTCTGTTTAGTTAGAGGAAAAGGAGAGGATAGTTGGGCTTTGCCAGGTGGCTTTGGTGAAGTTGGTTATTCTCCAACAGAAAATATTCTTAAGGAAATTGAAGAAGAAACCGGTTTTACAGCAAAAGCTGAAAGGTTACTTGCAGTTTTTGATACCAATCGTTTCCAACTACAGAGCAAACAATATGCAAAGTTTGTCTTTGAATGTAAGCTTCTTGATGGATAATTTCAAGAAAATCAAGAAATTGCTGAGCTTCAATTTTTTGCCATTGACCAATTGCCGGCCCTATCTGAAAAACACATCACCAAGGAGCAAATGGAGATTCTTTGGCAAGTTTATAGAGGACAAAGAGACCAATATGTCGATTAGTTTGTGCTAGAGAAGTCGACAAATCAAAAAAGGGTGTCTATAAAGTGCATTTCTGTGATATAATAGGTTGCGAATTTAAGACGCAAGTGTTCTATGAATAGCATAGAATCAAGTTTTTTCAAAAAATTTAAAAGCTGGAGAAAGTGAATTTTTTACCGCCTCTAGCTAGATGAACGAGGAATAGAATATGAATTTGTGGGATAAATTATTTACCACGCAGATATCAGAACCGCCCCAGTTTGAACTCCACTGGTATATTGGTTTGTTATGTTTACTGGCCTTTACTTTCTACGCTTCTTATCGTTTTCGCGACAAAGTGGCTTACCAACGATTTATTCAGATTCTTCAATCTGTTCAACTGATTGTTCTGTATGGCTGGTATTGGGGAAACCATCTGCCCCTGTCAGAAAGTTTACCTTTCTATCATTGCCGTGTAGCCATGTTTGTCTTGCTCCTGATCCCGGGAACCTCTAAGTACAAGCAATACTTTGCCCTTCTGGGAACCTTTGGGGCAACAGCGGCTCTGACTTATCCACTATTTGATCCTTATCCGTTTCCACACGTGACCATCCTGTCCTTCATTATCGGACATGTGGCACTTTTGGGAAATGCACTCTTATACTTGTTTAAAAACTATGAAGCCTCCTTGCTCAATTTCAAAAATGTAGCGGTGATTACCTTCACCTTGAACGCTTTGATATGGGTTGTTAATTTAGTTGTCAGTGGGGATTATGGTTTCTTAACGAGACCGCCACTTGTTGGAAATCACGGACAACTTTTGAATTACCTTATTGTTTCGAGCGTTATCGTGATAGCAATTTGCGTAACAGCAAAATTGCTAGAGATTTTTTTACATCAAAAATCGGAAGAATTTATTCAAGAGAAGGTCTAAATAGACCTTCTCTTTTTGATGGGTTATAAATATTATCGAATTGTTGACAAGAACATCAGAAACTTTTTCCAGAAGAAAAATTTTCTAATATTTTCTCAAAAAACATGCAGGAAATTTACGAAAAACTAAGCATGATTAGTTTTTTTGTGTTATAATATTCTTTGAATAGCTATGCCCAAACATAGTTATTAAATAGAAGTGAGAAACTTGGAAGATAGAGAGGATGCGATGTAATGACTAGAGATGGTTTTTTTACAGGCTTAGATATCGGAACTAGCTCCATTAAGGTGTTAGTTGCGGAGCATAGAGATGGCGAAGTAAATGTAATTGGTGTTAGTAATGCCAAAAGTAAAGGTGTAAAAGACGGAATTATTGTTGATATTGAAGCAGCTGCTTCAGCAATCAAATCAGCAATCACACAGGCAGAAGAGAAAGCAGGCATTTCTATCAAGTCTGTCAACGTTGGTCTTCCAGCAAATCTTCTGCAGGTCGAACCAACACAAGGAATGATTCCTGTTACGTCGGATACAAAAGAAATCACAGATCAGGATGTTGAAGATGTTGTTAAGTCAGCTTTGACAAAGAGCATGACTCCTGATCGTGAAGTGATTACCTTTATTCCAGAAGAATTCATCGTGGATGGTTTCCAAGGAATCCGTGACCCTCGTGGTATGATGGGTGTTCGCTTGGAAATGCGTGGTCTGCTTTACACAGGTCCTCGTACGATTCTACACAATCTTCGCAAGACAGTCGAACGTGTAGGTATCCAGGTTGATAATGTGATTATTTCACCTTTGGCGATTGTAAACTCAGTTCTCAATGAAGGCGAACGTGAATTTGGTGCGACTGTCATTGACATGGGTGGAGGTCAGACTACTGTAGCGACTATCCGCAATCAAGAATTGCAATTCACCAACATCTACCAAGAAGGTGGAGATTACGTTACTAAAGACATTTCTAAAGTCTTGAAAACATCTCAAAAGATTGCAGAAAGTTTGAAACTGAACTATGGTGAAGCTTATGTTCCACTAGCAAGTAACGAAACTTTCCAAGTTGAAGTAATTGGTGAAGTAGAGCCTGTTGAAGTGACAGAGAGCTACTTAGCAGAAATTATCTCAGCACGCATCAAACATATCTTTGACCAAATCAAACAAGAGTTGGAAAGAAGACACTTGTTAGATTTGCCAGGAGGTATCGTCCTTATCGGTGGAAATGCAATTTTGCCGGGCGTTGTTGAATTAGCCCAAGAAGTATTTGGTGTTCGAGTAAAACTCTATGTTCCAAATCAGGTTGGAATTCGCAACCCTGCATTTGCTCACGTGATTAGTTTATCTGAGTTTGCTGGTAAATTGACTGAAGTCAATCTTCTTGCTCAAAAAGCAGTTAAAGGAGATGAATTCCTTCGTCAAAAACCAATTAACTTTGGCATTCCAAATCAACGTTTGAATCCTGTAGCGCAACCAAGCCCAACACAGACAACTCCAGTTGAAACTGTACAGGAAGCTCCAGTTGCTCCCAAGGAAGAATTCCAAGCAAGTTCTCAAAGTAAACCGAAGCTAACAGAACGTTTCCGTGGTTTAATCGGAAGCATGTTTGATGAATAAAAGAGGATAAGAAATTATGACATTTTCATTTGATACAGCAGCAGCTCAAGGCGCAGTTATTAAGGTAATTGGTGTCGGTGGTGGTGGTGGTAACGCCATCAACCGCATGGTTGACGAAGGTGTTGCTGGTGTAGAATTTATCGCAGCCAACACTGATGTACAAGCTCTTAGCAGTACGAAAGCAGAAACTGTTATCCAACTTGGTCCAAAATTGACTCGTGGTTTGGGTGCTGGAGGTCGTCCAGAAGTTGGACGCAAAGCTGCAGAGGAGAGCGAAGAAGCTTTGACGGAAGCAATCAGCGGTGCAGACATGGTCTTCATCACTGCTGGTATGGGTGGTGGATCTGGTACAGGTGCTGCCCCTGTTATTGCACGTATCGCTAAAGATCTTGGTGCTCTTACAGTTGGTGTCGTGACACGTCCTTTCGGATTTGAAGGAAGCAAACGTGGTCAGTACGCCGTAGAAGGAATCAATGAACTTCGCGAGCATGTTGATACTTTGTTGATTATCTCTAACAACAACTTGCTTGAAATTGTTGACAAGAAAACACCGCTTCTGGAAGCTCTTAGTGAAGCAGATAACGTTCTTCGCCAAGGTGTTCAAGGGATCACTGACTTGATCACGAACCCAGGATTGATTAACCTTGACTTTGCTGACGTGAAGACTGTAATGGCAAACAAAGGGAATGCCCTTATGGGTATCGGTATTGGTAGTGGTGAAGAGCGCGTTGTTGAAGCAGCTCGTAAAGCGATTTACTCTCCACTTCTTGAAACAACTATCGATGGTGCAGAGGATGTGATTGTCAACGTTACTGGTGGTCTTGATTTAACTTTGATTGAAGCAGAAGAAGCTTCAGAAATTGTCAATCAAGCAGCTGGCAAAGGTGTAAACATCTGGCTTGGAACATCTATCGACGAAAGCATGAAGGATGAAATCCGTGTGACTGTTGTAGCGACAGGTGTTCGTCAAGAACGACTAGAAAAAGTAGTCGGGTCTGCTACCAACCAACCAGTTGGTCGACCATCAACTAAAACTCCACAAGCACATACATTTGACCGTCAATTCGACTTGAAAGAGACAGCAGAACTGCCTAAATCAAGTCCACGTCGCTTTGAAACAAACCAAGCATCTGCTTTTGGAGATTGGGACTTGCGCCGTGAGTCAATTGTTCGCCAAACAGATCCCGTTGTTTCACCAGTTGAACGCTTTGAAACACCAGTTTCACAAGATGAGGATGAATTGGATACACCTCCATTCTTCAAAAATCGTTAATCAATGAATTTGAAAAAAAATACTGAATTAGTTTTTCAGCAAATTGCTGATGCTAGTCAAAAAGCCAACCGTAATCTAGATGCTGTTTCAGTAATCGCAGTGACAAAATATGTAGATGTACAAACAGCGGAAGCTTTGCTTCCGCTTGGCATCCATCATATCGGTGAAAATCGAGTTGATAAATTTTTAGAAAAATATCAGGCCTTGAAAGATTACCCAGTCACTTGGCATTTAATAGGAACACTACAGAGACGGAAAGTAAAAGAAGTAATCCCATATGTGGATTACTTTCATGCTTTAGACTCTCTAAAATTAGCCCAGGAAATTCAAAAGAGAACAGATCATGTTATCAAGTGTTTCTTGCAGGTTAATATTTCTGGGGAAGAAAGCAAGCATGGGTTTTCAAAAGAAGAATTGCTAGAACTTTTGCCAGAATTGGCTAAGTTAGATCAGATTGAGTATGTTGGTTTAATGACCATGGCTCCTTTTGAGGCAGACAGTGATGAATTGAAAGAAATTTTCAAGGATACGCAGGCTCTGCAAGCAGAAATTAGAGAAAAACAAATTCCTAATATGCCGATGACAGAGCTAAGTATGGGAATGAGTCGTGATTTTAAAGAAGCGATTCAGTTCGGCTCAACCTTTGTTCGAATCGGTACAGCATTTTTTAAATAGGAGAGAGCTATGTCTTTAAAAGATAGATTCGATAAATTTATAGATTATTTTACAGAAGATGGAGAAGACGTGACGAACTATCAGATTCAACAAGAGGACACTGTTAGTCCAACCATCTCATCATCTAAAGAATTACCAGCATCTGCTCAGCCGGGATCAGTAAAAGATGCGAATATTACTCGCCTCCATGCTCGTCAACAAGAGTTGGCAAAGCAAAACCATCACTCAGATGAGAAAGTGACGATTGATGTTCGTTATCCAAGAAAGTATGAGGATGCAACTGAGATTGTTGATTTGTTAACTGGAAATGAAAGTATTTTGATTGATTTCCAATACATGACAGAAGTACAAGCGCGTCGCTGCCTTGATTACTTGGATGGAGCTCGTCACGTCTTGGCTGGAAATATGAAAAAAGTTGCGAGTACGATGTATCTATTGACGCCTGTCAACGTTATCGTGAATATTGAAGATATCAAACTTCCAGATGAATCACAAAGCGCTGAGTTCGGCTTTGATATTAAACGAAATAGAGCAAGATAATGATTTTCTTAATCCGTTTAATTCAGAATGCAGTTAGTATTTACTCCATCATTCTCGTTGCATTTGCTCTTCTTTCATGGTTTCCAAATGCCTATGAAAGCCAGCTAGGTCGCCTAGTTATCAGACTTGCTCGTCCAGTTATTGAGCCACTTCGTAAGCTCAATTTACAATTTGCTGGTCTTGATTTTACGGTTTGGGTCGCGCTGATTCTAATCCAGTTTCTTGGAAATATCTTAACACGACTAGTACTATTACTATGACAGTAAATCGAGCTATTTATCAGCATTTTTCCCAAGATGATATTCCCTTTATTGACAAGGGAGTAGAGTGGATCAAGCGGGTAGAAGATACATATGCGCCGGTACTTACTCCTTTTATCAATCCCCATCAGGAACAGATTTTAAGGGTGCTTGCTGGGACATATGGACTGGGTTGCCAAAGTAGTGGTGATTTTCTTCCGACGGAGTCGGTTCGTGTTCTTCTGTATCCAGATTATTTTGAACCGGAAATATCAGACTTTGAAATGACCTTGTTAGAAATTTGCTATCCGAGCAAGTTTGAACAGCTGAGCCATAGGAAAATATTGGGAACAATCATCAACCAGCTAGGAATTGACCGTAAATTATTTGGTGATATCTTGGTAGATGAAAAGAGAGCACAGATTTTTGTCAATCGTGATTTTATTCCTCTTTTTCAGGATGGGATAAGAAAGATTGGCAGACTTCCTGTATCGCTGGAGGAACGTCCTTTTACCGATAGGATTATATCTAAAATTGACTTTAGAGAACGAGAAATTTTAGTTTCGAGTTTTCGATTGGATGCCCTCTTATCAAGTGCCTTGAAATTATCTAGAAATCAAACCAGTCAACTGATTGAGAAAAAATCTGTTCAGGTAAACTATCATCTGGTTGAAAAATCTGATTACCAGGTTGCCGTTGGAGATTTGATCAGTGTGAGAAAGTTTGGTCGTCTAAAAGTTGTTAAAGACAATGGACAGACAAAAAAAGACAAGATAAAATTAAGCATTCAATTATTATTAAGTAAGTGAGGAAAAGTATGCCAATTACATCGTTAGAAATTAAAGATAAAACCTTTGGTACAAGATTTAGAGGTTTTGACCCAGAAGAAGTAGATGAATTTCTTGATATCGTTGTTCGTGACTATGAAGATTTGGTTCGTAGCAATCATGATAAAGAGACACGCATCAAGAGTTTGGAAGAACGTTTGTCTTACTTTGATGAGATGAAAGATTCCTTGAGTCAGTCAGTTTTGATTGCTCAAGATACTGCGGAGCGTGTCAAACAGGCTGCTCAAGAACGTTCAAACAATATTATTCAACAAGCTGAACAAGACGCTCAGCGTTTGCTTGAAGAAGCAAAATACAAGGCAAATGAAATTCTCCGTCAGGCAACAGATAACGCTAAGAAAGTGGCTGTTGAGACAGAAGAGTTGAAGAACAAGAGTCGTGTATTCCATCAACGCCTCAAGTCTACGATTGAAAGTCAATTGGCTATTGTTGAGTCATCAGATTGGGAAGACATTCTTCGCCCAACAGCAACGTATCTTCAAACAAGCGATGAAGCCTTTAAAGAAGTGGTGGGTGAAGTTCTTGGTGAAACTATTCCTTCACAACCTGAGGAAGAGCCTATTGATATGACTCGTCAATTCACACCAGAAGAGATTGCTGAGTTGCAAGCTCGCATCGAGGCTGGAAATAAAGAATTGGCTGAGTTTGAAGCTCAACAAAATCAACAGACAGATGAAAGTGAACAACATGAAGAGTCAGTTGACGTAGAAACTACTGCAGCAACTGAGGAAGATACAAACAAAGAATCTGTTCGTATCCTATAAAAGTAAATGTGAGAACAAAATCTAACCAACTATATTTTCAGCGAGCGGGAGATGGTGTGAGCCCTGCAATCCCTAGTCGTTAGATTATCCTCTCAACGAATCCAGTCTGAAAACAGTAAGACTGGACGTTCCCCACGTTACGGGAAAAGAGGAAAAGAGACACTGTCTTTTTTCGAACAAAGGTGGTACCACGATTTTCGTCCTTTTTGGAAGTCGTGGTTTTTAATTTGTTAATATTTATAAAGGAGATACCATGAAACTCAAAGATACCCTTAACCTTGGGAAAACAGCTTTCCCAATGCGTGCAGGACTTCCTACCAAAGAGCCACTCTGGCAAAAGGAATGGGAAGATGCAAAACTTTACCAACGTCGTCAAGAATTGAACCAAGGAAAACCGCATTTCACCTTGCATGATGGACCTCCATATGCAAACGGAAATATCCACGTTGGACATGCCATGAACAAGATTTCCAAAGATATTATTGTTCGTTCTAAGTCTATGTCAGGATTTTACGCACCTTATATTCCTGGTTGGGATACACATGGTCTGCCAATCGAGCAAGTCTTGGCAAAACAAGGCGTGAAACGTAAAGAAATAGACTTGGTTGAGTACTTGAAACTTTGCCGCGAGTATGCTCTTTCTCAAGTTGATAAACAACGTGAAGACTTTAAACGTTTGGGTGTTTCTGGTGACTGGGAAAACCCTTATGTGACCTTGACCCCGGACTATGAAGCGGCTCAAATCCGTGTCTTTGGTGAAATGGCTAAGAAAGGCTATATCTATCGTGGTGCCAAGCCGGTTTACTGGTCATGGTCATCTGAGTCAGCTCTTGCAGAAGCGGAAATTGAATACCATGACTTGCTTTCAACTTCCCTTTACTATGCTAACCGTGTCAAAGATGGCAAAGGTGTCCTAGATACAGATACTTATATCGTCGTATGGACAACAACTCCATTCACTATCACAGCTTCTCGTGGATTGACAGTTGGAGCAGATATTGATTATGTATTGGTACAACCAGCTGGCGAATCTCGTAAGTTTGTGGTTGCTTCAGAATTACTGAATAGTCTTTCTGAGAAATTTGGCTGGGCTGATGTTCAGGTATTGGCGACCTACCGTGGTCAAGAATTGAACCACATTGTGACAGTTCACCCATGGGATACAGCTGTAGATGAGTTGGTGATCCTTGGTGACCACGTTACGACTGACTCTGGTACTGGTATTGTCCATACAGCCCCTGGTTTTGGTGAGGATGACTACAATGTCGGTGTTGCCAACGGCCTTGAAGTTGCTGTAACAGTTAACGAACGCGGTATTATGATGGAAAATGCTGGTCCTGAATTTGCGGGTCAGTTCTATGACAAGGTTGTGCCGACTGTTATCGAAAAACTGGGTGATTTACTCCTTGCTCAGGAAGAAATTTCTCACTCATATCCATTTGACTGGCGTACGAAAAAACCGATCATCTGGCGTGCAGTACCACAGTGGTTTGCCTCTGTATCTAAATTCCGCCAAGAAATCTTGGATGAAATTGAAAAAGTGAAGTTCCACTCAGAATGGGGTAAAGTTCGTCTTTACAATATGATTCGTGACCGTGGCGACTGGGTTATCTCTCGTCAACGTGCTTGGGGAGTTCCCCTTCCTATCTTCTATGCTGAAGACGGAACGCCAATCATGACTGCTGAGACTATTGAACATGTAGCTCAACTCTTTGAGGAACACGGTTCTATCATCTGGTGGGAACGTGATGCTAAGGACCTCTTGCCAGAAGGATTTACTCATCCAGGTTCACCAAATGGCGAGTTCAAGAAAGAAACAGATATCATGGACGTATGGTTTGACTCAGGTTCATCATGGAATGGAGTAGTGGTCAACCGTCCAGAACTCAAATATCCAGCAGATCTTTACCTTGAAGGTTCTGACCAGTACCGTGGTTGGTTCAACTCATCACTTATCACATCTGTTGCTAACCATGGCGTTGCTCCTTACAAACAAATCTTGTCACAAGGTTTTGCTCTTGATGGTAAAGGTGAGAAGATGTCTAAATCTCTTGGGAATACCATTGCTCCAAGTGATGTTGAAAAACAATTTGGTGCTGAAATCTTGCGTCTCTGGGTAACAAGTGTGGACTCAAGCAATGACGTACGTATCTCCATGGATATCTTGAGCCAAGTGTCTGAAACTTACCGTAAGATTCGTAACACTCTTCGTTTCTTGATTGCCAATACTTCTGACTTTAATCCAGCTCAAGATGCAGTCGCTTACGATGAACTTCGTTCAGTTGATAAGTACATGACGATTCGCTTTAACCAGCTTGTCAAGACCATTCGTGATGCTTATGCCAACTTTGAATTCTTGACAATCTACAAGGCCTTGGTGAACTTTATCAACGTTGACTTGTCAGCCTTCTACCTTGATTTTGCGAAAGACGTTGTCTACATCGAAGGTGCCAAATCACTCGAACGCCGTCAAATGCAGACTGTCTTCTATGACATTCTTGTCAAAATCACCAAACTCTTGACACCAATCCTTCCTCACACTGCAGAAGAAATCTGGTCATATCTTGAGTTTGAAGCTGAAGACTTCGTTCAATTGTCTGAATTACCAGAAGCTCAAACTTTTGCCAACCAAGAAGAAATCTTGGATACATGGTCAGCCTTCATGGATTTCCGTGGACAAGCTCAAAAAGCCTTGGAAGAAGCGCGTAATGCAAAAGTAATCGGTAAATCACTCGAAGCCCACTTGACAATTTATCCAAACGAAGTTGTGAAAACTCTTCTTGGAGCAGTGGACAGTAATGTGGCTCAACTTTTGATCGTGT
>ERZ772940.986-NODE-986-length-10667-cov-6.16481_pt1 | contig 10667 bp, 13 predicted proteins | sample MGYA00511682_ERZ772940 | MGnify/ENA primary metagenome ERZ772940 (study PRJEB29015, sample SAMEA2737922) | human oral metagenome | biome: human oral; feature: human-associated habitat; material: dental | place: China | collected 2031 ... | reverse complement strand
GTGTGTCCATGATATTGATACGAGTTCCGTTGTAGGCAACGGCTGTATTTTTAGCAAGGATGGTAATTCCACGCTCTTTTTCGATATCGTTTGAGTCCATAGCGCGCTCTGCCAATTCAGTACGTGCATCAAGCGTTTCTGATTGTTTCAATAATTCATCAACGAGGGTTGTTTTCCCGTGGTCAACGTGGGCAATAATGGCTACGTTACGGATATCTTCTCTTAATTTTGTCATGATTTCCTCTATAATATTTAAATTTTTATTTCTAACTGAACAATTATACCACAGTCTCATTCAAAAATCACAGTTCAGCTAAGTGTAAATGTTTTCACTCTGCTTTTCTAGTTAAGGCAACTCTTTTCAAAGTCAGAGACTTATGATAAGATAAGCTGATATGCGTTTAGATAGATTATTAGCCCAAGAAAAAATCAGTCGCAAGGCTATGAAACAGGCACTTTTGAAAAAAGAAATCCTAGTGAACGATTGCCCAGCCAGCTCCCTCGCTCAAAATGTCGACACTGGATTACAAAAACTAGTCTTTCAAGGACGGCAGATTCAAGGATACGAGCACAACTACCTCATGCTTCATAAGCCAAAAGGAGTCGTTACAGCTAGCAAGGATAAGAAACTTCCAACCGTCATGGACCTACTCCCTAAAAATATCCAGTCAGACCAACTCTATGCGATAGGCAGGCTAGACCGCGATACGACAGGACTGCTCCTTTTGACAGACAATGGACCTCTTGGTTTTCAACTCCTCCATCCTCAATATCATGTGGATAAAACTTACCAAGTCAAGGTTAATGGACTGATCACCCCAGACCATATCCAAAAGTTCAAAGATGGAATCGTCTTTTTAGATGGAACACTCTGCAAACCAGCCAAACTAGAAATTCTATCCGCAAGCCCAACAGAGAGCCATGCCTCTATTACCATCTCAGAAGGAAAATTTCATCAGGTTAAAAAAATGTTCCTCTCAGTTGGTGTCAAGGTGACTGCCTTAAAAAGAGTCCAGTTCGGCGATTTTACATTAAATTCAGAGCTATCAGAAGGGCAATACCGTCCCTTGAATCCAGAAGAATTGGAAATCATTAAAAACTACTTAGAAAAAAGGGGATAAAACAAAAAAAGCTTTAAATTTAAAGCTTTTTTCAATCTTCTTTAATTCATGTGTAAGAAAATTCCAATAATCCAGTTAAGAGCAGAAAGAATAATACCTACAATAGCTATAATTCTTTCTGTTTTATAATCAAGTCCAGATTCTTTTTGAAGTTCGTTAGCATACAAGATACCGGCGATACCTAAAAGAATACCTCCCAAAGCAAATAATAAACTCATAACAATAGACAGAATACCCACCAAAAGTGGATTTTTTTTCTTGTCTTGCATGTTTAAAAACTCCTTAAAATAATTATTAATTTAGTATATGAGACCGACTTTATTAACTTTTCCTTGATCTTAGCTCGTCTTCACTTTCCCTTTCCAAGAATCCAATCCATAAGAAAGGATATAAATCTCAGAGAAACCTTGTTTTTTCAAATAAAGTGCTGCATTAGTCACTCGTTGTCCACGTTGGTTTTCGTAGAGAAGGACAGGTTTATCCTTGCGAAGGGCTGCAAGGCTTGACTTCAACTGATTTGAAGGAATATTGCGGGCTCCGAGGATATGTTTTCTGTGAAATTCTGCTGGGTCGCGCAAATCAATCAATTGCCCTTTCCGAATCAAGGCTTCAAATTCGGCACTGTCTACAATCTTAGCCGCACGACGAATACGAAGGTAGTTATAGCCCATCCATGCCACCATTGCCAGTATAAGTGCCCACAAAATCCAAGTAACCATTAGTTCATTTCTCCATTTTTCTCTAAGTAGTCTAATTCTATCTTGTGCTCTCTACGAAGAACAGCTTCCGCTTCTAGGTAATCTAACTTGTCCATCAGACCTGCATCATAGATCCGAGAGAGTTCGAGCTTCATCAGTTCAATATCATACAAGCGCTTCCCCATGTAAACAATAATGCCAAATTGTTTGAGAAATTGCTGCACATCATAGAATGTTTTCATAGCTTTCATTCTAACAGATTTTAGACTTTTTTTCAATACTGGACCGGCTCTTTCCCCCTATTTTCTTCGTCTTCATTGCCCATTCTTCCGCAAGTGTGGTACAATAAAAACATGAGAATTCAACAACTACACTATATTATCAAAATCGTCGAAACTGGCTCTATGAATGAAGCAGCCAAGCAACTCTTTATCACCCAACCCAGTCTTTCAAATGCCGTTCGAGACTTGGAAAATGAAATGGGCATTGAAATCTTTATCCGCAATCCCAAGGGCATTACCTTGACCCGTGATGGGATGGAGTTTCTCTCCTATGCCCGTCAGGTCGTTGAGCAAACTCAGCTTCTGGAGGAACGCTATAAAAATCCTGTCGCCCACCGCGAACTTTTCAGCGTTTCTTCTCAGCACTATGCTTTTGTAGTCAATGCCTTTGTCTCTTTGCTCAAGAAGAGTGATATGGAAAAATACGAGCTCTTCCTACGTGAAACTCGGACCTGGGAGATTATCGATGACGTCAAGAACTTCCGTAGCGAGGTCGGTGTCCTCTTTTTGAACAGTTACAACCGCGATGTTTTAACCAAAATGCTAGATGACAATCACCTGCTAGCCCACCATCTCTTCACCGCTCAACCCCATATCTTTGTCAGCAAGACCAACCCGCTAGCTAAAAAAGACAAGGTCAAACTGGCTGATTTGGAAGACTTCCCTTATCTGAGTTATGACCAAGGGACGCACAACTCCTTCTACTTTTCAGAAGAGATTCTTTCACAAGAGCACCACAAGAAATCCATCGTAGTCAGTGACCGTGCTACCCTCTTTAACCTCTTGATTGGTTTAGATGGTTACACCATTGCAACAGGGATTTTGAACAGCAACCTCAACGGAGACAATATCGTTTCCATTCCACTGGACATAGACGACCCGATTGAACTAGTCTATATCCAGCATGAAAAAACCAGCCTGTCTAAGATGGGCGAACGCTTTATCGAATACTTAGTAGAAGAAGTTCAATTCGATAATTAATAGGAAAAAGAAAAAGTTAGGAAATAGAAAGTGAAAAAGATACTACTGACTAGTGCTTTAATCCTTTCAATCGCAGGATTGGCACCCGCATCCGTCTCAGGAGAAGAAAACACAACTCAATCCACATCTGCTGTCAAGGAATCAATTGCCAAAGAAGAAAAGAAAGAGTCGAGTGTTGAGGAAAACTCTAAATCAGAGGTGCTTCCGAAAGTAGATGTGCAAGAAGACAAGCCCCCAAAAGAAGGGTGGTACCAAGAAAATCACCACTGGCGTTTTTACCAAGATGATAAACCTGCTTTGAACTGGAAACAAATCCAAGGCAAATGGTACTACTTCGATCAAGATGGTAATCGTCTTCATTCTACTATCTACAAAGGCTATGCCTTTGACCAAGATGGGGTTATGGTAGAAAATAGCTGGACCAATTTGGACAACCAATGGTATTATGCTGATTCCTCTGGACGATTAGCTCAGAATACCTGGAAAAAAATTAACGGCTCCTGGTACTATTTTGACCAAACTGGAAGCATGCTCAGCAACACCTCCGTTGACGGCTATCTGCTCACAAATAGTGGGGCTATGGCAGAAAAGGGTTGGATTAAATTAGACCAAAATTGGTATTATGTCACACCATCTAGCAGAATCTCGCAAGACAAGTGGGAGAAAATCAACGGTTCTTGGTATTATTTTGATAAAAACGGCGTGATGCTCAGCCAGACAACCATTGGTGCCTACCTGCTAGGCGATAGCGGAGCCATGGCTGAAAACTCTTGGGTGAAAATCAATGAAAATTGGTATTACGCTAATGCATATGGGAAATATAGCCAAGACAAATGGGAGAAAATAAATGGTTCTTGGTATGCTTTTGAACAAAATGGAGTCATGCTTTCCAATCAATGGAAAGAAAGCTACTACCTCAAAGCCAGTGGAGCCATGGCGGAAAAAGAGTGGATTTTTGATAAATCCTACAATAGCTGGTTCTATCTAAAAGCGGATGGCCGTTATGCAAATCAGGAGTGGATTGGGGCATACTACCTCAAGTCTGGCGGTTATATGGCCAAGAATGAGTGGATTTACGACAACTATTACAAGGCTCGTTACTATCTGGACGATAGTGGACATTATGTTTCAGGAACTTACAAGATAGACGGCAAGGAACACTTGTTCCAAAAATACGGCCAATGGATTTCTGAAGTTTCAACTGAAGGTGGATTTACAAAAGGTCAATACAGCAATACCATCTTCCTAGATCCTGGACATGGTGGTCAAGATTCTGGTGCCTTTTACTACAATGTCGCTGAGAAAGATCTCAACATGCAGATTTACCGCAAACTTCGCGCTAAGTTAGAAGAACTGGGCTACAAGGTCCTCACCTCTCGTGATAGCGATATTGACGTTGACTTTGTTACCGAACGTTCTCGTATGGTTAATAAGACCAACTCGGATATTTTTATCAGTATTCACTTCAACGCTACTGGTAATACCTACTCAAAAGCAAGCGGTATTCAAACCTACTCCTATAGAGATGAACCTGATTATCCAAGTAAGATTAATCAATACTGGCACAATCACTCTGATCGTATGAGTGAAAGCAAACGCCTCGCCGCTGCCATCCACTCCTCTCTTCTAGCAGAAACAGGAGCCAAGGATGCTGGCTTATTGGAAAGTAGCTTTGCTGTACTACGCGAAACAGCCAAACCAGCAGTCCTCCTAGAGCTTGGTTATATGGATAATTTCACCGAAAACCAACAAATCAGAGATAGCCACTACCAAGATAAACTGGTCGCAGGTATTGTGAAAGGGATCCAAAAATATTACGCTGGTCAGTAAAAAAAGTCTCGAGAAATCTCGAGACTTTTTATTTGCCTTCTTTTTTATCTTTATCAGGAAAGAGGTAACCAATTCCTACACAAGCTAGCACACCGGCACCAATCACCAAACCACTTGAAATTGGTAATAGATCAAAAATAGCATTTGCAATGATAAAGGCGATGATCAAGCACATCAAGCTAGCCTTGTAGTCTTTTTTCAAAAAGTTTTCTAGCGTGAAATAGAGGAACAATCCTACCGGAATGAGTGACCAGAGATTGACATCCAAACTTGGCCAACCAACAGAACCGAAATACAATACTAGCGCTGCTGCTACTAAAAATACAAGTCCCAATAATTTTTTCATTTTTTGTCTCCATTTTCTTTTTTGGGTTCTTGAGTTGTCTGATATTGACGCCTCACACCCTTTACAAAAATTATTATAGCAGAGGGTTTCCCCCAGAACAAGCTCTTTTGCCTATCTGGTCTCTATCTCAGTCTAAGTGGTTGAATAGTGGTGATAAAAGAAAAAGAAGCCCATTAGGGCTTCTTGATTTTGCCGAGTACAAGGGCATTTCTGAACTAAGATAATCTAAAGTTAGATTCTAAACTAGTTTTTCTTTTCCTTAGATTCTAGAGAAGATTTGATTGCTTCACGATCAGCTTGCAGTTTAGCTAAGTTCTTTTCTTCTTCCTCAAGTTTACTGGTATCTGGTTTCACACGATAATATACATCTTCTGGTTTCATTAACATCGCTTCATATTGTTGTCCAGAAAAAAGTCTTTCCTCAGCATGATTGCTTTTATCCGTAATCTTTCCATCATCACCAGGTTGCATAACAACTCCACTTGGAACAGCAACTACTACAAATCCTCCAGCAACAGAATCTTTTACCCATGCACTGATAGAAGCTGTCTCAGGGTTACGACTATCTTGACCTTTTGATACCTTTAATCCAACTACAGATTCGTACTTTTGATCATTTGTAAACCAAGTCGCATCTACTTCGCCAGAATTTTTAATAATGTATTCATTGCCAGATTGACTACGCCAAGTGCCTTCTAAACTAGATAAATCATTGTTCTTGATTGCTTCAATATCTAGTTTTGGAACAGCTGTTTCTTTCTTTAGCTTGCTAACAAGTGCTTCTGCCTCAGTAATTTTGGTATCCAAAGCAGCCAGTTGATTCTTGAGTTTTTGAATCTCCTCTTGTTTATCTTTATCAGTCTCATCCGTTTTTTCTTGGCTTGTAGACGTTTGACTTGTTGACTCTGTAGTTGAAACCGAAGAAGATGCTTGATTTGACTCTTTCTTTCCAATCAGAGAATGCGAGAAAACACTTACTAGGATTATAGCAACCAAAATACAGAGGACTATCCCAATATAGATTTTGATATTTCTAGTTCCTCTCGCAAACTTTTTAGTTGACTGCGCCTCTGCTAATTCTGATACAGTTGGCTTGCAACCATTCGCCTCCTCAAATTGTTTTACCCATTCTTTCTTATTCATAATTTTCTCCTTTTTGATTTATATTCAGCCAAGCTTGCGAGACTTCATTCGTTACTATCCATGGATTTTTATGACTATTTAAAAAATCTAAGCAAAAATTTCTAGAATGACTAACAGCCTATAGTCCTCTAAAACGGAACGAAAACAAGTGCTTGTTAATATATATTATACCACAAAATATAAATTTTAGTTTTTAGTTATACGCAGGGGTCACAGATGTTAAACAGAACCTATCTCAAACGTTCCACCTTTCCTATATTTATAAAAAAGAAGCCCTAATGGGCTTCTTGATTCTGCCGATTGCAGGGCTTGAACCTGTGACCTACGCGTTACGAGTGCGTTGCTCTACCAACTGAGCTAAATCGGCGATTACCCCTTTAGTATAGCACTCTGAGAATAGATGTCAAGAAATTTTCATCTCCATTAGAAAAAGCCTGCCCTGAAACAAGGCTTTGAGTTTCTTCTTACGAACCCGCACTTTCGTAGGCATCCAATCCTCTGTCCCAGAGTTTGAGCGAAATGAAAAAGAAAACAAGGGAAATCAGAATCAAACCACCGATATTAAAGAAGACATCCTTGTCCTGCAAGAAATAGCTGGCAGGATAGTAGGCTGTAAAGGCAAAGGGGATGATAAAGCTAATCAACCAACGAAGGAGCGAATTGTAGATAGAAATCGGGTACTTAGCAAAGTCATTAAACATATAAAAAATGTAAATCATGGCACCTGACTGCTTGGTCCAAAAAGCGATGCTGGCAGTCGCGATTTTCAAGGAAGTATAAATCAAGGTCGCAAAAGGAATACAAACTAGGAAAAGCAGGAATTTGGGAAGAGTCCAAGCAATACTTGATACTGTTGTCCCTAGTAAAATGCCACCGACCAAAAGTTCGCCCAAAGCATCAATCTGAAAGGTCTCGACTAGGATGTGAAAGAGAGGATTGATAGGACGAGTCAAATACTTGTCAAACTCTCCCTTTCTCACCAGTCGTTGTCCCAATGCCCAGAGATTATCAAAAAAGAGATGGTCCAGTCCCTTGGGAATCAAGGAAAATCCATAGATAAAGGCGATTTCTTGAAAGGTCCAGCCTTCTAGGGATGGAATGTGTTGAAAGATGACATTGAGAAACAAGAGGCTCAAACCTTGGGTCAAAAAAACTCCTAGCACACCAACCACAAAATCCACCTTGTATTCCATGATTTGCTTGATGTATTGTCTGATAAAAATCAGATGCATGCGTTGATATTTTTTCATACTAACCTCCTTGAATGGTAATAAAGGACTGGACCCGCTTCCAAACTAGCTGAGACAAGCCCACCATCACTAAGAGCCAGAAAAACTGCAAAGCGAATGCCTGAAGAATCTGACTAGCATCGTATTTCCCAACAATGATCATGACCGGAGTATAGATCAAGGATGAGAAAGGCAAGAAGGACAAAATATCTGAAACCACCTTAGGAAAGAAAGCCAAGGGAATCAAACTCCCAGACATAAAGGCCACCAAGGAAGTCTTGAGTAGATTGGAACCCCAAAGATTTTTAAACACAAAGGCTGAAAAACCAAAGCAGATATTAAAGAAAAAGTTAATCAGATAGGCCAGCGTCAAGCTAAAAAGATAAAGGACAGTTAGGCCCAGCACTTCTACAATCCCTTGCCCAGATAAGATTTTCATCAAGACAATCACACTCAAGAAAGGAAGTCCGACACTGACAAAAATCAACCACTTGGAACCAAGCTCGGTGAAGAGATATGAGGCCGCAAAATGCACCGGTCGCAGCAAGCGCATGATAATGGAGCCATCCTTGACCTCCTCTCCAATCATAAAGGAACTATCAGATCTAGTCAAAAGGTTAGTCACAAAACTCATGATGATGTAGAGGGTGATATCTGCCATGCTGAAGCCCTGAATCAAGGACTCCTGCGAAGAATCAAAGACTGCCTTCCAGAGATAAAAGGCCACAAAAGCCCCCATAACATCGCCAATCCGATAGAGAAGAAAATTCACTCGATAGGAGATCAACTCCTGAATCCCTGCATTGATAAAGGGTTTATAACGTCTCCACAATTTGACCATCTTAGAGCTCCTTTCGGTAGAAACGACGGATAATATCCTCAATATCCGTATCCTCCATCTTCAAATCACGGACTTCAAAATCAGACAGGGTTTGCTTGATAATATCAGCCGACTGGTAGCGGGAACTATCAAATTCAATGTTGAGGCTATTTCCTTGTCTATCAACGGTCATATCAGGCAAGCCTTCAAAGTGAGAGACTAGCTGACTTTGCCCTGGCACCAATTCAAAGGAAAGAGTCTTCATCTTGCCAAAAGTTTCCTTGAGCTGGATCACCGTCCCATCAAAAATCTCCTGCCCCTTGTCAATCATAAAAATTCGATCACAAAGCTGCTCAATATCGCTCAGGTCATGAGTGGTCAAGAGAATGGTTGTTGCTTCCTCCTGATTGATTTGGGTAATGGCGCGACGAATGTTGTCCTTAACCGCAACGTCCAAACCAATGGTCGGCTCATCTAAAAAGAGAACCTTGGGATTGTGGAGCAAGGAAGCCGCAATGTCCGCCCGCATCCGTTGGCCAAGTGAAAGAGTTCGCACGGGATCCTTGATAAAGTCCTTCAAATCCAAGACTTCATTTAAAAAGTCCATGCGCTTATGGAAAAGAGAGTCTGGCACATCGTAAATTTCTTTTAACACCGTGTAGGTTTCTTGCAGAGCCAAATCCCACCATAGCTGGGTGCGTTGTCCAAATACCACTCCAATATCCTTGACATAGTCTTGGCGATTGTCCTGCGGAATTTTGCCATTAATCCGACAAAAACCAGATGTCGGTTTCAAAATCCCTGTCAGCATTTTGATGGTTGTCGACTTCCCAGCTCCATTTGCTCCGATAAAACCTAAAATTTGACCTTTTGGCACCTCAAAGGTTAAATCCTTGACCGCTTCAAAGGTCTGCTTTTCAGGATGAATAAAGGAGCGCAAAGCTCCTTTCAAACCTGGTTCCTTAACTGTTTTTACAAAATTTTTCTGAAGATTCTCTACTTCTATCATTGCCATATCTATCTCCCTATCGCAAGGAATAGCAACATTGTATTTTTGACTACAAATATTCTAAATCCTTACTTTCTAAACCCTTTACATTCTATTCTTACAGAAGGCTTTATACCAACCTATTATAGTCCAATAAAAAATGGAATGCAAGCGTTTGCCAAAAGATTATGAAATTAGAGATTTCACTCTAAAAATAATAGTTTTAATCAAAAATACTGGTTTAATCGTTTCCTTAAAACACCAAAAAACCTGCACTTAGAGCAGGTTGGTTGATTAAATTAATTAAAAATATATCTAATACAGTAAAGTAAAACTCACAAAAATCTAAAAACCTAAACGTTCTTGATCCCAATTGCCATACTCATCATATCCAAATCCATCAGGATCCATCGCATCAATCCCACATTGTTCTAAAAAATGAAAGCAGTCTTTGCAATAGTAAACTCCATCAATATGATCGCTACCATCCCAATTAAGCTCTCTCTTAGTGAACTCTCCACCACATTCTTCACATGTATATAATTTTGACATATAATTACCTCTCTTTGTCCTTTTTAAATTATGTTTCAATCAAATATAGAGTGTAAAACTACAAGTTATTCTCTTTACGGAATTCCTCTTTTTCTAGTTCTGTTCCTCCTCTTACAAAAGTATTTTCGCCTAGATGATATAAATGTACACAAGGAAATTTTCTTTCATCAGGATAAAAATGATTAATAGCTTGTTCTTCTTGTAGCAGTTCAGAAAAGGTTGAATCATCTAGTGATCTGTCTTGCTCTGTATCTTCCAATTCATTAATCCGTCTTTGATTAAGGCTATTCTTATTAGTTATCAAACTTAAAATAATTAATATAAATTCAGGATTGTTTACAATAAAATTTAGACATTGACTCCCACCTTTTGACATACTTTTGCCAACAGATTTTGATATTTTCATGGTAATGTTTAATGCACTATTTGCTTGATCTTTGATTCTTTGCGTATTAATTTTCATTCCTTTCCCCTTTTTTATTTTAATTTTATCTGACTTTTATTGAATTAACCACAATATATGAATTAATTAATCCAATTTTATATTTTTTGTTCAATATTTTTGCACATTCTAAAACACTTAAGTCACCAGATGCTATAAAGGATAATTCACTACTTCTATTATCTACAATATATCTAGCTAACTGTCTTTTAAGATATTCTAGTTTTAGAATCGAT
>ERZ772940.985-NODE-985-length-10670-cov-191.354_pt1 | contig 10670 bp, 10 predicted proteins | sample MGYA00511682_ERZ772940 | MGnify/ENA primary metagenome ERZ772940 (study PRJEB29015, sample SAMEA2737922) | human oral metagenome | biome: human oral; feature: human-associated habitat; material: dental | place: China | collected 2031 ... | reverse complement strand
CACCCCCAGAACCCGCAGAATCCCCCACCCCCGCAACCCCGATGGGGACAAGCACACCACTACCCGTGCACTACCCACCACACCCCGTCACTACCCGTGGAAACCGGCCACCGCCGAAGTCACCTTCATCGAACACGTCATAAGCATCTGTTTTCACCAGGGCTCGGCCCCGTCCCCGCCAAACCCCCGCCGAAACGAAGAGCGAACCGGTCGGCCTCACACGCGCGGACCGGCCGGACCACCGGCTCGATCACCCCACCCCGTCGTCGAGGCGCGCACGACGAGCCCGGGAGCGAAGGTCACATGCCGCACTTCGGAACCCTCATCGAGCAGGAGGTCGGCGGCGGCGCGACCGATGTCGCGCATGGGCACGTGCACGCTGGTCAGCGGAGTAATAAGCTCGGAGGCGACGGCCACATCGTCGTAGCCGACAATGGCCACGTCGCCCGGGATCTCCAGCCCGCGTCGGCGCACCTCACGTATGGCGCCGATGGCGAGCTGGTCATTGGCGCAGAACAGTGCGGTGAGCGCGCCGGCGCCGTCCAGCAGCGCAGCGGCCCCCGCGGCGCCGGCGTCGGCCGTATAGCTCCGCCCGTCGCTGACCGCCTCGACCTCCATAAGGACGGCCGCCGGCTCGAGTCCGGCGTCGGCCAGGGCCGTCAGCACGCCGTCGCGACGGTCGACGGACTGGCGCACCGACAGCGGGCCGTTGATGAAGCCGATGCGGCGGTGGCCGATCTCTACGAGATGGGTGATGGCGGCCCGGGCGCCCGCGACGTCGTCCCCCGAGACCGTGGACAGCTCCGCCGAGATCGGCGGGTGATCCATGAGGACGACCCTGATGCCGCGGCCGGCCAGAACCGCGAGGTTGTCGAGGGTCGACATCGTGGGGGTCACGATGACGCCGCGCACGTCCAGACCCGCCAGCATGCTCATGAGCTCGCGCTCACGGTCGGGGTCGGAGTCAGTCGACCCCAGCATGGGGACCCGACCGTCCTCGCGCAGACGGTCCTCGATGCCGCGAGCGGCCTCGGTGAAGAACGGGTTGGAGATGTCGTGGACCAGCACCCCGACCAGCGGGGAGCCGCCGCGGCGCAGGTGCCGAGCCGTTTCCGAGCGGACGAAGCCGAGTTCGCCGATCGCCGCATGGACCCGATCCAGAGTTGAGCCGGCGACGCGCTCGGGGTGGTTGAGGGCATGCGAGACCGTGCCCACGGAGACGCCGGCCCTCTCGGCGACGTCGCGGACCGACGGATGGTCCGGATGCGCCGGACGAGCCGGGTGAGCCACGGGCGCGTCCCTCCCTCATTGGCTGCCTGTCCCTTGCTTCCCAGCGCAGCATACGGGCTTCGTCCTCAGCCGTCCCGGGCTCGGACGCCCGATGCGACGCCACTTGTTGAAACGATTCAATATTGCTACCGTACCCGAGTTGAAACGATTCACAACCGGGCCAGCCGGTCGCTGCCGGCACCCTCCCGGTCTTGCCCCGGTCACTCACCGACCACTCACCGACCACTCACCGACCACTCACCGACCACTCACCGACCACTCACCGAACAAGGATGTCCGATGACCACGAGCCCCGCTCCGGCCCCCGTGCCGGCAGACGACTTCGCCGCGCTCACCGAGCTGCTGAGAACCACGACCGCCCGCTCCCCGCAGCGCTGCTGCTTCCTGCTCCGGGTCCGCCCCGAGCGGCTCGTCGAGTACGTCGAGGTCCACCAGCACGTGTGGGAGGAGATGCGCGAGGCGCTCACCCGCACCGGTTGGCGGCACTACTCCTTGTTCCTGCACCCGCAGGACGGGCTGGTCGTCGGCTACTTCGAGTCCGATGACGCCGTCGCGGCCATGGCCGCCATGAACAACGAGGAGATCAACACCCGTTGGCAGGCGCAGATGGCCCAGTACTTCGTCCAGCCCGACGGCGGGAGGACCGCCGTCCTCCCCCAGTACTTCTACCTGGACTGACCGCCTCGCCCACGTCCTCGCCGCTCCGTCGCCCCTGCCCGCCCACCCCCATACTTCCCCGTCCTTCCCATCACGCACATCTCTCAAGGAGGAGAGCATGGCTCGTAAGCCCCTCACCGGATGGAAGGCGACCGCCGCGGTCGCCATGTCGAACTACATCGACTCGGGATCCATCATTGCCATCGCCACGTCCCTCGGTTTCTGGGGCGCCGCCTACTTCCCCGACGACGACGGCACCATCGCCGGTCTCCTGGCCGCTTTCAGCGCCAACGCCTTTGGGGCGGCCATCGGCGCCCTCATCGGCGGGCCGCTATGCGACAAGTACGGCCGCAAATTCATCTACACCTACGATCTGCTCCTCTACGCCCTGGGCGGCCTGATCGTCGTCTTCACCATGAATCTGCCGATGCTGTTCACCGGGTTCGTCATCATCGGCCTGGCCGTGGGCGCCTCGGTGCCCGCCGGATGGACTTACATCGCCGAGTTCGCCCCCACCGATCAGCGCGGCAAGCACATCGGCGCCACCCAGCTCGCCTGGTCGTGCGGCCCCTTCATCGGTTTCGGCCTCGCGGCCGCTCTGACCCCGCTGGGTCTGCTCGGCAGCCGCATCGTCTTCGCCCACCTCGTTGTGATCGCCCTGACCACCTGGTACATCCGCCAGGGCCTGGAGGAGTCCGGAACCTGGCAGGAGGCCAAGGGCGGTGCCGCCGCCAAGCCGCCGTCGATGTGGGCCTCCTTCCGCAAGCTGTTCAACCGACGCGTCAACATCACGGCCCTCATCTTCCTCGCCGTCATCTACACCTGCTGGAACCAGGCAGCCTCCCAGAACGGCATCTTCCTTCCCACGATCCTCGGCTCCATGGGCTACGAGACCCTCCAGACCGACCTGTTCTCCATGCTCTCGTGGGGATTCGTCATCGCCTCCACCTTCGTCTTCATGCGGCTGGTGGACCGGACGCCCTACCGCTGGCACTACCTGGTCGGCGGGCTGCTCGCCGTCGCGTCGTGGATCATCCTGGTCTTCGGCCCCTCCGACGCCGCCTGGACCGCCTTCGGCTACACCATCATCTGGGGTCTGTCCGCGGGTCCGTCGGCTCAGGCCTTCTACTCGGTGTGGTCACCCGAACTGTTCGCCACCCCGTACCGCTCGGCCGCCCAGGGGATCGTTTTCTTCGTCGTGCGTCTGGCCTCCGGTCTCATCTCGCTGATCTTCCCGATCATCCTGGCGCGGCCGAGCGGCTTGATGATCGACGGCATCATCCTCATAGGATTCCTCGTGGCCGCCACCGCCGTCGGCACCCTCGGTGCGCCGAGGACGCAGGGCAGGAGCCTGGAGGAGATCGAGCTGGAGCGCTACGGCGAGCACGTCACCAACACCAACGCCTGACCGCCCGGCCCGCTCGGCTCGTCCGGTTCAGACGAGCCGAGCGGCAGCCCGCCGCCGGCGACACCCTCGCTCAACCCACCGAACCCACTGAACCCACCGAAACGGAGAACCATCATGAGCGCCCCCGCCCTGTCCGACCTGAGCCGTGAGGCCCGCGACCTGCTTCAGACCCAGAGCATCGAACTGCCCAGTTGGGCCTTCGGCAATTCCGGCACCCGCTTCCGCGTCTTCACCACCGCCGGCGTGCCCCGCACCCCCTTCGAGAAGATCGACGACGTCGCCGAGGTCAACCGGCTCACCGGCGTCACGCCGCGGGTCTCCCTCCACATCCCGTGGGACAGGACGGATGACTACGCCGCCCTGCGCGACCACGCCGAGGAGCAGGGCGTGAACATCGGCACCATTAACTCCAACGTCTTCCAGGACGAGGATTACAAGCTCGGCTCCCTGACCAACCCGGACGAGCGGATCCGCGCCAAGGCGATCGCCCACCACCTGGAGTGCATCGACATCATGCGGGCCACCGGCTCGCCGGCCCTGAAGATCTGGCTGGCCGACGGCACCAACTACCCGGGCCAGGACTCCATCCGCGAGCGCCAGGACCGCCTGGCCGACTCCCTGAGCCGGGTCTACGCCGCCCTCGACTCCGACCAGCAGCTCGTCCTGGAGTACAAGTTCTTCGAACCGGCCTTCTATCACACCGATGTGCCGGACTGGGGCACCTCCCTGGTGCACTGCCAGGCGCTGGGCGAGCGCGCCAAGGTGGTCCTGGACACCGGCCACCACGCCCCGGGCACGAACATCGAGTTCATCGTGGCCCAGCTGCTGCGCCTGGGGCGCCTGGGGGCCTTCGACTTCAACTCGCGCTTCTACGCCGACGACGACCTCATCGTGGGAGCGGCCGACCCCTACCAGCTCTTCCGCATCATGAACGAGATCGTGGCCGCCGGGGCGCTGGCCCCCGACTCGGGTGTGAACTTCATGCTGGACCAGTGCCACAACCTGGAGGAGAAGATCCCCGGCGAGATCCGCTCGGCCACCAACGTCCAGGAGGCCACCGCCAAGGCGCTCCTCGTGGACCGCGAGGCCCTGGCGGACGCCCAGACCGCCGGCGACGTGCTGGGGGCCAACGACATCCTCGTCGATGCTTTCAATACCGATGTTCGTCCTCTGCTGGCCGAGCTGCGCGAGTCCCAGGGTCTGGCGCCTGACCCCATGAGGGCGTTCCTGGACTCCGGCTACCTCGAGCGCATCCGCTCCGAGCGCGTGGGCGGCGACGCCGCGGGCTGGGGCGCCTGAGCCCCCCTCCGCCGGCGGGGCCGCGGCTCCACGGGTTCCGCGGCCCCGCTACGGCGCGCTCTAGTATCCAACCACCCCGCCCGATGTCGCCCGAAAGGATCCCTCATGACCGCCACCCGCCCCGTCCGCATCGGAGCCGTCGACCTGGGTGCCTCCTCCGGGCGCGTCATGGTCGGCACCATCGCCGACGGGCGCATCACCCTGACTCAGACGCGCCGCTTCGCCAACGGCGCCATCCCGCTGCCCACCCGCGAGGGCGAACGCCTGTTCTGGGACGTGCTGCGCCTATGGGGGGAGGTGCGCGAGGGGCTGCTCGCGGCCGTGCGCGACATCGGTCCCCTATCGGCCATCGGCATCGACACCTGGGGGGTGGACTACGGCCTGGTCAACGGCTCGGGCACCCTGTCCGCCCAGGTCCACGCCTACCGCTCCGCGCGCACCCGCGGCATCCCCGAGCGGGTCTTCGCCACGATCCCGGCACGGGAGATCTACGCGATCAACGGGCTGCAGGTGCAGGATTTCAACACGATGTTCCAACTCGTGGCCCAGGCCCGCGACAACGGCATCCCCCGGTCCTCGAACGGCGCCTACGCACGCACCATGCTGCTCCTGCCCGATCTCCTGGCCTGCTTCCTCACCGGCCAGCGGGTCGCCGAAGTCACCAACGCCTCGACCACCGGCCTGGTCGACGCCCGTCTGCGCACCTGGTCGCGTCCTCTGCTGGAGCGCCTGCGCACCGAGCTCGGCCTCGACCTGGACGGCGTCCTGCCCGACATCATCGAGCCGGGTACCGTCATCGGACCGGTGCTCCCCGAGGCGCTGGAGATCTTCGGCCCCGACGGCGCCCCCACCCCGGTGGTCGCCGTCGGCAGCCACGACACGGCCTCCGCCGTCGTCGCCGTCCCCGCCACCGACCCCGACTTCGCCTACATCTCATGCGGGACCTGGTCGCTGGTGGGGCTGGAGCTGGAGGAGCCGGTGCTCACTCTGGCCTCGCGGACCGCCAACTTCACCAACGAGCTCGGCGTCGACCACACGGTCCGCTATCTCAAGAACGTCATGGGCCTGTGGGTGCTCAACGAAGCTGTGCGCGCCTGGCGGCGTCAAGGCCTGGAGACCTTCCTACCCGAGCTCGACGCCGCAGCCGCGACTGCCGAGCCGCTGCGCACCGTTGTCGACATCGACGACCCCGTCTTCTACGCCCCCGGGGACATGGCCGCCCGCATCGACGACGCCGCCCGCGCCACCGGGCAGCCCCGGCCTCGTAGCGTCGGCGAGTACGTGCGCTGCATCGACGACTCCCTGGCCCTGGCCTACCGCCGTGCCGTGCGCCAGGCCGCCGAGCTGTCCGGACGCGAGGTGAGGGTCGTCCACATGGTCGGCGGTGGCATTCGCAACCGGCTCCTGTGTCAGCTGGCCGCCGACGCGATCGGTCTGCCGGTCCTGGCCGGCCCCGCCGAGGGCACGGCCCTGGGAAACGCCGTGGTCGCGGCCCGCGGCGCCGGCCTGCTCGACGGCGAGCTGAGCGACCTGCGCCGCCTCATCCGAGACTCCACCGACATCACCTCCTACGCCCCCGACCCGGCCGCCGCAGCGTCCTGGGACGCCGCCGAGCTCCGGCTGCTCGGCTGAATCGTCCGGGCCGCCGCGCCGCCGCATGGCCGACCGGATCGCCGACGCGTGCGGACCGCCGTCCGATGACGGCCCGGCCCGCATGCGAACAACTACACGCAGACAGTCACAGATATTCGAAGGACACCCCAGCATGAGCACGCACCCGACTCTCACCGACATCCTCACCCACATGGGCGCCGCCGGACGCCGGCTGGACCACATGGGCGCCGTCGAGGCCGGCGCCGGCAACATCTCCATCGCCGTGGCCGCCGACGCCGACGAACTCGGCCTGGTCGACCGCCTCCCCGAGGCGACCCCCGGCGTCGAGCTGCCGCTGCCCGCTCCGGCGCTCGCGGGCCGCACGGTCCTGGTCACCGGCTCGGGCTGCCGGCTGCGCGACGTCGCCGCCGCCCCCGAGATGACAGTGTCGGCCTTCGTCGTGGACAAGGGCGGAGCCACCGGCACCTGGTACACCCATCCGGAGAGGACCTACGTGGGGCCGACGAGCGAATTCAACTCGCATCTGGCCGTTCACAACGACCAGGTCGAGCGGCGCGGCGTCGACTTCCAGGCGGTGATACACGCCCAGCCCCCCTACCTGGTCCAGCTGTCCCACATCAGGGGCGTCCGCAGCACGCGGGACTTCAACCGCCGTATCCTGCGCTGGGAGCCCGAGACGATCGTCCAGCTCCCCGCCGGCGTCGAGGTGCTGGACTTCATGGTGCCCGGGTCGCAGACCCTCATGGAGAACAGCGTGCGGGCCCTGCGCGACCACATCATCGTCGTGTGGTCCAAGCACGGCATCATGGTGCGCTCCGACATCTCCCCGCTGGCCGCCGTCGACAAGGTCGAGTACGCGGAGACCGGGGCCATGTACGAGGTGCGCAGCATGATGGCCGGCGGGCTCGGCGAGGGGCTCACCGATGACGAACTGCACGCCGTCGTCGAGGCCTTCGAGGTCGACACCGATCTGTTCTGACGGCCGTCCCGCGGCTGCCGCGGGGCGCGGGCGGGGAGGCCGCGGCCCCGCCTCTCCTGGCCGCCCGCCCCCGTTTCCACCCGTCGCAGACCTCACAGCGTCAGGTGAATGAGAACCGGACGGTGCCGCGATTACTCTGTTCGGGACGCACGACGACGGGAGTCCGCCGCTCGTGCGTCGTCTCGTTCCGGCCCGGAACGAGAACCGTCCATGAAAGGAAGCACCATGTTCTCCGACGTTGATCGGGTCATCCGTGCGGCTGTGGCCCACGAGCGCGAAATCCAGCGCGACATTGCCGACAAGCAGGCTCAGGACGAGCAGCGCTGAGCACGGCCCCGGCATCTCGTCCGGGGCCGCGCCCCTCGACATCCCGCCCGCGGTCGCGGTCAGTCCGCCCGAACCAGCCGGGTCACCCGGTCCATGAAGGTCTCCAGGAAGCGGTCGACGTCGACGCCAAGGGCGACGCGGCTGGTCTTCCTCGGCTCGTTGAGACGCTCGACGTCGCCGATGGTCCGCCCCCGCGTCGGCCCCTCGACGTCGACTCGGAGGTTGACGGGGAAGGTGGACACGAGGCTCGGGTCGACGGCGACGGCGGCGGCGAGCGGATCGTGCAGACCGCACCCGCCCAGTCCGGGGGCGGTCGTCTCGTAGGCCCTGATGTAGTAGTCGGTCATGTCGGCCAGGAACGCGCCGGCGGGTGTGCCCGCCTCGCGCCAGCGGTGCGTGTGCTCGTAGGTGAGCAAAGTCTGGAGGGTGACGTCGAGGCCGACCATGGTGGCGTCGACGCCGGAGCGGAAAACGGCGTCGGCGGCGTCGGGATCCTGGCTGATATTAGCCTCGGCCCAGGGGCTGGTGTTCCCCGAGACGGTCAGGGCGCCACCCATGAGGACGACCGTGAGACGTTCGGCCAGGCTGGGATCCTTCTTCAGGGCGGCGGCGAGATTGGTCAGAGGTCCGGTGGGGACGTAGACGAGTTCGTCGCCGTAGCGGCGTGAAGCCTCGATGATGACGTCGACGGCGCCGGTGGTTTCGGCGCTTCGCCGCGAGTCGGCGATGTCGACCTCCCCGATCCCGTTGCGGCCGTGGATGAAGGCGGAGATCTCCTGGACTGAGAAATCCCCGGCGCTCGAGGCGCAGGGCAGCCCCGGGTGGACGGGGATCCCGGGGGCGCCGAGGAGATCGAGGACCGCCAGGGAGTTGCGCACCGAGTCCCTCATGAGGACGTTCCCGTAGGTGGCGGTGACGCCGATGAGCTCCGCCTCGGGGCTGGCGAGCGTGTAGGCGATGGCGAGGGAATCGTCGATGCCGGTGTCCAGATCGAGGATGAGTTTCCTGGTCATGAGTGCTCCTCCTTCGTCACTCACCAGACGAAGATGCCGACGATGCCGGCGGACATGAGGGAGACGAGGATGCCGGACAGGAGCATGCGTCCGACATTCTTGGAGATGAGGTCATTGCGCTCCTTGTCGACGATCCCCTTGAAGGAGCCGATGATCATACCCAGCGTGCCGAAGTTGGCGAAAGACGTCAGGAAGACCGTGAGTACGGCCTGGTAGTGGCGGGGCAGATCGGTGACCCGCCCGACGACCTGGCCCATGGCGACGAACTCGTTGGTAACGAGCTTGAGCCCCATGATCTGGGACATGTCCCAGGCGTTGGACGGGTCCAGGCCCAGAAGCATCGCGGGGATGAACATGACGACGCCGAGGATCGACTCCAGGGAGAGCGGGCCCCATAGGGCGCCGAGGACCTTGTCGATGAGAGCGGCCAGGGCGACGAAGGTGATGACATTGGCGGTGATGATGAGGATCATCTTCCCACCGCCGATGATGGAGTCGCCGAGGAAGGAGAAGAAGGGCTCCTTGGCCGGTGCGTCGGGGTTCTTCCTGGTGAGTCTGCCGATCAGCGCGCTCAGGCCGCCCAAATGGGCGCCGGCCGGCTTCTGCGCGTCGGAGCCGGCTGTACCAACGGCCCCGGTGGACGCGGATGAGCCGGCGGCATCAACGGACCCGGCCGCCGCAGTCACCCCGGACCCAGCCGTCTCGCCGGCGGGGGCGAGCACGTCCTGGTCCCCCGGATTCTCCTGCACATCGGCGTAGGTCACGATGACGTCCTCCTCGGGGGTGATCTCCAAGGGGTAGAGCATGCTCGCGACGATAAGAGCGTTGAGGCAGTTCAGCGGCACGGCGGTCAGGACGAACTCGCCGGGAACCATCTGCATGTAGGACGCGAGGATGGATGCCGTCACACAGCTCATCGACATCATGGCGATGACGACGTCGCGCTCGGGCCTCATCCTCTGAAGCTGAATCTTGGAGACGGCCACGGCCTCGGTGTTGCCCAAGAACATCATCTCGATGGCGTAGAAAGCCTCGAACTTGGGCTGGCGCGTGATGACGCTCAGGCCGCGCCCGATCCATGTGATGAGCCAGGGGAGGAAGCCGATGTAGGTGAGGATGTCGAAAAGAGGGACGATGAGGAGGATGGGCAGCAGGGCGCTGACGACGAAGTTCGCCGGCGTGGGATCGATCCCCTCGGGTCCGACCCAGTCGCCGAACGCGAAGTTGATCCCCCTCCAGGCCACGGAGACGAGCTCGTTGAAACCGGCGGCGGCGCCCTCGACGGCCGCGCGTCCCCAGGGGAAGCCCGTGAGCAACCAGGCGATGACGACGTTGAGCGCGGTGAGGATCCCGACTGACCGCCAGGGGATCCTCGTACGGTTGCGGGAGAACAGCCACCCTACGGCGAGGAAGGCGAGAACTCCCAGGATATTGACGGCCAGGAACATGGGACGGTCCTTCGTGTGCGACGGGAGGTGTGCGGTTGAACGAACGGAAGCGGGGCGAGATCGCCCTGCCGGAGGTCGAGCGACGCGGGGTGCGGGTCGGGGGCGGACGGAGGTGGGCAGCGGATCGGACGGGGCCGGCCCGGGGCCAGGGTACTCGTGACGAGATCCGGGAAACAGTTTGTCCTCGGGTCGGTGCCGACCCGCATGGTGCAGGAGTCATCGGCGGTGGCGCACATGTCGGCTATGGTCATCCCGCAGGCGAGAGCGCCGCACAGCTCGACGCCGTCCGGGCAGCGCCGCGTCGGGACGAGGGCGGGGTCGATGACGTAGGCGACGGCGTGCTGCTCGGCCAGCGGGCGGCTCGGCTCGGGCAGCTCGACGCCATCCAGGCCGGTCTCGCCGTGGATGTAGGCGGCGTCGATGGCCTCGCGGGCGAGCGGCTTCATGCGGCCGGCGTGGACGGGGACCTCGGGGCGGCCGGCGAGCTCGCACACCGCCCGGGCGTTGAAGGTGACCTTCCCGAGGCTGTGGTTACCGCCGATGGTCGTGATCCCAGAAGGTCGATCTCCGGATTCCCGAACGCGAGGAGGATCGCGATCGCGTCATCATGGCCCGGATCGCAATCGAGGATCATC
>ERZ772940.984-NODE-984-length-10678-cov-3.18695_pt1 | contig 10678 bp, 6 predicted proteins | sample MGYA00511682_ERZ772940 | MGnify/ENA primary metagenome ERZ772940 (study PRJEB29015, sample SAMEA2737922) | human oral metagenome | biome: human oral; feature: human-associated habitat; material: dental | place: China | collected 2031 ... | reverse complement strand
TTATGAGTTCCAATGTCGAATTGCTTAAAACTCGGCATTAGAACTATGGATTTAAATCTCCGGCAAAAAAGCGCGATTACACATTCCGTATTTTGCCGGAGTTTTCGGACGGAGGTATCTTATGCCGAATTCTGTAAAAACGGTGCTGATTTCCGTATTTTCCGCACTGTTTATGGTAAGCGGATTTCTACTGCTTAAATCAAATCTGCTGAGTCAGATTTTGACGGCACCGGTTGCCATAATGTGGGGAGTTTTAAGCGTCATCCTTCTTTTCTATTCGCTTAATTTGCTTGCACAACTTTTTCCCCAAAACGCATATAACAAAATTGTTCCATACATTTTTATCGGTCCTGCAATATTGATTATGGGCTGGTATCTTTTTATACCGACGGTGCGTTCAATAATATTCAGTTTTATGGACAAGAATTCGACGCATTTCGTTCTATTCGATAATTACAAATATCTTTTTACAGACCGAACAATGCTTGTTTCCGTGCGCAACACTCTCATTTGGCTTGTATGCGGCACGGCATTCAGCGTACTGTTCGGGCTTATTGCTGCAATTCTTGCAGAGCGCAGTTACATTGAACGAACCGCAAAAACATTTATCTTTATGCCTATGGCAATTTCTCTTGTAGGAGCCGGCGTAATATTCAAATTTGTTTATGCGTATCGTCCTGCCGGCGGAAATCAAATCGGTCTTTTAAATGCAATCGTAACCGCTCTAGGCGGAACTCCTAAAAACTGGCTCGGTTCCGCACCTTTGAATAATCTCTTTTTGATTGCGATATTCGTTTGGCTCCAAACAGGATTTGCGCTCGTTGTTTTGTCGGCAGCACTAAAGGCGGTTCCGGACGATATGATTGAAGCTGCAAAAATCGACGGTGCAAGCGAGTTTAGAATTCTTACACAAATTATAATTCCAAATATACGCTCTTCGATAATCAGCGTATCTACAACAATACTTCTTGCCGCACTTAAATGCTTCGATATAGTTTTTTCAATGACAAACGGTCTTTACGGTACGGAAGTTCTTGCAAGTCAGCAATATAAGCAGATGTTTAAGTTTTTGCATTACGGACGCGGCTCTTCTATTGCCGTTCTTATATTGATAGGCGTAAGTCCCGTAATTTACTACAACCTTAAAGAATTCAAAGGCAGAGAGGTGTTTAAATGAGGAAAACGAATAAAAAAACTTCAAAAACGGTAATTACCGTAATTATGATTCTTCTTTGCATACTGTGGACTTTGCCTACAATCGGCATATTCGTAACGTCTTTCAGAACGGCAGATGCGGCGAGTTCCAACGGCTGGTGGCACGCTTTTACGGAGCCGTCTAAGATTACGCCGGATAATTATGAGCAAGTCTTGTTCGGGCAGCGTTATAATGTAGGAAGTGCGACCGGCACAAAAGCTGTGCGCGGCGCAACAATGGCAAATGCGTTTTTATCTTCGATAACCGTAACTTTGCCTGCCGTTATAATTCCTATTTTTATTGCTGCCGCCGCCGCTTACGGATTTGCGTGGCTTAATTTCAAGGGCAGAAACATATTATTTGCGACGATTATCGCACTTCTTGTTGTGCCGCTCCAAATATCGCTTATTCCGATTCTAAAAGATTATCAAAAAATCGGTTTGAACGGAACATATCTTGGAATATGGCTTGCACACACAGGTTTCGGACTGCCGTTGGCAACTTATATGATGTTCAATTACATTTCTTCGCTTCCCCGCAGTATTCTTGAATCCGCATTTATTGACGGAGCAAGCCATTTTACAACATTTGTGCGTTTGATTTTGCCGCTGTCCGTTCCGGCAATTGCATCATTTGCAATATTTCAATTTATTTGGGTATGGAACGATTTGCTCGTTGCACTTGTATTTTTGAGCGGTGCCGGGCAAAAATTCGAAGTTGTTACGGTTCGCCTTATGAATATGGCCGGAACACGCGGAACGGATTGGCATTGGCTTACGGCAGGAGCATTCATTTCAATGATTCTTCCGCTTGCAGTTTTCTTAGGATTGCAAAAATTCTTTGTACGGGGACTTCTTGCAGGTTCGGTAAAAGGATAAATACGGCTTTGTGAACATTTTTATATGCCGTGAAAAATTAGGAGGAATTATGTACGACAGACAACTTGAAGAAAATATGACGGAATTGACTTCGCGTCTCTTTGACTTATACGGCAGCCGCTGGAATTTTTATGAAATATTACAGCGGATTGAAAAAATTATGCGCAAAGCATCGCAGGAACGTACAGGTTATTTGAAACAAAGCGACGATGACGCGGTTGCAGCATCCTATGGACAATCGAACGGAATATGGTATCAAAATCAAGATACGGTCGGCATGATGCTTTACGTCGATTTGTTTGCAGGAAATCTTAAAAAACTTGTTGAAAAGATTCCGTATCTTACGGGGCTTGGAATAAAATATGTGCATCTTATGCCGCTTTTTGATTGTCCGAAAGATGAAAATGACGGCGGCTATGCAATCAGCAGCTATCGTAAAGTGCGCTCCGATCTTGGCACAATAGAAGATTTGCGTTATGTCGCAGAGGAATTCCATAAAAACGAAATTCGGCTTGTTTTGGATTTCGTTTTTAATCACACCTGCGACGAGCATGAATGGGCAAAAAAAGCCCGCGCAGGAGAAACGAAATACAAAGATTTTTACTATATCTATAAAAATAAATCGGAAGCAGATGACTGGAATCGCACCTTGCGCGAAATTTTTCCGACGGTAAGGCGAGGCTCATTTACTTATCTTGAAAAAGAAAAGGAATGGGTTTGGACAACGTTCAATTCTTTTCAGTGGGATTTAAATTATTCCAATCCTGAAGTATTCCTTGCAATGTGTGAAGAAATGCTTTTTATCGCAAATCTTGGAATCGATGTTCTAAGGCTTGATGCGCTTGCTTTTGTTTGGAAAGAAAAAAATACCGTCTGCGAAAATTTGCCCAAAGCGCATACATTGATACAAGCCTTTCAATACGTAGCTCGTATTGCCTGTCCTGCATTGCAGTTTAAGAGCGAGGCGATTGTTCATCCGGATGAAGTTATACGTTATGTCGGCAAAAAAGAATGCTCGCTCAGTTACAATCCATTGCAGATGGCTCTGTTTTGGTCTACAGCAGCAACGCGCGATACAAGATTATTAACATATTCTTTGCAAAAACGTTGGAAAATTCCGCCTGCCTGCGCATGGGTAAATTATATACGCTGCCATGACGATATAGGCTGGACATTCAGCGATGAAGATGCCGCCGCTTTGGGAATCAACGGGCAATCACACAGAAAATTCTTAAACAGATTTTTTACCGGAAGATTTAAGGGAAGTTATGCAAAAGGCGAGCCTTTTCAACTTAATCCCGAAACAGGTGATTGCAGAATTTGCGGAACAGCGGCGAGTCTTGCCGGTCTTGAACAGGCGGAAGTTTTAGGCAATGAGATATTTAAAAATATGGCTGTTGCGCGGATGAAAATGATGTATGCCGTCATGTTTGCGCTGCCGGGAATTCCTTTATTGTATGCAAACGATGAAAAAGCCGTTTTGAACGATTATTCGTATCATGAAGATTCAAATAAAAAATCCGATTCCCGATGGGTGCACCGAATCAAAACTTATTGGAATATCGATGAGCAAACTGAAGCTCAAAAAGACTTTGAACAGTTTTTGCGAAGATTGATTGTGCTAAGAGGCGCGGAACCGCTTTTAGGCGGAAGCGATGTTTATTTTTACGATGTTCAAGATATACACGTTTTCGCCTTTAGACGCGGGACTATACATATTGTCGCAAATTTTTCCGAAACTCCTTCAAACTTTTTAATCGGTGCATGGTCGGAAGAAAGCACGGATTTAATTTCCGGCAGACGATATAAAAATCATGAACCACAGAAACTCGGCGCGTATGAAGTTCGATGGCTTAAAGAGAGGATTAAATGATTTTTTCAACAAAAAACTTCGGATACGATTTTGCCGCGCACAATGAAACTTTGTTTACCGTAGGAAACGGAAATCTTGGATTCCGCGGCGATACGGAAGAAAAATCCGGCACTTTTCACAAGGGGACTTATATAAACGGATTTTACGACACCGAAGAAATTTTATACGGCGAAAATGCGTACGGTTATGCGAAAAATCATGAAACGATTTTAAATCTGCCCGATTCCAAACGTATTGAATTGAATATTGACGGCAAAGAATTCGGCATAGGCGGCGGAACGATTACAGATTCCGTGCTGGAATTAGATACAAGACGCGGGATTTTATTTCGCCGTTCAAAATGGAATTCTGAAGGCAAAAGTGCCGTTGAACTTTTTTCGGAGCGGCTTGTATCGTTTCATCGACCCGAATGCGCAGTTATACGCTGCAAAGTAAAAAATCTTTCAGGTAAAACGGAAAAAATTGTTTTAAAAAGTTTGATTGATACGGAAAGCGCAAATATTCTTGCGGAAGAAGATCCCCGCATCGGTGCAAAATTCCGGCATAAGCCGCTCTTAATAGACAGTGCAGAATCGCGCGGAGATACTCTGACATTCTGTGCGCATACTGCAAAGAGCGCACTTTTTATTGCCGGTTCCGTTATGCACACATTCGAATACGACGAAAACGCTTCCGCTATAAAAATCGAATCAGAAAAAGAAAATGCGAGGTGTAAAACCGGCAATATTCCGGAATATTCTGAAAGTTTCGAACTTCCTGCAAATTCATCTTTTACGCTTACAAAATATATTGCATATGTTCACGGAAGCACCTCCGATAATCTGCTTGAAAAAGCCGTAAAACTCTGCAAAGAATTCAAAGAATTGGGATTTAACGGCGCGGCTAAAGAACAAAAAGACTTTCTTGATGAATTTTGGGATAAAGCTGAAGTCAAAATCGAAGGGGATAAAGCCGCTGAAGAAGCGCTGGAATTCAATTTATTTCATCTGCTGCAATCGGCAGGTAGAAATGGAAAGACGAGCATCGCCGCAAAGGGTCTTACTTCTGAAGGTTACGAAGGGCATTACTTTTGGGACACAGAAAGTTACGTCTGTCCTGTTTTTACTTACACCGCGCCTAAAATTGCGAAAAGTCTGCTTGAATACAGATTTTCGATTTTAGACACAGCAAAGGCGCGGGCAAAAATAATGAGTTTAGACGGCGCGCTTTTTCCGTGGCGGACAATAAGCGGCGAAGAAGCAAGCGCATATTATCCTGCCGGAACTGCACAATATCACATAAATGCAGATATAGTTTTTGCGCTTGAACGCTATAATAATGCTCACGGTGATTTTGATTCCGAAAAAGCAGGTGAAATGTGTCTGCAAAGCGCGCGTATGTATTCGTCTCTTGTAAATTTTTCCGAAGAAAAAAATAAATTCTGTGTAAACGACGTTACCGGTCCTGATGAATATACTGCAATCGTCAACAATAATGCATTCACCAATTTTATGATTCGCGAAACTCTTGAAATCGCTCTTCGGCGCGCGGCAAATTGTGCGTCAAATCAAGAGCGTTCTCAATGGAAAAATATTGCGGAAAATATTTATATTCCGTTTGACGGAGAACGCGGAATTTATCCGCAGGACGACAGCTTTATGAGCAAAGCTGACTGGGATTTTGCACATACGCCTAAAGAAAATTATCCGCTGCTTTTGCATTATCATCCGCTTGTAATTTATCGGCACCGCGTACTTAAACAGCCGGATCTTGTTCTTGTGCAATTTTTACTTAGCGGACGTTTTTCCCGCGCGGAGAAAATACGCAATTTCGATTTTTATGAACCGTATACCACAGGCGATTCTTCGCTTTCACATTGCATAATGAGTATTATGGCTGCCGAATGCGGCGATATTCAAAAGGCAGAAGATTATTTCAACAAAACCGTGCGGATGGATATTGACGATGTAAACGGAAATTCCCGCGATGGAATTCATACTGCCTGCATGGCAGGAAGCTGGATGAGCACGGTTTACGGTTTTGCAGGGTTTCGCGATTATGACGGAAAGTATTCATTTACGCCGCAGCTGCCTGCAAAATGGAAAAATCTTTCTTTTTCACTTTGCATAAACGGTGCAATTTTGAATGTAAGACTTTCACATGACAAAGCGGTTTATTTTTTGCGCAAAGACAGCAAAAATGACTTGGATTTTACGCACCGAAATATTTCCGTTCATCTTAAAGCCGGAGAAGAAAAATCATTCAGCTTAAAAAGGAAACTAGGGGCTGTTTTATTCGACCTTGACGGAGTTATAACAGATACTTCAGAGCTGCATTTTAAGGCATGGCAGGAATTTGCTCACTCGGAAAATTTGCATTTTGATCGTAACATGAATAAAAAACTGCTTGGAATTTCACGGGAAGCCTCTCTTGAAGTTATTTTGAGCGAAAATAACGTCGTCTGGGAAAAAGAAAAGAAAGATGCTGCCTGCAAACTTAAAAATTTGCGTTATATGGAACTTTTGAAGGGACTTTCTCCAAATGATATATATCCGGGCATTCTTCCGCTGCTGAAAGACTTAAAAAAGCATAAAATTCCTGCTGTCCTAGCCTCTTCCAGTAAAAATGCACCGGAAGTTATAAATCGTCTCGGGCTTTCAGAATATTTTACTGCACTTGCAGATGTAAATGCAGTTCAAAAAGCAAAGCCAGAACCGGATATATTCTTATCCGCCGCTGAAATAAGCGGTGCTTGGTATCCCGATTGCATCGGTATCGAAGATGCACAGGCGGGAATTGCAGCAATAAAAAAGGCAGGTATGGTTGCAATCGGTGTAAGCGCGGATAAAAAATTACGTGATGCGGATATTCAGCTCGGCAGTACCGCAGAATTGAATTATGAATTGCTTGCAAAACTCATGGATGATAAATTAACCTGTTCGAAAATGTAGTTATCGAACAGGTTAATAAATCATTTTAGGACAGGGGGATTTATGTCAAAAAAGAAGTTTGACGTTACGTCATTCGGCGAGATTTTAATAGATTTTACATATTGCGGCAAAAACGCGGAAGGTAAAAACATATTTGAAGAAAATCCGGGCGGTGCTCCGGCAAATTGCTCGGCGGCTGTGGCTAAACTTGGCGGCAAGAGCGCATTTATCGGAATGACGGGCGAGGATTCGTTCGGCAAAAATTTGCGCACGGTTTTGAATAAAATCGGCGTAGATACGTCTGCAATGCGCGCAACGCAAAAACAGCATACGACACTTGCATTTGTTACAATCGACGAAAACGGGGAGCGGAGTTTTTCGTTTTGCCGCAATCCGGGCGCAGATACGCAGATTTCTACCGCCGATTTGGATAAAAATTTGCTGGAGAATTCGCGGATTTTGCATATAGGTTCTCTTTCTTTGACGGATGAACCTTCGAAGGCATCAACTTTTGAAGCGATAAGAATTGTAAAAAATGCGGGTGGACTTATTTCTTACGATCCCAACTGGCGCAAAAATCTTTGGCGAGGCAGAACGGATTCGATGAGCCTTTTAAAAAGTCTTATGCCGTATGCGGATATTGTAAAGGTGAGCGAAGAAGAATTGTTTTTGCTTTTCGGAGACGGGATTTCATACGCCGACGGGGCAAAACTGCTTATGCAATACGGTGTAAAACTGGTTTTTATTACACTTGGCTCTGCCGGAGTTTATTATGCGGTAAATTCAAAGAATGATTCCGGTAAAACTTTTTACGAAGGAACTGTTTCCGCTCCTGATGTGAAAGTTATAGACACAACCGGTGCCGGAGACAGTTTTACAGGCGGTATGCTGTACAGACTTACTCGGAGAGAAAATCCGCTTGAATTTACGGAAAAAGAAATCATATCGGATTTGAATTTTGCCGTTGCAGTTGCTTCAATTTGTGTAACAAGGCGGGGTGCAATTCCGGCTCTTCCGACAAACGAAGAAACACTGAAATTTATGCAAGAACACAATATGTTTTGAAGTATGAGTGCCGTTTGGGCAGACGAGTAATATGGTCTCCTTCCAGACAGATTCTCCGCTTGTAGTATAATCCCCCCGACGCATAGCATCGGGGGTAATCTGTCCGCAGTCAATTATTTCTGATATGCCGCCCGAACGGAATCTGCAAACAATTTATTTTGGTCGCTGCGTTCAGGGACGGAGAACTCCGGCTTTCCGTCTTCTTGGTTGATTCTGAAAATACGCATCGGCGGCGTAGAATACGCGGGGCTTTCAGGATTATTTATCCACCAATCAAGTACGGATATTATGCAAAGAGTATATTTCAAAAGGTTTGCATTGTTCGCATTTGTGTCTTCGCTTGTATTTTGCGCACCCAAGAAAACGTCCAGTCTCTTGGAAACTTCATTCGGAATATCAAACTTGTAATGCTCCCAGGGATTTGCAAGAGATTCAACATTTCCTTTGGTTTTTGCAGCTTTGTCGCATTGAGAAACGACCTGCATAAGAAATTTCCGAGTAAAGTCCGTGCGCCTAAAGAGCGGCGGAACTTTGCTTTCATCTGCGGGATGTTCAAGCAGCAGCTGGTCAAACTTAAAGTACGGCAGAAAATGATAATTTGTCTGCCATAATAAAGATGTCATCAGTTTTTTTCCGAATTGAGTTTTATCAAAATCGGTCTGAGAATAAAGCTGGTTTACAAGATCATTAAGCGGCTTGCAGTAAAGTTTTTCAAAAACAGTTTCCCTATATGAGATCCAGCCGTCAATTACTTCGAATATAGAATCCGAACCGGTCGTTTTTCCATCCGTGCTGTGCTGTGTGAATTTTATGTTGCGGCAGCCCTGAAAACAATCTTCCAATATGCGAACCAGCACTACAATTATTTGAAGTGAATTTTCAGGGCTGAGTACATTAAAACCGTCGGCAAATTTATACATGGGCTGAAAATACGGATATAAATCGGGATGCTTTTCAAGAGATTTGAATCCTGCCTGCGGGAAAAGCTGGTCAAGAAGCATTATTCCCGTATCAACTACTTTATCGCGCACACCTATTTCCGGCTCTTTGATTTTAGGCTTGGACTGCTTGACGGCTTCCTCTTCTTTGGGTTTTTCCGGCAAGAGCAAGTCGTATTTATGCAATCCGACAAATTTAAGTATATCTGCAACCCGCGCTTTAAAAAAATCAGGGTAGTCCTCGTAGGCAGCGGAGCACATACGCATCAACAGCGGATAATGACGTTTTATTATTTCGTTTTGAACGTAAAGCCAGTCAGTGATTGCCTGTTTTGCAAGCTCGGAAAGTTTTTCGCGCGGAGAATCGGGATATTTCGCTTCATCGGCGTAGATTTCTTTTATCAGCCTCGGAATCTTGCCTTCCCCGTAATAGTATATTTGGATAAGAAGCCTGTAAATTGCGCGTGTAAAAGGAATTAAATCCGAAACCAAATACGGCTGCGGAATGTCCTGTATTTCTATAAGTGCAAGTTTGATTGTCTGCATTTGCCAGCCGGCAACCATTCTAAGGAATTTGAATTTAACTTCGGTTCCCGATGCAATTTTAGATTTGTATGAAGCGGGCGCAATTTGAATCATGGTTTTTATGTCGGTTATAAACGCCTGCAAAGTTTCCACGTGCTGTTTTAGCGTATATGTACAAAATTCCGTAAGAATTTGCTCCGTTCCGTCTTTACGGAAACGTTTTATAAAATTGAACAAACCGTAATTCGGTTTTATTTTGTACTCGTCCGACATCATCAGGCGATCGATTTGCGCTGAAAATTTTTGCGAAATTACCGGAAGTTCGTCTTGGTTTCGTCTGTTTCTATGCCCGGTAGAAGTGCCCGTATGCTCCGAAGACGTTTGCTGCGCCGTTTGTTGCCCGGGAGCCGTTTGCCTTATAATTCTACCCGCTCTGCTGCCTCTTCCCGCTGCTGCAGAAGTTTCCGTATCCGAACGCTCGTACATTATTTGTCCTCCCAACTTTTTAGACATAACTTTTGCTTCTTCGGGATCTATGTCCCCGATGGCTTTTCGTGTTTCCGCCAGCGTTCCCGGTGCCCAGTCTGCCGTTATAGGTCTTTGATCTTCTCCCATATAAATCCTCTTTAAAGTCGCAATAAATTTTTTCTTACAATACCGGGACAGTTTTTGAGCGCGAGTTTTTCTCCGTCTTTCGTTACAAGCACTCCGTCAAAAGTCCCGAATATTGTAGTATAGGCTTTGCGCATTATGATTATATTCAGCGTTCTTGTATTTAAAGATATCGGCGTAAAAGTAAGGTCAACCATGTTTTCAGTGTCTTGTACAACCCATTTTTTTCCAAGTCCGAAAGGATGTGTTATAACAACCGACGGCATAGGCGTGATTTCACCGGCGCAAGATAAAAAATTTTCGTTATAAGTATCATCGTCAACCGGATCATAATCGGAATTGGAAAAATAGAATTCCACGTCCCTGCCGTTAAGATTTACAAGCCCAAACATCATTTCACTTGATGAATGTGTCTTTAAATAAGTTCGATTCATCAGCATCATTCCAAGCCCGTTAGACATCGGTATGGTTTTAATATAGTGCCGGTGTTTTGCAGTCGCTATTCCGCCGGAAAATTTAAGCGGGATAATCCATGTCGCAGAGCATCGTTGTACCGTAGGAGCCGGAGTTACAAATAAAAGTTCATTCGGATTATCTTTGAAAGTCGATATAAAAAGCCCTTTTGCGGCAGGGCGGAAGGGATAGCCTTTTACGATGAATGAAAGAGATATGCGGCTGCGGAG
>ERZ772940.982-NODE-982-length-10686-cov-5.05089_pt1 | contig 10686 bp, 19 predicted proteins | sample MGYA00511682_ERZ772940 | MGnify/ENA primary metagenome ERZ772940 (study PRJEB29015, sample SAMEA2737922) | human oral metagenome | biome: human oral; feature: human-associated habitat; material: dental | place: China | collected 2031 ... | reverse complement strand
CCCCCCCCCGAGGAAATGTTTGATGGCGAACATATACGCAACCAAAATGAGTGGCTTCGGCACGCACTTGTTCGCGCAATTCCTGCGCCTTGCGGCGTATCCGCTCCAGCGCCTCGATGGCGGAATGATGCTGCTCGGCGTCAATCTGCGCGGTTACCACAAGGCTTAGCGCCTCAATTTCCTGGCACGCCTCCTGCGTTAGCCTGTCGGCGAAGCCGATGGCTTCATGAAGCCGCTCCACGTCGAAGGATGGCACCGGGGAGATCTGCGAGGAAGCGCTCATTTTCGTGATTCGCTGTTACAACTGCAACGAAGGATAACAGGAATTGGAATAGAGCGTCGGTCTGCCTTTCACATGACAGCAAGCTGGCTTGATTGCCTCTTTGTCAGTGCTCAACGCCGGCCTTCATGCCGGGATTCGCCAAGACGCGTCGATGCTCGATGACGGTGCCCAGGATCTTGATGGCGGAGTCGTCGCTGTGGATCGCTGGGTAATCATCGTTGGCGGGGACCAGCTCGAAGGACTCGAAGCCGTTGGCGCCCACCTTGAGCGGGCGGTACTTGCGAACAAGCACGCCATGCCCCTGCACATCCGCTACCACGAAGCTACCTGGCGCCGGCGGCACCTGCGGGTCGACAATGATGTGCTCACCTGGCTGAAAGAGCGGTGTCATGCTCAGCCCTTCGACGCTCAATGCAAATGCGCATTGTGAGACGGGGAGGTCGGTAACCAGCCAAAGGGGCCTATTGTCATGGGCATATGGGTCTGGGTTCTCTGGCCACTCTCCGGCCGCCGATGCGGGGATGCGCGGGACGGAGCGCTTTCCGCTGGGCGCCAGTTCGGACGATTGATCGTCTCCAACCAACTTGGGCCCCTCGCCGGTCATGATCCAACGGGCACGAACACCCGTGACCGCCTCAATCTTGACGGCCGTTTGGCCTTTCAAGGACCGCGCCTTGCCCAGCGTCCAGTTGGAGATAGACGCCACGCTGACGCCAATTTCGTCAGCCAGTTGCGCCCGGGTCTTCCCTGCGATCCGCAGCGCCTCCATCAATCTCTCTCGAAAATCCATTCAGCCCACCTGTGGTTCGAGGCTCATTTTAGCTGTCGGGCAGGTTGACGCGGCTTCCAGTGGCACGTATTCAACTGTACTTGATATAAATTTAGGTGCAGTTTAAGATCGGCCAACCTCAAGCTGCAGCTGATTCAATGAAAACAACCACTGCCATCGCGTTGGCCGGGAGCCGCGCAGACCTTGCGGCCATGCTGAACATAAGCCTGCAGGCTACATACGCATGGGGCGCGGATGTTCCGCCTACCCGAGAGTGGCAGATGAGGGCCTTGCGCCCCGATTGGTTCGCGGGCGCAGAGGGGGACGATGCTCAGGTGGCCCGCATGGATCGCATCCTCAAGCTGACCGACGAGCTATCCAAGGAGGTCAAACAGTGGCGGACGGCGTGCGGGGGGCGTCGCCGTGCTCGACGCTGACTTCGTGGACCTCTTCGCTGGTGCAGGCCTGGCCACCCGGGGGCTGGTGCAGGCGGGCTGGAAGCCGGCTGGTGCCATCGACAACTGGCGCCCAGCTGCCGCAACGTGGCAGGCCAACTTCACCGGGGGCGAATGCCGCACCATCGAAGCCGTCGCGCCCGACGCTACGCAATGGCGCCAGGCTGCCCTGGTCTGGATGACGCTGCCCCGCATCTGGAGCGGCGGTCGGTACGGATCGTGCGATGTCCCTGCCACCATGCTGCTGCGGATCTGGGGCGAGGCGGCGTCGTCATACCGGCCCATCTGGGTGGTCTGCGAGTACGAGAACGCATTCACGCCCAGCGCTGCCGTCCATCATCTGCAGGACGGCCTGGGCTGGCATTACACGCTGTCGGACCATCCCTACCTGTGTCCGCATCGCAACCTGGGCGCTCCAGTGCTGCGCGAGCGGCGCTATGCCGTCTTCACCCTCCGAGGCCACGTCACGCCGCTGGTGCGGTTTGCGCCTGCGCCTGGCCTGCGCGGGGCTGCGCGCGATGTTGTCGACATCACGCTGCCGGTCACACCCCCGGAAGAGGGGAGTCCTCTCAGGCCCCATGTCCGTCGCCTGGTGGAGTACGCCCTGGAGCGGCGCGGCGGTGTCGTGGCGCTGCGCGATGACCAGGATGTCACGGGCTTTCATGAGCCGCATCCGCACGTTCCCACGCGCCGGAACCACATGATCTACGCCTACGCCGGCGGCTGGCGCTGGCCCACCGTGGCCGAGTGGCGCCGGGCGCTGGGCGTGCCGGACGAGCATGTGCTGATGGGCAACGAGACAACCCAGATGCGGATGCTGGGCGAGGGCACCGACGTGCGCATGGCCCGGGCCATTGGCCAGAGCATCATGGAGGCGGCCCGCCAGAGCGGCCTGTTCCGGATCGAAGGAGCGAAGCCATGACCGACCGCGAGACTGCGATCACGCCCGCGATGCTGGGGCGCGTGCTGGCCGAGGCCAAATCCTTCCAGGCCATGAGTCCGGGCAGCGAGCCCGTCTGGTTCGAAGCGCAGACGCTCGCCCGGTGCATGGGCACGGATGAGGAGCGAGTGCTCCAGGCGCTCGCAGCGCTGCACCTGCGCGGCGACATCGCCATGGCCATCCACTGGCCCAAGAACGGAGAGAAGGCCGGGCTGATCTACGCCCTGGCCGAAGCTGTCGATAACGACGAGTCGCCGGAGGGCGCTTGAGATGAACGACCGTACCACGGTGCCCGATGCGGCGCCTGCCGGGCAGCCGCACGCTGCCGACGAGATCACGCCGGCCCTGCTGGAGCAGGTACTGGCTTCGGCCAGGGCGATACAGAGCAGCAGCTTGAGCGGCGAGCCGACGTGGTTCGGGGCGCAGATGATTGCCGAACGCACAGGCATAGACGTGAAACAGGCGGCCAGAGCGCTTCTGGATCTGCAGATCCGAGGCGACATCCTCCTGGCCTTCCGTCGCCCCAAGGGTGAGACGGAGTTTCGCCTGGTCTGCGCCCTGGCTGAAGGATTCTGCAACGAGCCGCCTCAAAGGGGCGCCTGACATGAACGTTTGCCCGCGAGACCTTCGAGGGGTGAGATGAACTACTACCCGTTTCACATCGGCGACTACCGCTCGCACACCGCGCACCTGACGCGGATGCAGGATCTGGCCTACCGCCGCCTGCTCGACCTGTACTACATGCACGAGCGCTCGCTGCCGGCCGATCCGGTGCAGTGCGCGCGGCGCATCGGCATGTCTGACTGCCTGGAGGATGTGCGGGTGGTGCTGGAGGACTTCTTCGTCCTGGACGAGATCGGACACCACAACAAGCGCTGTGACGAGATCCTGCTCGAGTTCACCAGCCGCCGCGAGAAGGCCCAGCGCGCAGGCATCGCTTCTGGCGCGGCCCGACGGGCGAAGGCGCAGCAGGAGGAACAGGCGCTGCCGCCGGGCTCGGCCCACGCTGATCATCCGCTGCCCCCTGGTTCAACGGACGTTGAGCGAACGCTGAACGAACGTTCAACGGATGCTGAACACCCGTTCAACGAGTGTTCGCACGGAGTTCAACCAACCAATAACCAAAACCAAAACCAAAGAGAAAAACCTCTCCCCCCCTTACCCCCCCTCGCCGGGGGGGATGCCGGCCCGCCTGGTGCTCGGGGTCGGGATCCGTGGGCCGAGGAGGTGGCGCTGCCTGCCGATGGCGGGCTGGGGGCGGGGCCGCCCGCAGATGCCGGGGTGCTGGCCTGCGCCTCGCTGCCCGTCGCGGCTGCCTCGCCCGTCGAGACCGCTCCGCCTGGCGAAGCGGATCGCGCTGGCGAGCCCGTGCCGCGCCCATCCCGCCGTGGCGGCCGGGCCGCGCGGCCGCAGGACTGGTCCGGGGTGCAGATTCCGCGCCCGCCGGACGTGCCCTTGGCCGTGTGGCGTGACTTCTGCGCGCTGCGCAGGGCCAAGGGCGCGCCCGTCACGGAGACGGCCTTTGCCGGCATCCGGCGCGAGGCCGGGCGGGCTGGCGCGGACCTGGCCGAGGCGCTCGGCTTCATGGTCGAGCGCGGCCACCAGGGCTTCATCGCCGAAGCGTGGCGCCGCGCCCATGAGTCGCCGCCTGGCGCAGGGCGTCGCGTGCCTGCACCCGAAAACCTCGCCGCCATCAGCTACGGACCTGGAGGGCCGCTGTGAGCAACCCATCGAACCGCCGCGCGCCGTCGCGCACCTCGGGCGCCTCGCCCATCGCCCCGGCCGCCGGCCAGGTCATCGCGGCTGGTGCCGCTGGCCCTCACGCCGCAGCGGCGCTGCCGACGCGCGAGGCGATGTGCGACACCCATGGCCCGTACCTGTCGCGCTGCCTGGCCGGGCGCGTCTGGACCCATTGCCCGGCCTGCGTGGAGGGGCAGCTGCAGCGCGAGAACGAGCGCCAGGAACAGGCCCAGCGTGAGGCGCGGCTGATGGACTGGCAGCGCCGCCTGGGGCGCGCGGGCATCCCGCTGCGCTTTCAGGACCGCAGCTTCGACGACTTCGAGGCCGTCACCGGCGCGCAGCGCACGGCGCTGGCGTTTGCCAGGGAGTTCGCGCTGGACTTCGGATCCCCGGCGCGTCGTGGGCGAGGCGCTCTCTTCGTTGGCCATCCTGGCACCGGAAAGACGCACCTGGCGTGCGCCATCGGCATGCACCTGCTGCACGAGGGCCGGCTGGTGCTCTTTACCACGGTGCTGCGGGCGGTGCGCATGGTCAAGGACGCCTGGGGGCCGGCGGCGCAGATGACCGAATCTCAGGCCGTGTCCCGTCTCACGCGCCCGGATCTGCTGATCCTGGACGAGGTGGGCGTGCAGACGGGCAGTGAGTTCGAGCGGCACCTGCTCTCGGATGTGCTCAACGAACGATACGAGCACCGCCGGGCCACGCTGCTGCTGTCCAACCTGCCGCTGGCTGAGGTGAGCGCCTACCTGGGCGAGCGAGTCCTGGACCGGCTGCGCGAGGACGGCGCCGAGAGCGTGGTCTTCGACTGGGAGAGCCATCGGGGGGCGGCGCGATGAGGCACGAGCAATCGATGCGATGCCTGCCGTGCGGCGGGCGTGTAGAGCTGCTGCGGACTGGCGGCTGGGCTGGTGCTGCGCGGCGCGCGGAGGGCGCTCGCCTCGGTCGTGCGCGCCGGCGCATCCGCAGGCGCATCGCGGCCAGCATCCGCCGCGAGGCCGCCGAGTGGCGCGAAAACCAGGGCTGGCTCTGGCTGCTCGCCTGGCTCTTCCTGCTGCTACTGCTGGCGCTGCTCGTGTGGGCTGCACTCTCGGCCGGCATGCAATGACCCCTCACACCATCAACCCTGGTCACGACCTATGCAACCTCCCCGCGAACCCACCCGGATCATCTTTGGCTACCCGGCCATGCCCGTGCGCAACCCCATCCGCATGCCGCCCCCGCGCCCCGTGGCGCGCGCCTCGTTTCGTGTGCGCGTCGGCCGCTGGCTGCTGGCCGCGCTGGCTGTGGCGGGCTACATGACGTTTCTGGCTGTCCTGATCTGGGCTGTCGCCCGCCTATTCATGTGGGCGATCCAGCTGGGCGGCTGACCCTGCCGGCAACCTGCCGGCCGATTTCACCCCTGAACTACCTGCACCTGGAGCAATCATGAGCGAATCCACGAACGACACCACCAACACCACCAGCGCGCCCGAGGTCGACACGACGGCCGTGCCGCCGGAGCCCAGCCCCGCCGAGGCCACGCCAGATACGGGCGCCGAGCGCGAGCAGGGCGACGCCGCATCTTCCGACGAGGATGAGCTGGCGGCCCGTCGCGCTGCTGTGCTGGCGGGCGACTACAGCGCCTGGAGCGCTGACCTGTCTCTGTCGGAGCCTGTGACGCCGACCGAGCCGGAAGAGCAGAAGCCCGCGCCCGAGGCAGTCGAGGCGGTGCAGCGGATCGCGCGTGCGCATGGCACGCCGGCTGCCATCGGCCGCAGCGTCGTCTTCCATGGCGACGGCTACCCGGTGCGCGGCGTCATCATCGGGGCCGAGGGCAACAGCCTGGCCATGCGCATTGAGGGGGGCATGGAATGCCTGGTGCCGCCGGACATCCAGATCCAGTACCTGGACACCCAGGGGCGCGTCATCTGGGCGAGCCCGGACCTGCCAGACCAGGAACAACCGCAGCAGCCACAGGCCGAAGAGCCAGCTGCAGAGCAGGCGACAGGGCAGGCTGACCCGGATCAGGCCGCAGAACAGACCGATTCGGATCATGTGGCCGAGACGGCAGACCAGGATCAGCCCGGACAGGGTGCGCATGGTGACGAGGCGCCCGCCACTGCCCCGCAGCCGGAGGGCGCGGAGGATGCGCAGGACGCAGGGCAGGAGAGCGGCCTGACCGATGAGCCGCGCGACACTGACCCGGATGGCGAGACTGTCGACCAGCCGCATGACCCGGAGCCCGCGGCCCAGCCGGATGGCGAGCCCACCGGCCAGCCTCAAGGCGCCGAGCATGACGCGGAGGTCGCCGACCAGGTCATCGACCAGGCAGGTCATGAGGCCGAGGACGCTGGCAGCGAGCAGGAAGAGCCGCAGGCCAGTGAGCCAGGCACTGACTCACCAGAGGCACGCTGATGGCTGAGGTCATCGTCAAGCAACAGGGCTGTGTTGCCAACCGCATCGCGTACCCGCGCGCTGTCGACGCATTCCACCAGGCGCTGCAGATGCTGAGCGAGCGCAGCCCGTCGCCTGCCGGTCCGGGCTTCAGCCTGGATCTGGCTGGCGGCAGCGTCACAACTCCTGTGCAGACTGGCATCACTGTCCAGAGAACCGAGAGGCGCACATGGATCGTGGCTTCGATCGATGACGAGCATCACGAGATCTCCGCTGTGGAGTGCGCAACGCGCCACGAGGCGCAGCAGTTTGCGCTGCGCATGGCGCGCACGCTGGTGGCCGAGAAGGTCCGTGCCCAGTTTGTTGGACTCACGGGTCGCGCCATCGGTCGCGCCCACCTGGCGCGCCTGGCCAGGCAGGCCGACGCCATCGCCCAGGCCCGGGGCTCGCGCCAGGCGCCGGACGCGGCTGGCGACGCCGCGAGCGCTGAGGGGGCTGCTGCGGCCACTCGTGGGGCGCGCACCTGATGCAGAGCCGAAACAAGCGGTCGCCGACGGTGTCAGAGCGCCGCCACATCGAGCGGGTAGCACGCCTGCCGTGCAGCCTCTGTGATCGACCGGGGCCAAGCGAGGTGCACGAGATCAGCCAGGGGCAGTGGTATACCTCGATCGCGCTGTGCGCGGACTGCCACCGGGGCAGTCTGCTGGGCCTGCACGGCCAGCGCCGCGCGTGGATCGTGCGCAAGGCGACCGAACTGGACGCGTTGGGCGTCACCGTGCGCCGCCTGATGGCGGAGATGGAGCAGCGCACGGCAGGCAGGAACCTCACGACATGAGCAGCATCTGGATGGGTGATCACAGTACCGTGCCGGGCAGCCGAGATGCCGCGCCGGCGCCCGCCTCTCCTACGCCCCCTCCTATCGTCCTGCGCCACCAGGTGGGCAGCGGCGTGGCGGCCGTGCTGGCTGAGCGCGGCGCCAGATACGGAGATTTTGGCGACGTCGCACGAACGGCGCAGGGACTCAAGAACACCATGCGTGTCGCGCCCGGCTGGACGCGGCTCACTGCTGCGCAACGCGAGGGCCTGGACATGATCCAGTGCAAGGTCGCACGCATGCTGCACGGAGACCCCGCGTACATGGACAACATCGTCGACATCTGTGGCTACGCCGAGCTGGTGCATGCGGCCATGCGCAAGGGCGGCCAGGCAGACCCGTCCCGATGAAATGCCATGCGCCTGATCGTCCACCGACTGGGTCACGTCTGTAATGGTGACGCCTACGACACCGCTGCGATTGCCCGCAAGGCATACCGCCTGGCGGCAGGGCCATTCCTGCGCGACGCCGAGGAGGTGTCCGAGCACGACTGTCGCCACGGTGCGGTCATCCTGCGCGACAACCCGGATCACGGCTACCTGCTGTCGATTGCCGACAGCCGCATCGATGCGGACGAGCTGTGGGGGTCGTGGGATCTGGACGAGATGATCGAGCGCTACACGGGCTGGGTGAGGACGCTGGGATGAGCGCCAGGCTCAAAGGGCTGCGGCTGCCGGACGTCAAGGCGCTGCAGGCATCGGCGCGGGCGATCCGTGGCGCTGCGCCCAGGCGCCAGGGAGGCGACATGGAGGGCGGCGTGCGCCGCAGCTTCGCCAACCAGGCATTGGGGCGGCTCAAGACTGGCGCGATGAACCAGACAGAGAGCGCCTACGAGCATCACCTGCGCAAGCGGCAGCTGGTCGGCGAGATCATCTGGTATCGATTCGAGGGGCTGACGTTGCGGCTGGCCGAGCGCTGCAGTTACACGCCGGACTTCGTGGTGATGTGCGCTGACGGGCAGATCGAGCTGCACGAGGTCAAGGGCTCGCGCGCAATCTTCCACGATGACGCGCGGGTCAAGGTACGGGTGGCTGCCGAGCAGTTTCCGTTTCGGCTGATTGCCGTCTATCCCCGCGACCGGGTGTTTTCCGGCTGGGACGTCGAGGAGTTCTGAACAGTGCGCCCTGACCAGCATTCCGCCGCCCCGGGCAGCGACGATCTGGACGACCTGCCGCGCAGCGTGCGCGAGATCGCCCAGGTCATCGGCCGGGATGCCGCGCTGCGCCTGATTGGCCAGCTGCCCACCTGCATGGGCGGCGCGCCGGGCAAGCGCTCCAGTCGCGTGATGCTGTACGTGCCCAAGAAGCTCGCGCCCGATCATCGCCTGGTACGCATCCTGGGGGCCGAGAAGGCGATGGCGCTGGTGCGCGCGTTCGGTGGCGAGGTGCTGCAGCCGGCGAACTGCCGGCGCATCTTTGCGCGCTACCGGGACGAGGCCATCGTCAAGATGCTGAGGGCGGGCGCGGGATTGCCCATGGTGCTGTCCATCATGCGCGTCTCGCGCCGGCACGTAGTCAACCTGGTGCGGGCCAACGAGATGGCGCAGGAGGATTGAGCAGCCGCCCATCCGCCCGTTTCGCCCGGCGATGACCGGGGCATGACCACCAGTGGAATACACACGGCCCGATCACGATATTGCCGGCTGACGAACTCCGCCTGACTGACAGAACCCATGGATGACTCCCTGCTCGCAGAGCTGCTGAAGTACGTCGGCGCCACGGGCGCCGGTGGTGTCATCACGGCTTTTGTTGTGCGCTTCGTCTACCGGAAACTGGTCGAAGAAGGCGCAGCAGCGCAGAGAGCCGCGTGGGAGGTGGAGTTCATTGCGCTGCTGCGTGCCGAGATCGAGCGCTTGGCGACCGTGAATCGCGACTTGTACGCGCAAGCAGCAGAGATGCACCGACGAACGATCCAGCTGATTACCGAGAACACCGAGATGAAGCAGAAACTGGCTCAGATCGAAGCGGCTGAGCGCTGGCCCGCCGCCGAGCAGGAGGGATCGTGAGGGAGCCCACTTGGATCACTGAGGCGCGCCGCTACATCGGCACGCGCGAGATTCGTGGCCCGCGTCACGAGCCGAAGATTCTCTCGTGGTGGCGGGCCATTTTCCGGGGCGGCATCCGCGACGACGAAACACCGTGGTGCAGTGCATTTGTGGGCGCGATGCTTGAGGAGGTCGGCATCGCCTCGACCCGCTTCGAGAGCGCGCGCAGCTGGGAGAGCTGGGGGCGCGGTCTGGCACGCCCCATCTACGGCTGCGTGGTGACGTTCTCTCGCGCTGGAGGCGGCGGTCACGTCGGCTTCCTGGTGGGACATGACGTGCAGGGCAACCTGCTCGTGCTGGGCGGCAACCAGGCCGATGAGGTCAACATCCGCGCGTTTTCCCCCGCGCGTGTTACGTCCTACCGCTGGCCCCTGGGTGTGCCGATCGACGACGCTGGGCCGCCGCCACTGATGGCAGCGGTGCCGCTGTCGACCAGTGAGGCGTGATGGCGAGCGCACTGCAGACGCTGATCCTGGCGCGCCGCCAGGGGCCGCTGGTCGCGGCCTGCGCGGTGCTGCTGGCCGTGGTGATGGCGGCCTACCTGCGCGGCTACGCCAGCGGAAAGCAGGCCGCCACCGCGCATTACACCCAGATCCTGGCTGAGCGGGATCAGCAGGCGCTCAAAGAGATGACCGAGGCCGTCGTCCGCGAGCGCCAGGCTGCCGAAGCTGCTGCCGCAATCGAGCGCGAGCACCTGGAGCAGGAGCTGGCCCGCATCCAAAAACAGCAGATCGTTACCCGAGTCGTGAAGGAGTATGTACGCACGCGCCCCAATCTCGATGCTTGCCGCCTGGATGCTGACGGGCTGCGCGTCTGGAATGCCGGCAATGCTGGTAAGCCGAATCGCGCCCCCCAGCGCAAGACCCGTCCCTGAGACCCTGATGATCCCCTGTCCGCAGCTGCCGGAGGCCCAGGATGGGCGCCTGTCATCCCTCATAGAACACCACGTCGAAACGGTGCAGCTGTACTACGCCTGCGCCGAGCGTCACCAGGCGCTGACTGCCGCCGTGCGTGCGATGCAGGGCAAGAGACAATCCGCCGCCCAGGCGGCCGACGACAGCATGGCCGGCAGCAGCTGGCGGGAGCAGAGCGAATGACGAGCGCCCATCCTCGATGGCTGGTGCCGCGTCCTGTGCGCCGCCCGCGCCTGGCTGCCTCCATGCGGCAGGCACTGGCGCTGATCGCGTCGCCATCGGCCGCTCGGGGGG
>ERZ772940.981-NODE-981-length-10691-cov-6.75705_pt1 | contig 10691 bp, 8 predicted proteins | sample MGYA00511682_ERZ772940 | MGnify/ENA primary metagenome ERZ772940 (study PRJEB29015, sample SAMEA2737922) | human oral metagenome | biome: human oral; feature: human-associated habitat; material: dental | place: China | collected 2031 ... | reverse complement strand
GCCGGGCAGATCCCGGTCCAGGACGACGACGTCGTAGTCGGCGATCTCCACCTGGGCCAGCGCCTCGGCGCCGTCTTCCGCGATGTCGACCGCCATCGTCTCGCGGCGCAGCCCCGTGGCTATCGCGTCGGCGAGGTAGGACTCGTCCTCGACCACCAGCACGCGCACGTCATCGACCTCCTGCTCTCTCACCGGGCGGCCGGGGAACGGCCGCCCCGGGTCAACGATAGGGGAGGGCGGGGTAAAACCCGCGTAAGCATTTTTCCGAAGGCTCTCGCAACATCCTCTTCGCTGGAATGGGCCTCGGCCTCGGAGGTACCGGGGCCCGGCGCCGGCCGGATGCCGGCCCGACCGAAACGTGAGGAGAACGTCTATTATGAGGAACGGTAGGACGAGGGTGTTCGTGGCGGCGGCGAGCGTGGTGTGCGCGCTCGGGATGGTGGCCGCGTGCGGCAGCAAGAGCACGACCGACGCCGCGCCGTCGGCCACCAGCGCGACGGAGTCCGCTGAGGACTACAACCTCAAGTTCGCCCAGTGCCTGCGCGACGCCGGCTTCAACGTGTCCGACCCCTCCGCCAACAAGGACGTCCGCTCCGAGGACACGGGCGGGGACCCGGCCGCCTTCAACGCGGCCAGCCAGGAGTGCGAGAAGAAGCTCGGACCGGCGCCCGGGGCCAGCTCCGATGACCTCAACGACCCCGAGACCCTCGACGCGGGCGTCAAGATGGCCGAGTGCCTGCGGGCCGACGGCTACGACGTCAAGGACCCGGAGCCCGGCAAGGGCCTGTCCCTCGACCTGGGCACGATTCCCGACTCGGCGCTCCAGAAGTGCGCCACCTCCACGACTGAGGGCGACAAGTGAAGTGGCGGCACCGAACCGGCGACGCCGTGACCGTCTCCGATCTCCCCGGCACGGATGAGGCGGACCTGCCGGGGAGGACGGAGTCCTCCCCGCGTCTGAGCCGTCGTCGGATCCTCATCGGTGCCGGGGCCGCCCTCCTCCTGGCCGGGGCGGGGGTGGGAACCGCGGCGGCGGTCGGGGTGCTGCCGGGTCGGAGCAGGAAGGCCGACGACAACCCCACGACCTTCACCGGCGCGACCGACGAGATCACCCGCGGCGACCTCCAGGGGGAGACGAGCGCCACCGGCACCCTGCGGTTCTCCGACTCCCATGCGCTGCGCTCCGGTTTCGAGGGCGTCGTCACCTGGCTGCCCGCCGCGGGCACCGTGATCCACGCCGGCGACCGGCTCTACGAGATCGGCGACGACTCCGCCTACCTCATGCGCGGCTCCATCCCCGCCTGGCGCACCTTCGAGCCGGACATGAGCAAGGGCAGCGACGTCCAGCAGCTCCAGAGCGCCCTCCAGGCCATGGGCTACTTCAGCCTCGAACCCGACGGCACCTTCGGCTGGTGGACCACGAAGGCCATCAAGGCCTGGCAGAAGGATGTGGGCCTGGAGCAGAACGGCACGCTCCCCCTGGGGCGCATCGTCTTCGCCACGGACGACCTGCGCGTGGGAAGCATCAAGTCCCGCGTGGGGGACCGGGCCGCGTCCGACGGCGAGCTCTACGACGTCACCTCCACCGCTCAGGTGGTCGAGGTCAACATCAAGCTCGCCGACCAGCAGCTCGGCGTCGTCGGCAACAAGGTGACCCTGCACCTGCCCGGAGCCGTTGACACCACCGGCACCATCACCTCCGTGGGCACCCCTACGGAGAAGAGCGGGTCGGGCGAGAACAAGGACTCCAAGGAGCGCGTCATCCCGGTGACCGTCGTCCCCGACGACCCCTCGGTCACCTCCAACTTCCAGGAGGTCTCGGTCACCGTGGGCCTGCCCAGCGAGAAGCGGGAGAACGTCCTGTCCGTGCCCGTGGGGGCGCTCGTCGCCCTGAGCCCGGAGCAGTTCGGCGTCGAGGTGGTTCAGGACGACAGCACGACGAAGCGGGTCCCGGTGACCACCGGCCTCTTCGCCGGCGGCCGGGTCGAGATCTCGGGCGATGGCCTGACCGAGGGCCAGCGCGTGGTGGTGCCGCAGAGATGAACCGCATCCTGTCCCTGCGCGACGTGCGCCGCACCTACGGCCAGCCACCCGTCGCCGCCTGCGCCGGGGTCAGCCTGGAGGTCGACCGCGGCGAGTTCGTCGCCGTCGTCGGCCCCTCCGGCTCGGGGAAATCGACCCTCCTCAACCTCATCGGCACCCTCGACCGGCCCAGCTCGGGAACCGTCGAGATCGACGGCCTCGACGTCGCCGGCATGTCGGACCAGGAGCTGTCCGCCGTGCGCGCTCGCCGCATCGGCTTCGTCTTCCAGCAGTTCCACCTGTCGGAGGGCGTGACGGCGATCGACAACGTCGCCGACGGGCTGCTCTACCTGGGGGTGGCGCGCTCGGAGAGGCGCGAGCGTGCCGAGGTCGCCCTGCACCGGGTGGGGCTCGGGCACCGCCTGCACCACCGCCCCCACCAGATGTCCGGCGGCGAGCGGCAGCGCGTGGCCATCGCCCGCGCCGTCGTCGGGGACCCTCCTCTGCTCCTGGCGGACGAGCCGACCGGCAACCTCGACTCGGTCTCGGGCGCCTCGATCGTCGAGCTCCTCCACGAGCTGCACGAGCAGGGGACGACGGTCGTCGTCATCACCCACGACAACGAGCTGGCGTCCAGGCTGCCACGGCGCGTCGCCATCCGCGACGGACGGATCGTCGCCGACTCGGCCCACCCCGAGGCGGCCGCCGTGCCGGCCACCGGCACGGGGGCACTCGCCCCGGCCGGCACAACGACTACGACGAGGGAGACACGATGACCTCGACCACGACGCGCCTGGAGCGCCCGCACCTGCGCTCAGCCGACGTCCTGCGCCTGGCCGGGACGGGCCTGCGCGCCCGGCCGATGCGCGCCTTCCTGTCCGCCCTGGGCATCGCCATCGGCATCGCCGCCATGATCGCGGTCGTCGGCGTGTCCACCTCCAGCCGGGCCCAGCTCACCGCCCAACTCGAGTCCCTGGGCACCAACATGCTCACCGTCACCCCGGGCTCCGACCTCAGCGGCACGGACGTCAAGCTCCCCACCGACGCCGTCGGACGGGTCAAGCAGATCGAGGGCATCCAGCAGGCGAGCTCGACCTCGCTGGTCAAGGACGCCTCCGTCTACCGGAACTCTCTGAGCGACAAGGACGCGACCGGCGGCATCTCGACCCTCGTGGCCGAGCAGGGACTGCTCGACGTCGTCGCCGGCGAGGTCGACAAGGGCACCTGGCTCAATGAGGCGACCTCCACCTACCCGGCGACCGTGCTCGGAGCGACCGCCGCCAAGCGGCTGGGCGTGGTGGAGCCGGGGACTCAGGTGTGGCTCGGCGGCACCTCCTTCACCGTGGTCGGCATCCTCAAGCCCTCGGTGCTGGCCCCCGAGCTCGACAACGGGGCGCTCATCGGGGCGCCGGTGGCCGAGCGGCTGTTCGGCCACGAGGGCAATCCCACGACCATCTACGAGCGCAGCGAGGACTCCGCCGTCGAGCGGGTGAGGAGCCTGATCGGTCCCACGATTTCTCCCCAGATGCCGGGGTCCGTCAAGATCTCGCGCCCCTCGGACGCGCTGGCCGCCAAGAACGCCGCCGACCAGGCCTTCACCAGTCTGCTGGCGGGGGTGGGGTCGATCGCCCTGCTCGTGGGCGGTATCGGGGTGGCCAACACCATGATCATCTCCGTGCTGGAGCGGCGTCGTGAGATCGGCCTGAGGCGCGCCCTGGGGGCCATGCGCAGCCACATCCTCATACAGTTCCTCGCCGAGGCCCTGCTTCTGGCCGGGCTGGGAGGGGCGCTGGGCTGCGTCCTGGGGACCGGGGTGACGGCCGGGATGGCCGCCGCCAGGGGCTGGCCCTTCGCGCTGCCGCTGCTCATCGTGCTGGCGGGCCTGGGGGTCACGGTCCTCATCGGCGCGGTGGCCGGGCTGTACCCGGCGGTGCGCGCCGCGCGCACGCCCCCGACGGCGGCGCTCAATGCCCAGTAGGGGCGCGAGGAGCCGAGTCGGGGGGAGCTGTCCAGTCTCCACGGCCTATCCAGGCATGCGGGTCGTGGAGGTCCATCGAGTGGAAGGAGGTCCGGAACGCGGTGGGCCGCCGGGGGCGTGTATCAGGGGTGCGCGTCCGGCGGCCCCGTGCTCTCTCCGCCCACGTCGCCGAGATCGGTTCGGTTCCGCGCCGAGATCGGTTCGGTTCCGCATCGAGATCGGTTCGGTTCCGCATCGAGATCGGTCCGGTTCCGGCTCGAGATCGGTTCGTGCGGTGGGCGGACTCACCGACCCCGGTGGCGCGCCCGGGGTCGTGCGCGTCGTTTCGCCCGGACCTCCGCGCGCTCCTGACGACGTCGGATGGAGCGGTCCTGCACCCGGTCCGCCGCCAGGGCCTCCCGGGCCGCGGTGCTGCTGCGCGGTTTGCGTGCCGCCCGGGCGCCTCGCGCTGAGCGCGTTTCGGGTTGCGGGCCAGCGCCGCTGAGCGGGCGTCGTCGACGACGGGCCTCGCCGCGGCCGCGCGGTCGATGAGGTCGCCACCGTGCCGGCGCAGCCATTCCTCGACCTCCATGTCGCCCGGCTCCCGGCCGAAGACGACTCCGGCGGCTCGGACCCGGCCACGGCCTTCCCTCCCGGTCCCGGCGCTCCCCGTCTCGGACTCGCCCGGCTCCCGGCCCCGTCACGACGCGCGCCCCGTCACGACGCGCTCGGGGTCAGGGTCCGCCAGGCGACGTCGTACGTCAGAGCGCTCATCAGCGCCCGCTGCGCATTGGTCGAGGCCCGGCCGTGCCCGCCCTCGGAGTTCTCGAAGTAGGTCACCGTCTGCCCCAGGCACTCCAGCCGGTGGGCCATGGTGCGCGCGTGCGCCGGGTGGACCCGGTCGTCCCGGGTCGAGGTCATCAGCAGCACCGGAGGGTAGTCTCGCCCCCGTCTCAGCAAGTGGAAGGGGGAGAAGTCCCGGATGAACTCCCACTGCGCGGGGTCGTCCGGGTCCCCGTACTCGGCCTCCCAGGAGGCGCCGGCCAGCAGGTGGGTGTAGCGGCTCATGTCCAGCAGCGGCACCTCGCACAGCACCGCCCCGACCAGCTCGGGGTACCGGGTGAGCATCATGCCCACGAGCAGGCCTCCGTTGGAGCCCCCGTGCACGGCCAGCCGGTCCGGCGTGGTGACACCCCTCTCGCTCAGCGCCCGGGCGACGGCGGCGAAGTCCTCGTAGACGCGGTGCCGGTGCTCCTTCAGACCGGCCCGGTGCCAGGCCGGCCCGTACTCCCCGCCCCCGCGGATGTTCGCGATGACGTAGGTGCCGCCGCGCTCCAGCCAGGCCTTGCCGATCACCGGCATGTAGCCGACGCCCAGCGGCACCTCGAAGCCGCCGTAGCCGTACAGGATCGTGGGCCCCGGCACGGCGCGCCCCTCGTCATCGACGACCGGTCTCCCCACCTGGAAGTAGGGCACGCGCGTGCCGTCCGAGCTGACCGCCACGTGCTGACCGACCTCGATGCCGGTCGCGTCGAAGCGGTCCGGCGCGGCGCGCAGCACCTCGACGCCGGTCAGGCGGCCGTCGATGTCGAGCTCGCCCGCCATGAGGGTGGTCGGCCGGGTGAAGGACGACGTCGTCAGCCACAATCGGTCGCCCTCCCGCCCGTCGATGGCGGTGGCGCTCACCTCGATCAGGGGACGGCCCGGGCGTAGCGCGGTGGGATCGGCCGCCGGGGCGGGACCCGTGGTGCTCCCGGGGCTCCCGGTGCCGGACGTCGGCTCGCACGGCCCTCCGTCGAGCGCGCTCAGATCCAGGGGGCGGCGCATCCACCCGGCCGAGCCGTCGTCCGCCCCGCCCGGCGGCGTCAGCACCTCCAGGGTGGGCACGCAGTCATCGAGCAGGGTCAGCACCAGGTGGTGGGCGGTCATCGTGAAGCCGGTCAGGAAGGCCGACGACGTCGGGGCGAACAGGGTCTCGAACGTGCGCTCACCGGACAGGAATGCATCCAGGGGCGCGGCCAGGAGCGAGCCGGCCCGATGAACGGCGCCCGCGATCTCCCAGTCCTCGCGCAGACTCACCAGAAGCCATTCCCAGGCGGCGGTGGCCTGGGCGGAGGAGGGCACGTCGATGTGCACGGCACCCGGGGCGACGGTCGTGCCGGTGTCCGCCAGGGCCGTCGGCCCCGACGACGGCGGGAGGGTCCGGGCCCCGTCGGGGAGCAGCCACAGTTCCTCGGTGTGGAAGTCGGGGTGCGTGAGCAGCCAGGTGCGGCCCCAGCGGTCGCGGTGGGCCCAGGCGCCGTCGTCGTCGACCGCGGCCGTGAGCAGGACGTCGCCCGCGGTCGGCTGCTGCCCGCGCCGCATCCGCCTGACCTGCCGCGGGTATCCGGCGGGGGACAGCGATCCCCGACCCAGGTCGGCGACGGCCAGCACCGAGTCTCCGTCGTCGTCGGCCCATACCAGCGATCCCTTGGAGGCCTCGCGGTGGAAGCCTCCCTCGGCGGGCGGGATGAAGCGCCCGGTGCCGAGGTCCAGCTCGCGAGTGATATCGGTGTCCGAGCCGCCGTCGGACAGGTTCACGAGGGCCCGCCTGCCGGCCAGGGGGCCGGTGCGCAGGACCCGGGCGCCGTGCCACACCCAGGTGACCCCCTCGGCCTCGCCGAGCGCGTCGAGGTCGAGCAGCACCTCCCACCGCGTTCCGGTGTTGTTGCCGTCGTCGCCGTGGCTGCTGGGGCCGTCGTCGCCGTGCTCATCGCTGCCGTTGCCGGTTCCGCTGGGCGCGCCGGTCCTGCTGGTCCCGCTGGGCGTGCCGGGCGCGTTGTTCCCGTCGGCCCGGCCGACCCCGCCGATCCTGCCGGTCCGACCGGGCGCGCCCGCGCGGTAGGACTCCCAGGTGGTGCGGCGCCACAGGCCGCGCGGGTGGTCGGTGTCGGTCCAGAAGTTGTAGAGAAGGCCGTCCGCCTGAGCAGCGGTGGGGATGCGGTCGGACGAGTCGAGGATCGTCTCGACCTCGGTCCGAATAGCCTCGAAGCGCTCGCTCCCCTCGACGGCGGCGAGGGCTGCGGCGTTGCGCTCGGCGACCCAGGCGAGGGCCCGATCCCCCTCGATGTCGTCGAGCCAGGCAGGCGCGGGCGGCAGGTCGGACGGGGGTGGGAAGGCGGTCGCGGAATCGGTCATGGGCTCCATTGTGCCCGCCGGCCCCGCAGGGACGGTCGGGCGCCCCTCCTCCTGCGCACGTCGCCGGATCGTCCACGCCGGCCCCGCAGGGATGGCCGCGCGTCGCGTGATGTCGCCGCTGATCCGCTGCGACGCCGGCGCTCGTAGGGGCGGCCGCGCGGGGGCTCGCTGTGCCGAGGACCCGAAACTCACGACGGCGAAAGGGGGCGTCCGCGCGCGGGGAGGCTCGCTCATAGGACAGCGGAGGAACGGCGAGAGACGGAAACGGGATGACAGAAGTCCCGGCATCCCGCGGGATGCCGGGACTCTCCTGCGATCGCGGGGCCGTGCGATCGCGCCCTCGGACTCAGGCGCCGCCGAGCTTGGAGTCGATGGCGTCGCGGGCGGCGTCGACCTGGGGGTCGAACTTGCCGCCGGTCGCCTTCTTGGCCGTCTCGGCGGCCTTGTCGAGGGCCTGGTCCTTGACGGCCTCGCCCTTGTCGGAGCCGAGGAACTCGCCGGCCCTGCTCGTCAGATCATCGAATCCCATAGCAGCCTCCTCTCGTCGGGGGGCGCGGTACCGGATGGCACCGGCCTGGAGACAGGATGGCACGTCGTCGCGGGGGCTGCGAGCACCGCGGGCGCGGCGCCTGGCGAGGCGGCACGGTTCCCGGCGGTGCCGCATCGGGGCCCGCGGGCTCCGGACGGCTGAGGACGGGGAGGACGCTCAGGACAGCGTGGACAGGACGGTGTCGGCCAGCTCCTGGGTGCGGGCGGCGTCCGTCGTCGTGACCGTGATCGTCGCCCAGTCCCCGCTCTCGCTCTTGCTCGGGGCGGCGATCTGGATGCCCTGGAGAATCTGCGCGCTCTGGGGCTGGGTCATGGTGTAGGTCAGGACGGCGGCCTCCCCGAGCATGGTCTGGGAGGTGGAGTACCCCGTGGGCTCGCCGCCCTGCGCCTGTATCTGCTGGTACATCGCGTCCTCGGTCGGCAGGGAGCGGATCCCCGTCATGGGCGCGACGTTCGCGTTCTCGATGAAGCCGTTGGCATCGGGCGTCGGGGAGAGGGCCTGCATGTCGATCTGCGAGACCACCTCGCGCGCCTGGTCGGGGTCCATATTGAACGCTCTGGCGAACAGCGCGATCTTCTGGTCGTCCTGCATGTCGGCGCCGGTCATGACCGCCCAGTTCTCCGGGATGTCGAAGGAGATCATGGTCGTGGAGGTCGTGACCGTCTGGTGGCCGTCGGACGCCTGCTGGGAGGACTCGTCCGTCGGTCCGGTGGCCTGCGAGCCCGCGCCCTGCGAGTCAGTCGACTGCGCCGAGGCGCTCTCCCGATCCGAGGAATTGTTCCTGGAACCGCCGATCAGTGAGCATGCTGTCAGGGAAGAGGACAGGAGCACAGCAGCGACGATTGCGGTCGCGCGGTGGAAGGTCGTCATGGTCGTCTCCTGAAGTTGCAGAGGAACAGTTCGTATAGTATGCGCCCCAGAGATGCCGATCGGGGCAATGGGGAGAAGTGCCCGGAGGAGTGCGCCGGTGGGACGCGTCCGTCGGGGCCAGACGCGGGGCGGGGGACCGTGCGGGTCATACAGGTACACCATGAGCCCGCCGGTCGGGGCTGTGCGCGGGGCGGGGGACCGCGCGCGGTGCCCGATTCCGGTTCTTCGTGCTTCTAGATGTGGTGGGCGGGGCGTATGCGATTGAGCGGGGCCTTCTCGCCGAGGTCGATCGTCGGGATGACGGCTGGCGGTTCCGGGGCGAGCGCTTGCGCTCGCCGGTGGTCTCCCGGGCTCGCCCGGGGGCGCGCCGTCCTCCCGGCGCGGGCCGTCCCGGTGCCCGGGTGTCCGAATCTGTTGCGAGGGCCCGGAGCCTGCTGGAGCGCGCGAGGGGCCTTACCGAAACGATCGGGATCGGCCGATCCCCGCGCGGCCCGAGCCGGACGAGAAGGCATCGGATTGTTCGTACGGCGCCGTGCCGTCGCAAGAGCCACCCGTGCGGTCGTACCCGGGAGCGCGTGGTCGTACCTCTTCTCACGACGTCGTACCCGAAAGCGCGCGGTCGTACGCTGGAGCCCTTCTAACGTACGACCCCGCGTCACAAGGTACGACACCGCGCAAAAAGGTACGACCGCGCGCCCCGACGTACGACCTGGCGCCCCGACGTACGACCGCGCAGGACCCGGACGCACCGAACCACCAGCACCCGCCCGCCGCCGCCCACTCACCGCCGCTGCCCATCCCGACCGCACCCTCGAACACGAAGAACCTCGATTCCGGACGGCGCTGAGCGGTCGGCAGGGACTGGCACGGTCTTCTCAAGCTCACCGCGGACCCGCCGGCGAGGGTCCCTCCGGGGCCGGCGCGGGCGCGGGGCGTCGATCGTGACGTCGATCTTCTGGCGGGCTGTCCCTCCGGGGCCGGCGCGGGCGCGGGGGCTGCCGTACTCGCCGTACCCGCTGTACCGGCGCGCCGTCCGGTCCTCGTGCCGCGCGGCGCGCATGAGGCGGATCACAATGAGTGGCACCGGTCGAAGAAAAGTTGAGCGGAATAGACTCAATCTCAATGGGGTTGCACTGCTCGGAGACGCCAGGACCCCCGCGCGTTCGCGGATCGGGGCCTCACCGCCTTCGGCAGTCGTCCTCGACGGCCGGAGGAGCGGACCCCCGGTCGCTTCCGCCCGCCAGGACCTGCGCCGTCTGAACGACTGTCAAGGAGGTCCCCATATGGACACGAACTACACCACCCGCTCCCAGGAGGCCATCTCCGGAGCCATGCAGGCCGCCGCCGCGGCCGGCAACCCCCAGGTCGACGCGCTTCACCTGCTCGTCGAGCTTCTCGGGCAGGAGGACGGCGTCGCCGTCGGCCTTCTCGCCGCCGTCAACCCCGACGCCGGCGCCCGCCAGACCGTCGGGGCGGCCACCCGCCGTGCCCTGACTCAGCTTCCGGCGTCGTCAGGCAGCTCGGTGAGCCGGCCCCAGCCCTCCCGCGGCCTGCTCGCGGCCCTCGAGGCCGCCTCCAACGAGGCCAAGAGCCTCGGCGATGAGTACATCTCCACCGAGCACCTGCTCATCGGCATCGCCGCGGGCAACCCCGACAGCGACGCGGCCGCGCGCATTCTGTCCGACAACGGCGCCACCGCCTCCGCGCTGCGCGACGCCCTGCCCAAGGTCCGCGGCGGCGCCCGCGTCACCTCGCCCGATCCGGAGGGCACCTACAAGTCCCTGGAGAAGTACGGCACCGACCTGACGGAGGACGCCCGCGCCGGTCGCCTCGACCCGGTCATCGGCCGCGACGCCGAGATCCGCCGCGTCGTCCAGGTTCTGAGCCGGCGTACTAAGAACAACCCGGTCCTCATCGGCGAGCCCGGCGTCGGCAAGACCGCCGTCGTCGAGGGCCTGGCCCAGCGCATCGTCGCCGGCGACGTCCCCGAGTCCCTGCGCGGCAAGCGCCTCATCTCCCTGGACCTGTCCGGGATGGTGGCCGGCGCCAAGTACCGCGGTGAGTTCGAGGAGCGCCTCAAGGCCGTCCTCAAGGAGATCAAGGACTCCGACGGCG
>ERZ772940.980-NODE-980-length-10695-cov-2.84305_pt1 | contig 10695 bp, 7 predicted proteins | sample MGYA00511682_ERZ772940 | MGnify/ENA primary metagenome ERZ772940 (study PRJEB29015, sample SAMEA2737922) | human oral metagenome | biome: human oral; feature: human-associated habitat; material: dental | place: China | collected 2031 ... | reverse complement strand
GTTGAGTTCTGTCCATAATACATCCTTCAGTTCCTCAAGACCCTTTCCCGTAACACTTGAGATAAACACACAAGGCAGATCATCGGGCAGTGTCTCGCGGAGCATCTCAACGAGCTCCTCATCAAGAAGGTCGCATTTCGTCACTGCGAGGACACGGTGCTTATCGAGCATATCAGGGTTGAACCGTCTTAGTTCGTTAAGCAGTATTTCATATTCGTGTTTGATATCGTCGGTGTCACCAGGCACCATGAACAGTAGCAGGGAATTGCGTTCAATATGACGGAGGAATCGCAATCCCAGTCCTTTGCCCTCTGAAGCACCTTCAATGATGCCAGGTATGTCTGCCATTACGAATGATTGTTCATCACGATAGCCGACAATACCCAAAGAAGGTTCCATTGTTGTAAATGGATAGTTAGCTATCTTAGGACGAGCATTGGAAACACTGCTTAGAAGAGTAGACTTTCCTGCGTTAGGAAAGCCCACAAGACCAACATCAGCCAGAAGCTTTAACTCCAGGATAATAGTCATCTCCTGCATTGGTTCGCCCGGTTGGGCATAGCGTGGAGCCTGATTGGTTGATGTACGGAACTGGAAATTTCCCAGTCCGCCTCTACCTCCTTTGAGCAGCATCACACACTGACCGTCGTCGCGAACGTCGCAGACGAACTTGCCCGTCTCTGCATCGTAAGCCACAGTACCCGGCGGGACATCAATATAAATATCCTTTCCGTCAGTGCCATGGCATTTGTCACGACCACCATTTCCACCGTGTTCAGCGAAGATATGACGCTGATACTTCAGATGGAGCAAGGTCCAGTAGTTGTGGTTTGCACGCAGATAGATGCTGCCGCCTTTACCGCCATCGCCACCATCAGGACCTCCATTAGGCTGATACTTCACGTGACGAAGGTGCATACTTCCCTTACCACCCTTTCCTGAGCGGCATAGAATCTTCACATAGTCGATGAAATTGCTTTCCGGCATTACTTGTATGTTGTATTTAGACTTTGTTATGCATTCACCTTATCGATGAATTCGAAGATGGCATTTGCCATGTCGTCCTTCTCAGGGAGGTCAATCCAACGGAAGACAGTGCGGATACCTTCTTTCTCGAACCACTCTGAAAGAGGTAGGGTCTGGTTCTGGTAGACATCGAAACGCTTCTTTATTGTCACTTCGTTGTCATCGGCACGCCCCTGCTCAATGGCACGGTTAAGAAGACGACGCATGAGTTCTTCCTCTTCAACGACAAGTTCAATCATAACGCCCATGTCATCTCCGCGCTCTGAAAGCATCTTCTTAAGTGCCTCTGCCTGAGGAATGGTACGTGGGAAACCATCGAATATAACGCCTTGACCAGCAGGGAAGCGGTCGTAATTAGAAGCGAGTATGTCGATCATCAGCTCATCAGGGATAAGCTGACCGTTGTCTATATAACCCTTAGCAATCTTGCCAAGCTCTGTTCCGTTCTTGATTTCACCGCGAAGCACATCGCCTGTAGAGATATGCCCCATATTGTACTTCTTTAAGATAGCATCACTGTAGGTACCCTTACCTGAACCGGGAGCACCGAAAATAATAATATTCTTCATCGCTTTTATTTTGTTGTTTATACCACCATTGCCGGTAGTATTTATTCACTAATTAATAATGAGCAAATGTAACGTGGCTATACTGACGTCACTATTCCTCAGAGAGGACATAAAGATCTCTTAGATTACGTCCTTGCTGATCGTAGTCAAGGCCATATCCGAGAATGAATTTGTTGCCAATGTTAATTACCCCATAGTCGATATCCACAGGTATCTGCAGTCGGTCAGGCTTGACGAACAACGAACAGATATGCACCTCAGCAGGATTACGTGTGCCAAGGCTCTCTTTCATCTGCTTAATAGTAAGACCACTCTCAATGATGTCTTCCACTATTATCACCGTTCGTCCTGACAGGTCCTCATTGATACCAATCACCTCCTTCACCTTTCCTGAAGATGTGGTGCCCTGATATGATGCCAGCTTCACGAAGCTGATCTCACAAGGAATAGTCACTCGTTTCATCAAATCGGAAGCAAACATGAATGAACCATTAAGCACTGCGAGGAATATAGGGTTTTTATCCTTCATGTCCTCATTTATACGTTTGGCGACCTTATCAATCTCTGCAAGAATGACGGCTTCCGGCATCATTATCTCAAAGGTCTTGTCTTTAATTTTCACCTTATTCATATGGTCAAGGAATATTTTAGGGCAAAATTACTAAAAAAATAGCGATTTCCCTACACTGATAGACAATTATTTTGTATTTTTGCATGTGAAGAACAATGTGTTATTCTCTTAACGCTCTCAAATAATGAAGATTTTCACAGGAAAACAAATACACGAGTGGGACACATACACAATGGAGCACGAGCCTATTCGCCCCATAGATTTGATGGAGCGCGCAGCTAAGGCTTTGACAGATGCCATAAAGAACCGTTGGGACGCGTCTCATCCTTTTGTCATTTTTGCCGGACCGGGAAACAACGGAGGCGATGCACTTGCTGTGGCACGTATGCTTACTGAACACGGATACAGCGTTGAGACATATCTTTTCAACACATCTAACAAGCTTTCCGATGAATGCCAGCGTAATATGCGCAGGCTTCATGAGACAAAGCATGTGAAGAAGTTCGTAGAGGTGACACTTAATTTCGAACCTCCGCAGCTCGGCGAGCACACCATAGTAGTGGACGGTTTGTTTGGCTCCGGACTGAAAAAACCTCTTTCAGGAGGCTTCGCAGCTGTAGTTAAGTATATCAATTCCTCACAGGCAACGATTGTAAGCATTGATATGCCGTCAGGACTAATGACTGAGGATAACACTGAGAATATCCGCCAGAATATCATTCGTGCAGATGTTACGCTAACTCTGCAGCAGAAGAAGCTCGCAATGTATCTTGCAGACAACGAGCCGTTTCTCGGCGATATAGAAGTGTTGGACATTAACCTGTCTGAGGAGTTTACCAACAGAACTCTCACACAATACTATCTGCTTGAAGAGTCTGATGTGAAGAATTTAATGCGCCGACGCTCTGTTTTTGCCCACAAAGGCACAATGGGTCATGCTTTGCTGTTCGCAGGTTCTAGAGGTATGGCAGGAGCGGCTGTACTTGCAGCAAGAGCCTGCATGCGTACTGGAGCAGGGAAGACCACCATACATACGCCATATTGCAACAATACAATTCTTCAGATAAGTGTTCCTGAGGTTATAATACAGCAAGACCGTGAGGAAGAATATATTGCTGAAGCCGTCAATACCGACGACTACGAGGCTGTAGCCTTCGGTCCTGGCATTGGACGCAATGAGGAAACAGCCATTGCGCTGATGACTCAGATTCGCAAGGCGCAGTGTCCGATAGTCTTGGATGCCGACGCATTGAATATTCTTGCCGACCACCGCACATGGTTAGGTCAGCTTCCCCGTGAACTTATCATTACCCCACATCCAGCAGAATTCGACCGTCTGATGGGCAACACCTCAAACGGAAGCTATGACCGTCTGGCGAAAGCACAGGATATGGCGCAACGGATAGGAGCATACATTGTCATGAAGGGACACTACACCGCACTGTGTACTCCCGACGGTGAGGTAATCATAAACCCTACAGGCAACGCCGGCATGGCTACAGCCGGGGCAGGAGATGTGCTGACAGGCATCATAACCGGTTTGTTGGCAAGAGGATATACACGACGTAACGCCTGCGTATTAGGAATGTATATCCACGGTCTGGCGGGCGACAAGGCAGCAACGGAGACAGGTGAAGAGAGCCTTATAGCATCTGATATAATCAAGCATCTGCCAAAAGCGTTCCTCGCTTTAGAGAATCAATAAAAGAAAAACAAAATAACAAATATGAAGAAGCAATTACTGACTTTATTTGCAATGACAATGCTTGGTGCGGTAGCAATGGCACAAGCGGAAGGTACGCCATACTATCTGCCGAAGACCGAGATGAGATTTCAGATTCTTATTGAGAAAACCAGCTATTCGCCTGGCGAATATGCAATCTACTCGGAGCGTTTTCTTAAGAAGAGTCCAAGAACAGAAGCAAGTACGGAATATCGTATTATAGGCATCAATATGTATATGACCGCGATACCTGACTCTGCTAAAGCCTTCTTTATCCCTATCGACAAGAAACATACCGTTCTGAATGTTCAGCGCGACCGCAACGGTGTGCTTATGGCAATCAATACCACAGGGCATCCGATATCTGTTCCCGACGCGTTTAAACCTGCGCCTAAGGCAAAAGCCGTTAATCCTCATGACTTCATGAGCGAGGAGATACTCACGGCAGGCTCAACGGCAAAGATGGCTGAGCTCACCGCCCGTGAGATATACGACATACGCTCTTCACGTAGCGAACTCTCGCGCGGCGAAGCAGAGTATATGCCCAAGGATGGCGAGCAGTTGAGTATAATGCTTGAGAATCTGAATCGTCAGGAGCAAATACTTCTTCAGACATTCGAGGGCGTCACGGTAAAGGATACTATACAACAGGAAATACGTTTTGTCCCTGAGAAGGAGGGTGAAGCCAAGCAAATACTGTTCCGCTTGTCGAAGAAACTCGGGCTTGTGGATGCTGACGACCTTGCAGGCTCACCTTATTATATTGTGATAGACGACCTGAACATTATTCCTGAAATTAAAATTGATGCAAATGTCAAACGCGGAAAAGAAGAACCAAGCATTGCAGTAAACATGCCGGGCAAGGTTAAGGCAACGATTCTCGAAGGCAACAACCCTATAAAGGCATTCGAGTGCTATGTGGCGCAGTACGGTCGTCTGGAATATCTTTCAAGCAATCTTTTCGGAAGAAAGATTCTTACAACTGTACGTCTAAACCCTGTAAACGGCAATGTAGAGCTGATAGATACGGAGCCTCTTGATTAATCTCACTATAAATATATTGATGAAAGAATTACAATTGAAGTACGGATGTAATCCGAATCAGACACCTTCACGTATATTCATGACCGAAGGTAACTTGCCAATCGAAGTACTCAACGGCCGTCCGGGCTACATCAATTTCCTCGACGCACTGAACTCATGGCAGCTTGTGAAGGAATTAAAGGAAGCTACGGGGCTTCCGGCAGCGGCATCATTTAAGCATGTCAGTCCGGCAGGAGCCGCTGTAGGGCTTCCACTTGACGACACATTGAAGAAGGTTTATTTCGTTGACGACGTGAAGATACCACTTTCTCAGATAGCATGTGCCTATGCTCGTGCCCGTGGTGCTGACCGCATGAGTTCGTATGGCGATTTCATCGCTCTCTCCGACACGTGCGATGAGGCTGTCGCAACACTCATAAAGCGTGAGGTAAGCGATGGTGTCATTGCTCCGGACTTCACGCCTGAGGCTCTTGAAATACTGCGCGATAAGCGTAAGGGCACGTATAACGTCATCAAGATCGACCCTGACTACAAGCCGGAGCCTATAGAGAGAAAGCAGGTTTATGGTGTGACATTCGAGCAGGGACGCAATGATATACGTCTTGACGACCCCGCACTTTTCGATAACGTCCCAACCCAAGCAAAACACTTCACACCTGAAGCAAAGCGCGATTTGATGATTGCGCTGATCACTCTGAAATATACACAGTCAAACTCTGTATGCTATGTCAAGGACGGTCAGGCTATTGGCATTGGTGCCGGTCAGCAGAGTCGCATCCACTGCACGCGCCTTGCCGGCAACAAAGCCGATACGTGGTGGCTGCGCCAGTGTCCTAAGGTGATGAATCTGCCTTTCAAGGACGGCATACGCCGTGCTGATCGCGACAACACAATCGATGTGTATATCTCCGACGATTATGAGGATATACTTGCCGACGGCGTATGGCAGAACTTCTTCAAAGAGAAGCCGGAGCCACTGACACGTGAGGAAAAGAAAGCATGGATAGCACAGAATACCGGGGTGAGCCTTGGCTCTGATGCCTTCTTTCCTTTCGGCGACAATATCGAACGCGCACACAAGAGCGGTGTAGAGTATATTGCACAGGCAGGCGGATCGCTTCGCGACGACAATGTCATTGCCACTTGCGATAAGTATGGAATCACAATGTCGTTCATCGGAATACGACTATTCCACCACTAAGACTGCATTCTGAAGAACAAAACATAACTCGGGATTAATAGCCGATTTGTGATAACATACACAGGGGAGACCGTTCCGGCGGTCTCCCCTGTGTATGTTAATACAGACGATATGTTACATTGCTTTTATAGTTGTTTTCTGCAGGTCGCGTGAGTTCGGACCAACCATTATCTCGAAATCACCTGCCTCGAACACCTTATGACCTTCTGCATCATAATATGTAAGGCTTTCCTCATTGATAGGGATAGTCACCGTCTTGCTCTGACCAGCCTTCAGGAATATGCGCTCGAAACCTTTCAGTTCCTTCACTGGACGGGCAATCGACGCGAACACATCGTGAATGTAAAGCTGAACCACCTCGTAAGCGTCGTACTTACCGGTATTGGTGACTGTCACTGTTGCACGGAAATTACGTCCGGAGCCCGTGACAGAGAGGTCGCCATACTTGAATGTCGTGTATGACAGACCGTAGCCGAATGGATATAGAGCACCGTTGCTTACGTCAGTGAAGTTGCTTGCATACTTCTGGAAACCAGTATTGTTGTCAGCTACAGGACGACCTGTGTTTAGATGATTGTAATATAATGGCTCCTGCCCGGTGGTCTTTGGCATTGATGTGGTGAGGCGTCCACATGGCACCTTGTCGCCGAAGAGCACATCGCATATTGCATCAGGGGTCTCAGAGCCTCCAAACCATACATTCATGATTGCCGGTACATGCTCACTCTCCCACGTCATCACTGTCGGACGACCGGCGAAATTGAGAAGCACAACAGGCTTACCCAGTTTTACCAATTCCTTCAGCAGGTCCATTTGACATTGCGGCAGCTCGAGTCTTGAACGTGAAGAGCTCTCGCCGGAGTAGTCGGCACATTCGCCCATGGCACACACCACGACATCAGCCTGACGAGCCACGGCAAGCGCCTGATTGCGGGCACTGACATCATCCACGCGCTCGATGTTACGACCGAACTCTGCACCACGCTGAACACTTTCGTCATATTCTATGTTGCTGCCCTGAGCATAAAGAAGTTCAGCCTTACCTTTAAGTGCAGCCTCAAAGCCCTCTTTGAGGGTCTTGTATTTCGTTGCATCTTGAGCCACCACCCAGTTGCCGGTAAGGTTGTCACGTGTATTGGCAAGCGGACCGATGAGAGCTATCTTACCCTTTTTCTTGAGTGGCAGAATACTGCCTTCATTTTTCAGAAGCACAAAGGTCGATGCCGCCAATTCGCGAGCTGCCTCGCGGTTTTCTTTGCAATACATGAAGCGCTTCTCACGTTTTGCACTGATATATTTATATGGGTCGTCGAATAACCCGAGTTTCCATTTTGCCTCAAGCACCTTCCTGCAGGCATCTGTTATACGCTCTTCTGAAACCAACCCCTTGGCAACACTCTCCTTCAGTGTGGTTAAGAAACCATACGAACACATATCCATGTCCGTTCCGGCATTCATCGCCAGTGCAGCGTTATGGGCAAGTTCGCCAAAGCCATGCTGTTGCATCTCTGCTATGGAAGCATAGTCTGTTACAATAAATCCGTCGAACTTCCACTGGTTGCGCAGCACATCAGTTAGTAGCCACTTGTTTGCTGTGGCATGCTGTCCGTCGACAATATTGAATGACGACATAAAAGATCCTGCACCAGCCTCGGCAGCAGCCTTGTAAGGAGGGAAATATTGGTTATACATGCGCAGGTGCGACATGTCAACGGTATTATAGTCGCGACCGGACTCTACGGCGCCATACAGAGCATAATGCTTCACGCATGCCATTATATTATAAGGTTTAGAAAAGTCACCCTGATACCCGCGCACCATTGCTGCACCTACGAGTGAGCAGAGGAAAGGGTCTTCGCCTGCGCCCTCGGCAATACGTCCCCAACGAGCGTCGAGTGCAATGTCGACCATTGGCGAGTAGGTCCAGTTTATACCGACTGACGAAGCCTCGAGGGCTGCGATGCGTGCAGCACGCTCTATACCGGCGAGATCCCATGAGCAGGACTGCGCCAAAGGCAATGGAAATATAGTCTCATAGCCATGGATGACGTCCATACCTACTATGAGAGGAATGTGCAGACGGGTTTTCTCTACAGCAATTTTCTGCAGTTCAGCTATCTGCTCACGTCCCTTGATATTTAATATACCGCCAAGTTTTCCGGCAGCAATAAGTTCGCCCACCTGAGTGTTCATTGCCTGACCGGTTGTAATGTTTCCGGCAGGAAGGAGATTCAGCTGACCGATTTTCTCCTCAAGTGTCATCTTTGCAAGCAACACCTCGACGTATTGCTCCATTGTAACTTTCTGTGCATAGACATCAGATACGGACATTACCGGGAGTACAGACAATAAAAAAATAAATAGTTTTTTCATATATTGTTTTATAAATATCACAATCCCGTATTTGACTTGCAGACTATAACAGCATTGTCATGTTGGATTTTTGCATACATATGTCATTGCCATGCAAAAGTAGTAATTAAAAATTGATTCTCCAAATAAAACCACAGACATTTCTCTTTTCATAATCACATGCTTGCTCCAGTCCGTGACAAGTCTTTTCCGTGTGCTTCCGGATGCTGTGAATAAATTTGACAAAAAGGCTGTTTTAAGCATGCATACCACCGATATTTGCCGGTGTGTTGTCCTTAGATGACAAAAAATGCTTATTTTTGACATTACATAAAAGATGCTGATAATCAAGACAATAGACGGTTTTGATACCGACAAAAACACGAATTAGTTTCAAGAACCGCCGTTTCTTGAGGCTGATTCCTACGTTTTTTGACTCTAAAACTGCCCTTTTCAACATCAAGAACCACTGCTTTTTATCATAAAAAGCACGGAATTAGGCTGTTTTTAGCTATTGTCGGTTCTCGAAGCAGTGGTTATATGCCATGTTGACTTGGCAAATCATTGTTTTTGATTTTCTATTTCATTAAAACAATGCGACAGTAATTTTTCTTGACTATACATCAAGTTCCGGATAACCTTTCTTATCCCAAACTCGCGTATTCATATTTTTTTTACGGAGAAATAAAAATTTTCGCATGAAAAGTATTGCAAAATCAAAAGACTTTTATTAACTTTGCAAAATCAAATATAAATCGTATAAATCTATCAAAAAACAAACAACTACTTTTCAACATATCAGAGTCGTGACATTTGTGCCACAGCAGTGAGACACTCAAAATTAAATTGTCTACGACAAAGTCAATGACGACGATCTGAAAAGAGCTATGGGGTATGACAAGACGCGCAACCCACGCTTCACGAAAAAGAGTTGGCTGGCAAAAAGAAAAACATAGCAAAGGAGACTTCTTTGTCAAAACAGCTCTTACAGAAAAAGACAATTATTGTATTACAACAATAGACACATACGTTTTTATGGTTTTTAATTTGGTTAGTTGGGTAGTGCTTTTGCTAAGTTGAATTCGTGAGAACCATTTAGTAAGACACTACGAAAAAGAAAAGGATGGTGGCAGAAATTTCTGCCCCATCCTTGGATTTTTTTTATAATACTATTTGATTTTCGATTTGGTTTTATGCCGGGAAAATTATATATTTGTACCCAAATACAACAAACCAAGCAATGAAAAGAAGAAAATTCCTGAAAACGATGAGTGTAATGGCAGCTGCAATGTATGTCGATTTACCTACATTTGCACAGAATGTCAGTCAAATGGGAAAGGAGAAACTAAAAGTAGGAATCCTTAGCGACATTCATATTACAGATGCAGAGAGTGCGAAAACCTTTAGACATGCGCTGGAATATTTCCGCGACCGCCATGCCGACGGAGTAATAATTGCAGGTGATATGGCAGACTGGGGCATAGAATCGCAACTTAAGATTGTGGCTGACACATGGTTTGAGGTGTTTCCAAAAGACAGACTGCCCGACGGACAACATATAGAAAGGCTCTTCATATATGGCAACCACGATTATGAAGCTTACAAATATGAGGAAGCAAAAAGACATCTCAGCGATAAGGAACTGCTGCGACAAGCCATTGGTCCGCGGCAAGAAAAGATTTGGAAGAAATACTTTAAAGAAGATTATGCTCCTATCTACATGAAGACCGTCAAGGGATATCACTTCATTGGTGCCCAATGGCACAGCTGGACAGAGACACCTGGTCTTGCCGATTTTCTAAGTAATAACAATGCCGCAATAGCCGGCGAGAAACCTTTCTTCTATTTTCAGCATGCTTATCCAAAAGGCACGTGCTACGGCGAATGGGCTTGGGGACAGGATAATGGAGATGTCACAAAGGCTCTAAGCAAGTACGCAAACTGCATTGCTTTCTCGGGACACTCACATATGCCACTGAACAACGAGTACGATCTCTGGCAGGGAAAGTTCATAAGTATAGGCACGGCATCACTCAGTTATCAATATCCTTTAGGGGCAAGAGAGAATGCAGAGATTGACGGAAGTAATGAGAAAGTGCCGTCGCAGATGAAAGTTTTAAATTGCGGAGACGGCAAGCAGGGTATGCTAATGACAGTCTACGACAAGTATATAACCTTTGAACGTCGTGAATTTGTTTACGACCAAGCC
>ERZ772940.977-NODE-977-length-10708-cov-2.97597_pt1 | contig 10708 bp, 10 predicted proteins | sample MGYA00511682_ERZ772940 | MGnify/ENA primary metagenome ERZ772940 (study PRJEB29015, sample SAMEA2737922) | human oral metagenome | biome: human oral; feature: human-associated habitat; material: dental | place: China | collected 2031 ... | reverse complement strand
CAGAATTTGTTTAAGTTCCCGCAATCGGTTGCCATGTTGATGGGCGGTACTTCGCTTATCATTTTGGTCGGAGTTGATTTGGATACTATGAGTCAAGTGGAAGCCCTTCTTAAAATGCATCACCAAGAAGGTCTGACAAAGAAGGGTCGGATTAAATCGAGAAATCTTTAGATTTTTGTGATTTATACTAGAAAAGGATAGGGGATATGTGATATATTTCATCACATTTTGCCGGATTGCTCTCATTGCGAGGTGCTTTAATCCGGTAACAGTATCTCAGGAGGTCTTTTATGAAAGTACGAACCAGTGTAAAACCTATCTGTGATAAGTGTAAGGTTATCAAACGGAACGGAATTGTCCGTATCATTTGTTCAAACCCGAAACATAAACAGAAACAGGGCTAAGGAGTAGCAGATGGCTCGAATTGCGGGAGTTGATATCCCTAATAAGCATATAGGTATAGCATTAACTTATATCTACGGTATTGGTCGTTCCGCAGCCGGAAAAATTTGTGAGGAAGCAAAAATCGATCCGTTTAAGATGGCAAACGATCTTTCTCAAGATGAACTTACAAAGCTGCGCGAAGTTATTGACAAGAATTACAAAGTAGAAGGCCGCCTCCGCACGGAAATCGGTCTTAATCTTAAACGCTTGATGGATATAGGCTGCTATCGCGGTCTTAGACATCGCAAAGGTCTTCCTGTACGCGGACAGCGTACACGTACGAATGCGCGTACACGCAAAGGTAAAAAGAAGACTGTTGCTAACAAGAAGAAAGCGTAAGGCGGAGGAAATCAATGGCTACAGCTAAAAAACGAAAGGAAAAGAAAAGCGTCTACGAAGGTAATGTTTACATTCAAGCGACGTTTAACAACACCATCGTTACGGTTACCGATTTGAACGGAAATGCGCTTGCATGGGCTTCATCGGGAGGACTTGGTTTTCGCGGAGCAAAAAAATCAACTCCGTTCGCCGCACAGTCTGTTGCGGAAGCTGCAATTCAAAAGGCGGTGAGCTACGGTTTGCGCGAAGTCCATGTGTATGTAAAGGGTCCCGGAATGGGACGTGAAAATGCCATCCGTTCACTTGGTACTATGGGATTGCGGGTAAAATCTATTCATGATGTAACGCCTATTCCGCATAACGGTTGCCGTCCGCGCAAAACCCGTCGTATGTAGTTTTGCAGGGAGTCTATAGGTAATGTACAGTTATGCAGGGTCTGTCCGCAAAATAAGCGGAACGGATAAAGAAAGTTTGATGCTCGAAAGCACCCGTTGTACGGAACGCAATTGCGTTCTTGTTCAGCAGCTCGTAATAGAGTTTTATTCTAAATAAGGAGTTCAGATGGCTCGCAAAAATCTGCTTAAAGGTTTTAAAAAACCTAAGGGTATTAATTTTGAGCATATTGAGAACAACCCGAATTATGGTAAATTTATCGCGTATCCTTTTGAAACCGGATTCGGTACGACGGTAGGCAATACGCTGCGCCGTGTACTTCTGTCTTCAATTCAAGGATATGCTGTTACATCGATTCGCGTTACTTCCTATGATGCCGACGGTGTTCCTCATGTTATCTCCAGTGAATATGAGGCAATTCCAAATGTTTCGGAAGATACTCTGGAAATAATCAACAGCTTGAAACAGATTCGTTTGCGGTTACCTGGCGACAATGAGCAGGATACGATTCTTTACGAGTTTAAAGGACCGGGCACCGTAAAAAGTGATGATCTTGCAAGAGTAAATCAACTTGAAGTTATGTCTAAAGACGTTTTGCTCTTTACCATGATGGAAGGTGCACATCTTGAAATCGAGATGCAGATTGATCTTGGACGGGGTTATGTTCCTGCGGAAGTAAATGAGCACTATATTGAAGTTGTAGGTACAATTCCGATTGATGCTATTTTTACTCCGGTGCCGAAGGTTAAATATTCTATTGAACCTTGTCGTGTGGGGCAGCGTAATGATTATGACAAGCTCATACTTGAAATCTGGACGAACGGAACGATTGCGCCGGAGGATGCTCTGGCGGAAGCGGCAAAGATTGCAAAAGATCACTTTTCAATCTTTGTGAATTTTAATGACAGTGAAGTCTCCGGTGGTGATGAAGGCGATGAAGAAGATGCAAGGGTAAAAGAAATTCTTAATACCCCTGTTGAAGAACTTGAGCTTTCGGTGCGTTCTTCAAACTGCTTGAAGAATGCAAATATCCGCACAATCGGCGAATTGACGAAAAAGACGGAAGATGATATCGGAAAGACTCGCAACTTCGGTAAAAAGAGTCTTACTGAAATCAAGGAAAGACTGCAGGAATGGGGGCTTTCTCTCGGGATGACCGATTACAGTCATCTTAGAAATGCCGTCAATATAACAAAGCAGAAGGAAGAAACAGATGAATCATAGAAGTGGTTTTAACCCGCTTTCGCGAACAACAGCACACCGCCGCGCAATGTCGCGGAATATGGTAACGTCGCTTTTCAGATTTGAACGGATTACTACAACCAAATCTAAGGCACTAGAAGTACGCAAAGCGGCTGAGAAATTGATAACGCGGGGAAAAGTGGATTCCGTTCACAACCGCCGTGAAGTTGCCAAATTCATTTCCGATGAAAAGATTTTGAATAAGCTGTTTACGGAAATCGGTCCGCGCATGAAAGAGCGCAACGGCGGTTATACCCGTGTCTTAAAACTCGGGTTCCGGCAGGGAGATGCTGCCGATATGGTGATTCTTGAGTTGGTCGATTATAAACTTGATTTGGAATCGGACGATGATAAGCCGTCTTCAAAAGAAAAGAAAGCTGAAAAACCTGCCGAAAAGGTTTCTAAAAAATCTGCATCGGACAAGACGGAATCAAAATCCAAGAAGCCGGCTGCTAAGAAGACTACCGCAAAGAAAGCTGAGGCAAAACCCGAAGCCGCAGCTAAGGGGGAATAATGTCTAAGAATCATCGTGGAACAGGACTTCGTAATCTTCCTGCTCACGGGCGCGGAACTTGCCCCGTTTGCAAGGCAGATAACATTAAGCTGCTTTATGAACAAACTGTTGACGGTCAACAGGTTAAGGTTTGTAAGTATTGCAATGCTGCAATTAAAAGAAAAGCTGCTGCAGCTCCCAAACCGGCCACTGAACAGCCGGCTGCGGAAGATAAAGCTGAATAAAACCGAAAATTGTTTTTTCTCCATTAAAACTCCAGGATTTGATTCATTCAAAGCCCGGAGTTTTTTTATGTATTAGCCCTGTTCGGCAACAAAGTTATCGAACGGTCTATTTTATCTCATCGAATCTTTCAGAATCTCCGGCATTTACTAAACTCCTGAAATTAAGTATAGTTTAAGAAGTTATATAAATACTTCATTGTATTTGCATCTTCTTTTCATTTTGGAGGAAATATGAAAAAAATTGTTGCAACATTATTCACGATTCTGTTTGTTTTTGCGGCAGTATCGTGTTCAAAAAAAGATGCCGATTCTGCATCCGGAATAATTAAAATCGGCGGCGTTGCCCCGCTTTCGGGAAATGTTGCGGTTTACGGTGTTGAATGTAAAAACGGCATCGACCTTGCCGTTGAAGAGATTAACGCGGGGGGCGGTGTTGCAGGTAAAAAACTTGTATTCATCTGTGAAGATGATGAAGGTATGCCGGATAAAACCGTTAATGCGTTCAAAAAACTTATCACAAAAGATAAAGTTTCCATTGTAATAGGTTCATTGACTTCCGGCTGTGCAAAAGCGATTACGACTCTTGCGCAAGCCCGCGGAGTGGTGCAGATTGCTCCGGCGGCAACATCACCGGATATTACCGATGCGGGTAACTTTATCTTCCGCGCTTGCTTTATTGATCCTTTTCAGGGAACCGTAGGCGGTAAATTCGCGGCTGAAAACTTAGGCGCAAAGAATGCGGCAATCCTTTACGATTTGCAAAACGATTATTCCGTAGGATTGACCGAAAACTTTAAAGCTTCATTTACAGCTGCAGGAGGTCGCATTGCTGCAGAAGAATCTTATGCCGGCGGTGATAAAGATTTTAATGCTCAGCTTACAAAGATAAAAAATGCCTCCCCTGATGTTGTTTATCTTCCTGACTATTACGGAACCGTCGCTCTTATCGCAAAACAGCTTCGCGCACAGGGAATACAATGCCCTATCGTAGGTGCAGACGGTTGGGACGGTCTTGTAGGGACAGCCGGTGATGAAGTGCTGAACGGATATTATTCAAATCACTATGCTATAGATTCAACTGAAGATAAAGTGCGTGAATATGTTGCAGCTTTCCGTGCAAAATATAATAAGAACCCCAATGCGTTTGCTGCTCTTGGATACGACAGCGTTTACATGGTAAAAGACGCTATAGAAGCTGCCGGTTCAACCGATGCTGCGGCGGTAAGAAGTGCTTTGGAAAAAACGAACGGTTCTTATGTTACAGGTCATTTGACTTTTGATGCAAAACACAATCCTGTAAAATCGGCTGTAATGCTTAAAATTGTTTCGGACGGAAACGGCGGAATTAAAACTGTTTATGATACGACCGTAAATCCTTAAAACAAGTATTGCTTTATAAAAAAGCTGCCCTATAAGAATTAAAACCTTACCGGGACAGCTTTTTTATGTCGGAATTAACAACCCCGACGCAGAGCGTCGGGGTATTAAACCCTCCGCACGAATAAAAGTTTTTTGACCGATTTAAAAGGCACACACACTTTTACAGTTTGAACTGTTTGATTTGCCCTAAAAGTGTTTCTATTTCCGTTTTATTTTTATTTGAATCTTCCGTTACTGCGTTGATTGCGGATGTAATTTTTCCCGTACCTGCTGCCATTTCTTCCATTGCGCCGGTGATTGCTGCCGACACATTGTGAATAGATTCCATTTCGCTTACGATTTTACGACTTCCTCCAAGCATTTCTTCACTGCTTTGTTTTACGCCGGCAGTAGTATTTTTTATTTCTTTCATTGCAACCAGTACCTGTTCGCTTCCGCCTGCCTGTTCCTGCATGGCTTGTGCGATTATATGCTCCTGAGTCTGAACGTTTTGCGCCTGCGTAAAAATCAGCGCAAACTGTTCTTGAATAGCTTTTGTGCCGGATGTAACTTCTGAAATTGTGCTTTCAAGGGAATTTAGCCGCTCTGTAATTTCTTTTCCCTGCTTATTGCTTTGCTCTGCAAGTTTTCTGATTTCATCGGCAACAACTGCAAATCCGCGTCCTGCTTCGCCTGCATGGGCCGCTTCAATGGCGGCATTCATCGCAAGAAGATTTGTCTGCTCCGCGATGTTCTGTATAATCGTGCTTGCTTCAAGAAGTCCGCTTGATTCGGTCAATATACGCTGTGCGGTAGAAACGGCAGCTTCGATCTTTATCTGCCCCTCACCGGAAACGCTGCTTAAAGTGTTCACCGCCTGAGTATTTTTTTCAAGGATTTGAGTTACGCTTCTGATATTTGCGACCATTTGTTCAACCGCTGCGGAAGCCTGCGCAACACCTGAACTTTGGGATTCGATAGAGCTGTTCAAATCTAAAAGAAGTTTTTCGATTCCTTTTACAGTTTCTCCGGCTTCCGTAATATTTTTGCCCTGCGCTCTTATCCTATCTTTTACGGAGCTTATATGTCCTACGATTCTGTCTATCGACGAGCTTGTTTCAGTCATATTTGCACTTAAATTCTCTGCTGTGTTTTTGGATAAATCTGCTGAATTGGAAATTGCGCCTAAAAGCTCTTTGGAAACTTTGTGGAACTTATTCAACGCATTTATCAAAAGTCCCATGTCATCGCGGCTTTCTACGAGAAGTTCATTCTGCGAATAGTCTTTTTCCGCCAGCGAATGCGCAAAATCTGACAGTTTGGCAAGCCGTCCGGAAATCCCGTGTGCCATTCTGAAGAAGTTTATTACTATGATGACTCCGCTGACGGCGGAAAGAGGAATTACAAAGCGTTCAAGGACAAAGACAAATGACATATTTGAAATGTGGCTTGTAAGCAGGGGACACATGGAAGCTCCCGCCATGCCTGAAACGCTGAAAAACGCCACAAGAACAATCCGCTTTTTTATGGTGAGGGACAAATCTTTTTCACGTAAAGGAAGAAATGACAGCCATGCTTCATATTTTTCTATGAATGAAATGTATATTGCAACCCCGAAGATAAAAGTCTGCCCCATGCTTGCAGCCAATGCGCCGGCAAATGAAAGCTCAAGACCGCAGATAGAAGCTCCGCGTGAAAGTACAAGTGCATTAATCGGAATAAAAAGGGCGGGAACTGCAACCGTCATCGGCGGCCAGAGTTTTGCAAAAAAGTTTGCATTATCCAATGTTTCAACACTTCCGTCATAGGTGAGAATATTTTTTGCAAGGACAAAGCGTTCCGCAAGCGGGATTGCAAAACAACAAAGCGCAACAAATTGTACCGGTAAAGTTAAGTAGATTCTTAATGCTTCCGCAAGCGAAACTTGGCGGCAAAATACGATTTCCGCCTGTGTCAAAATAAACGGCACGAACATTATCATGACGTTAAGGAGGGTAAAGACCCACGGCAGTTTTTGATTTTTGTGATTTTTCATAGTCGATACCTCGAATCAAATAAGTTTGTTCATATATATTTTTTTATCCGCTTTTGTCAATTAATTTTATGTTATCCGGCGACTTTCGCAAATTAAGCAAAGGCATTTGTGTAATTTATCATAAAATCAGAGAAACTCGACATTCGACCTGATAAAGTTTTCGGCCGATTTTCAAGGAAGCATTCTTTCTTAGGTATACTTCAATCGAAAATATTGTTTTTGAGTATAACCCATGTAGCTCCCGTTCCGCCGCCGCTTAAATCGGGATGTCCGGAAGTTCCGAGTCTTTTATCCTGTTCGATAAATTTTTTTACAAGAAAGGCGAGTACGGGATCCGCACCGCGCGTATGTATTCCTTTTCCGTGAACGATAAGAATCTTTTTGAATTTTTGCCGCTCGCAATCGGTAACAAAACTTTCAAGCCGCAAATAGGCTTCATCTTGAGTAAGACCGTGTAAATCGAGTTTGGCATCGCACTTCATGCGTTCAAGCTCCTTGCGGCTCTTAAATTTGTTCCTGACCCGCGTTTTTTCTTCCAGCGCATCTTTATCAACTACACCGTAACGCCGCATCCACAATTCTTGCGGATTTATACGCGGTTCGTTTTGTTTGCCGCATAAATCCGCGTAAGCTTTTTCTTCTGCAGTCGGCGCATTTGCCTTTTTGTGAGAAACTTGTGCGCCTTTTTTGTTGCGTTTTGCGGCATTTTTCTGCATACCGTTCCACTGCTCTAAAATATCGCCGAAATCCATAAAAACTCCGCTGTAATTAAAATTCTCCGCCTTGTTTATGCGGATAAAGAATACCGGCAAGGGTTTAATCATTACCGGTATTACAAAAAATTCCGGACTTTAGATAAAAAGATTAACGTTTGATTCTTCCGCGTCGCCGAGATATGCGCCTACGCCGCCGAGTTCAACTCCGTCAATCAATTCCTCTTTTTTTATCCCCATAACGTTCATGCTCATGGTGCAGGCTACGATTTTTACGCCGAGATTCATCGCGTTTTTTATCAGCGATTCAAGACTGTCGACGTTTTTATCGTTCATGATTTTCTTCATCATTGCCGTACCCATGCCGCCCATATTCATTTTGGATAGTTTAAGTTTTTTCGTGCCGCGCGGAAGCATTGCACCGAACATCGCTTCCATCGCAGTTTTTTTGACTTTCGGAGAGTGAGTTTTACGCAAAACCGTTAATCCCCAGAACGTAAAGAACATCGTTACCGGACGCCCCATAGATGCGGCTCCGTTTGCAATAATAAAACTTGCAAGAACTTTATCCAAATCGTCCGAGAAAACAACAATCGTCTTTCCATCGGCGGATTTTACACTCGAAGCACTTGCGGAAGCATCGGGAAGAATTCCTTTGCGTATTACTGCGGCAAACGAGCCGTCCGCCTTTGTAGAAACAAGAGTATTACCCGTACGTCTGCACCATGCGCCTATATCTTTTATAAATCCGGGATCCGATGCCGTAACTTCAAGCGTTTCTCCGTCGCGCATGGTTTTAACGGCTTCAAATACTTTCATAATAGGACCGGGACACTGTAATCCGCAACAATCCAGCTTTAGCGATACGGTTGAACAACAGTCTTCTTTAGGAGAGCAGCAGCCGCAGGAACCGGCAGACGATGCTGTTCCGTCATCTAAAAAAAAACGCTTGTAATGTGCGGAACGGTAAAAATTTGCGCCGCCGGGATAGACAAGCACGTTTTTAAATCCGTTATTCATCAATATACGCGCTCCGTTATATGCGCGTACGCCGATTGCGCAAAATACGATAACGATTTTGTTTTTATCCAATTCATTTAGGCGGGAACGCAATGTGCCTAGAGGAATATTTACCGCATCGGGAATTGCAAATGCGCAGGTTTCCGCCTCTTCGCGAACGTCAAGCAGGATTGCATCCGTCATTTTATCCGGCGCATCCCAGTCCGCAATGCTAATCAATTTTTTAAGAACATTATCCGCTGTAAATCCCGCCATATTCACCGGATCTTTTGCAGAAGAATACGGAGGCGCATACGCAAATTCAAGTTTCGTAAGGTCTTTTACTTTTGCGCCGAACCTGATTGCAGCGGCAATCGTATCGATTCTTTTATCCGCGCCGTTGCAACCGGCAATCTGCGCGCCGAAAATGCGTGAACCGTCGGCGGCAAAAATAAGTTTTATGGTCATCGGAACGGCACCGGGATAATATCCTGCGTGGGAATTTTGCGTAATTATTATCTTTTCGAAATCTTTGCCGCGTACAAGTCCGCGTTTTATGAGCGTCTTTTCATTTGCGCCGGTACACGCCGCCGTAAGCGCAAACACTTTTGCAACGGCGGTACCCTGCGTTCCGTCGTAAGTTTCATCAAATCCTGCAATATTGTCCGCCGCAATGCGTCCCTGTTTATTTGCGGGGCCTGCAAGCGGAACCATCGTTTTGTCTTTAAAGATAAAGTCTTCAACTTCAACAGCATCGCCTACAGCATAAACGGAAGAATCCGAAGTCCTCATGTGAGAATCCGTAACAATTCCGCCTCGTGCATTCAATTCAAGACCGGCTTCTTTTGCCAAAGAAGAATTTGCACGCACACCGATAGAAAGAATTACAAGCTCGGCTTTTACCGTTTTTCCGCTTTTAAGAGAGATTGAAACCAGTTTTCCGTCATCCTCAAACGAAGAAACTCCGTCGCCGAGATGCAGAGAAACGCCCTGCGATTCAATGTGTTCATGCAAAAGCTGCGCCATTTCAAAATCAAAAGGAGCCATAACCTGGTCGAGCATTTCGATAATCGACACGTTTAAGCCCGCATGACGCAGATTTTCAGCCATTTCAAGCCCTATAAAACCGCCTCCGATTACGGCAGCGTTTTTTATGTTTCCGCTGCAAACAAGGGAACGGATTTCGTCGGTATCGGGAACAGTCCACAAAGTTTTAATGCGCGGAGAATCGATTCCGGGAATGGGTGGACGAATCGGAGATGAACCTGTCGAAAGAACCAGAGTGTCGTAGGATTCGTTATACGTCTCTCCCGTAAGGTGATTTTTTACGCTTACGGTTTTATTTGCGCGGTCGATTGCCGTAACTTCATTTTTGACACGAACATCAATATTAAACTTCGCCTTCATCATTTCCGGCGTCTGCAAAAGCAGAGAATCCCGCGATTTAATTACATCGCCTACATGATAAGGCAATCCGCAATTCGCATACGAAATATATTCGCCGCGCTCAAGCAAAATAATTTCCGACTTTTCGTCGAGCCGTCTTAGCCGCGCTGCACAGCTTGCGCCTCCTGCAACGCCTCCTACAATCACAACTTTACCCATAGATCCTCCAAAATATTTACCGCACTATAAAGCTGCACGGCTCATTTTAATTTTACCGTATTTTGCCTGAAAAAGCGGCGTACGATACGAAAAGCATAAAAATGCCCGTATTTAAAGATAATAATACACATAGGCAACACCAATAAGAAATTTTACTAAGTATGGCGCATAAAATCATTTCATTTCGATAAAGTCTGCGTTCGTTGAATTTGCACGAACATATTTTGCTTTTACGTGATTGACGGGAAAATATAAATTGGACGGTCGTTTGTTGTTTGGAAGTCGTATCTGCGGGAAAAAAAATGACCGCAGGCAAAGGAGGAAACCCGCGGTCATAAAAACATTCGCTTCGTCAGTTGTATTATGCTTATACAAACAAACAAAGCGAAAATGGTTACACAATTTATAATAAAGTTTTGCAGTTTTCTTTTAAAATCTATAAATTCCTTCCAAACGCAAACTGCCGAGCTCTTTATATTTTCCGTATTCGCCTGTAGACTTCCCTTCAAAATATCCTTCGGCGGAAGCAAGAATGGAAAGTTGATCCGTAAGCGAGTATTCTGCCGTTAAAGATGCAAAACTGTCAAAGTCCTGAAAGTTTATTGCGGACGTAAAAGACAATTTAAGCGTTTCTGCAAAGAACGAGCGGCTCAAACTTAATGTCGCACCGTTGGAACGTTCTTTTGCGTCCGTTATGTCTTCGTCAAATCCGAATATTATATTTTCAAAATATTGGGCAGTCAGCATCCATGAAGAATGAGTCCAATCCAATCCCGCAAGTGCCTTTAATCCGTTTTTGGAGACCGGAGCGGCATTCTGCCGGGAATGGGCTTTGTCAATA
>ERZ772940.976-NODE-976-length-10709-cov-6.68284_pt1 | contig 10709 bp, 7 predicted proteins | sample MGYA00511682_ERZ772940 | MGnify/ENA primary metagenome ERZ772940 (study PRJEB29015, sample SAMEA2737922) | human oral metagenome | biome: human oral; feature: human-associated habitat; material: dental | place: China | collected 2031 ... | reverse complement strand
AGCGTGGCGATGCTCAGGTAGTGGTTGGGGCCAGATCAGCTATCTTTGCTCCACTGAAAAATTTGGGTGTCATGATTATCGATGAGGAACATGAGGCTAGCTATAAACAAGACAGCAATCCCCGTTATCATGCTAGAGAGGTCGCCATTTTACGGGCCCGGTACAATCAAGCAGCCCTAGTCCTTGGTTCGGCAACACCGAGCTTAGAGAGCCGTGCACGGGCTGGAAAAGGTGTCTATCAACACTTACGACTAACCCAACGAGCTAATCCTTTAGCCACGATTCCTGAGGTTCAAGTGATTGACTTTCGGGACTATATCGGACAGAATGAGACATCAAACTTTACCCCTCCTTTGCTAGAGGCCATTCAAGATCGTCTGGATAAAAAAGAGCAGGTAGTCCTCATGCTCAACCGTCGGGGTTATTCTAGCTTTGTTATGTGTCGAGAGTGTGGGATGGTAGATAGCTGCCCCAACTGTGACATTTCTCTGACTCTCCACATGGATACCAAGACCATGAACTGCCATTACTGTGGCTTTTCGAAGGGGATTCCTCATGTCTGTCCCAACTGTCAAAGCCGCAGTATTCGCTACTACGGTACAGGGACTCAGAAAGCCTACGATGAACTAGCAGAGCTCTTTCCTCAGGCACGCATTCTACGGATGGATGTGGATACGACTCGCAAGAAAGGCAGTCACCAAGCTCTTCTTGAGCAGTTTGGCCGAGGGGAAGCAGATATCTTGTTGGGAACTCAGATGATTGCCAAGGGCTTGGATTTTCCAAATGTGACCCTAGTCGGAGTGCTCAATGCGGATACGGCCTTGAATCTGCCTGATTTCCGTTCTTCTGAGAGAACCTTCCAACTCTTAACCCAGGTGGCAGGCCGTGCAGGTCGTGCGGAAAAAGCAGGGCAGGTCTTGATCCAGTCATACAATCCTGAGCACTATGCCATTCGATTTGCCAAGGAACAGGATTATGAAGGTTTTTATGCCTATGAAATGAGTATCAGGCGCCAACTCGGCTATCCGCCTTATTATTTTACTATTGGGATTACCCTCTCTCACAAGAAAGAAGAGGAGGTTGTCAAACGTGCCTATGAAGTCATGGGAATTTTGCGCTCAGGTTTATCGGAAACTAGTAAAATCCTTGGACCAACGCCAAAACCCATTGCCCGTACCCACAACCTTTATCATTACCAGATTTTGATTAAATACCGTTTAGAAGATGAGCTAGGACCAACCCTCAACCAGGTTTTGGCCTTGACTCAAGAACGGGAAAATAGCGAGCTTCGTCTCAGCATTGACCATGAACCGCAGCAATTTTTATAAGGAGGAGAAGAAATGACAAAACTAATCTTTATGGGGACACCTGATTTTTCAGCGACAGTTTTGAAGGGTTTGTTATCAGATGATCGTTACGAGATTCTAGCTGTTGTGACCCAGCCAGACCGCGCTGTCGGCCGTAAAAAAGTGATCCAAGAAACCCCAGTCAAGCAGGCTGCCAAAGAAGCAGATCTTCCCATTTACCAGCCTGAAAAATTATCTGGAAGTCCAGAGATGGAAGCCATTATGAATTTAGGAGCAGATGGAATTATCACTGCTGCTTTTGGACAGTTTCTCCCAAGTAAACTCCTTGATAGCATGGATTTTGCGGTCAACGTTCACGCTTCCCTTCTTCCCAAACACCGTGGTGGCGCACCCATTCATTATGCCTTGATTCAAGGGGATGAGGAAACTGGTGTGACCATTATGGAAATGGTCAAGGAGATGGACGCAGGGGATATGATTTCCCGTCGCAGTATTCCCATCACTGATGAGGACAATGTCGGCACCTTGTTTGAGAAATTAGCGATTGTTGGTCGTGACTTGCTTTTGGATACCCTGCCTGCTTATATTGCTGGGGAGATCAAACCTGTGGCTCAGGACCCAAGCCAAGTCACTTTCTCGCCAAATATCAAATCAGAGGAAGAAAAGTTGGACTGGACCAAGACCAACCGTCAACTCTTCAACCAAATCCGTGGGATGAATCCTTGGCCTGTTGCCCACACTTTTCTCAAGGGTGATCGCTTTAAGATTTATGAAGCCCTGCCAGTAGAAGGTCAGGGAAATCCAGGTGAGATCCTCTCAATTGGCAAGAAGGAATTGATCGTCGCAGCGGCTGAAGGAGCTCTATCTCTCAAGCAAGTGCAGCCAGCTGGCAAGCCTAAGATGGACATCGTATCCTTCCTCAACGGAGTTGGACGCACATTGACAGTAGGAGAACGATTTGGTGACTAAAGTAGAAACGGCTAGAAGTCTAGCTCTAGCAGTGCTAGAGGATGTTCTAGTCAACCAAGCATATTCGAATATTGCTTTAAACAAACACCTCAAGGTGAGTCAACTCTCAGTAGCAGATAAGGGTTTGGTGACAGAGATTGTCTACGGTACGGTAGCCCGAAAACTGACTCTGGAATGGTACCTGTCCCACTTTATTGAAGACCGAGACAAGCTAGATAACTGGCTCTATGTTCTTCTTCTCATGAGCGTCTACCAAGTCCGTTTTCTAGATAAGGTGCCTGATCATGCCGTTGTAAATGAAGCGGTAGAACTGGCAAAAGTTCGTAAACAAGGCAGTGAAAAGCTAGTCAATGCTGTTCTTCGTCGTATCTTGCGAGAAGGGTGGCCAGATATTGCAACTATCAAACGCAAAAACAAGCGTGATTCCATTGCCTATTCTCTCCCAGTTTGGCTAGTGTCTAAGCTCAGGGAAGAATACGGCGAAGAGCGAGCACAAGCCATCTTTGAAAGCCTATTGGTGCGCAACAAAGCCAGCATCCGGGTGACTGACTTGAGTCGAAAAGAGGAAATCAAAGCCGTGTTAGAGGCGACTGATTCTCCTTTGGCTTCCACTGGTCTGGTCAAGGAACAGGGCCACTTTGCGGGACATGATTTGTTTTTGGAGGGTGCTATTACCATCCAAGATGAGTCCAGTCAACTGGTTGCTCCCACTCTTGATTTACAAGGCCATGAGCAGGTCCTAGATGCCTGTGCCGCTCCGGGTGGGAAAACAGCCCATGTGGCTTCTTACCTCACATTTGGTAAGGTGACGGCTTTGGATCTTTACAATCACAAGCTGGACTTGATCCAAGAAAATGCGGAGCGTTTAGGGGTCGCAGATCGAGTGCAAACGCAAAAATTGGACGCCAGAAAAGTGCATGAGTTTTTCGGTCGGGACTCTTTTGATAAGATTTTAGTAGATGCCCCTTGTTCTGGAATCGGCCTCTTGCGCCGCAAACCAGATATCAAATACAATAAGGAAACGGCAGATTTCACGTCCCTACAGGAAATTCAGCTGGAAATATTAGGTAGTGTTTGTCAAACACTACGAAAAGGTGGTATAATAACGTATAGTACCTGTACTATTGTCTCTGAGGAGAACTTTCAAGTCGTTGAGGCATTTTTAGAAAGTCATCCCGAGTTTGAGCAGGTTAAACTAGAACACGAATGTAAAGATATCCTGAAAGATGGCTGCATCCTGATTACTCCTGAATTGTATGGAAGTGATGGATTCTTTATCAGCCAATTTCGCAAGATATCAGAATAGGAAGGAACTGACACAATGGAAATAGCATTATTAACAGATGTTGGTCAGAAACGGACAAATAATCAGGACTATGTCAATCACTTTGTTAACCGAGCAGGACGCACTATGATCATCTTGGCTGACGGGATGGGAGGACACCGTGCAGGAAATATCGCTAGTGAGATGGCAGTCACAGACCTCGGTGTGGATTGGGTGGATACCCAAATTAACTCAGTCAATGAAGTTCGTGAGTGGTTTGCCCACTACCTGGAGATTGAAAATCAAAAAATTCATCAACTAGGTCAGGACGAAGCATACAGAGGCATGGGGACAACGCTAGAAGCTGTTGCGTTTATTGACAACCAAGCCATCTATGCTCACATTGGAGATTCTCGTATCGGTTTGATTCGTGGAGAAGAATACCACCAGTTGACGAGTGACCATTCCTTGGTTAATGAATTGCTCAAGGCTGGTCAATTGACTCCAGAAGAGGCAGAAACTCACCCTCAAAAGAATATCATCACACAGTCTATCGGACAAAAAGATGAAATCCAGCCTGATTTTGGGATGATTACACTGGAGTTAGGAGATTATCTCTTGCTCAATAGTGACGGTTTGACCAATATGATTTCGGCAAGCGAAATTTATGATATTGTAACCAGTGATATTTCCCTAGCAGACAAGGCGGCCACCCTCATTCGTTTCGCTAACAATGCAGGAGGTTTAGACAACATTACGGTTGCCCTTGTTTACATGAACGAGGAGGCGGCAGAATGATCCAAATCGGCAAGATTTTTGCCGGGCGGTATCGGATTGTCAAGCAGATTGGTCGAGGAGGCATGGCAGATGTTTACTTGGCCAAGGATTTGATCCTAGACGGGGAAGAAGTGGCAGTGAAGGTCCTGAGGACCAACTACCAGACGGACCCGATTGCTGTGGCACGTTTCCAGCGGGAAGCGAGGGCTATGGCGGATCTGGACCATCCTCATATCGTTCGGATAACAGATATTGGTGAGGAAGACGGTCAACAGTACCTAGCTATGGAATACGTAGCAGGCCTTGACCTCAAGCGTTATATCAAAGAACACTACCCTCTTTCAAATGAAGAAGCGGTTCGGATTATGGGACAGATTCTTTTGGCTATGCGTTTAGCTCATGCTAGAGGAATTGTTCACCGAGATTTGAAACCTCAAAATATCCTCTTGACACCAGATGGAACTGCTAAAGTTACTGACTTTGGGATTGCAGTGGCTTTTGCGGAGACCAGTCTGACCCAGACCAACTCGATGCTGGGTTCGGTTCATTATTTGTCACCTGAGCAAGCGCGTGGTTCAAAAGCGACCTTCCAGAGTGATATCTATGCAATGGGGATTATCTTCTATGAAATGCTGACGGGTCATATCCCTTATGATGGGGATAGCGCGGTTACGATTGCCCTTCAGCATTTCCAGAAGCCACTTCCGTCCGTCATTGCTGAAAACCCATCTGTCCCTCAGGCTTTGGAAAATGTTGTCATCAAGGCAACTGCTAAGAAATTGTCTGATCGCTATCAGTCTGTTTCAGAAATGTATATGGACTTGTCAACTAGCTTGTCTTATAATCGTCGGAATGAACCGAAACTGGTCTTTGACGATGCGAGTAAGGCGGATACGAAGACTTTACCTAAAGTCCCACAAAGTACATTGACCTCGATTCCAAAAGCTCCAGCGCAGGAAGAACGTCCTCAGTCAAAGAAATTAACCCCAGAGCAAGCACCTACGCAAAAGCCAACTAAAAAACGGAAGTTTAAGGCTCGCTATATGATTCTTTTGGCTAGTCTTCTATTGGTTGCAGCCTCTTTAATCTGGATTTTATCTAGAACACCAGCAACGATTGCTGTTCCTGACGTGGCTGGACAAACCGTGGCTGAGGCCAAGGAAGCTCTTAAAAAATCCAAGTTTGAAGCTGGTGAAGAAAAGTCAGAAGCCAGCGATACCGTAGCAGAAGGACGTGTTATTCGAACGGATCCAGAAGCTGGTAGCGGCCGAAAAGAAGGAACTAAGGTCAATTTGATTGTTTCTTCTGGTAAGCAATCCTTCCAATTGAGCAATTACGTCGGACGCAAGTATACGGATGTCGTAGCTGAACTCAAGGAGAAGAAGGTTCCTGAGAATCTAATCAAGATGGAAGAGGAAGAATCCAGCGAAAGCAAACCTGGAACCATTCTCAGACAAAGTCCTGCGGCAGGTACGACTTATGATCTTTCAAAAGCCAGCACAATTACTTTAACAGTTGCTAAGAGAGTAACAAGTGTTTCTATGCCAAGTTATATTGGTTCAAGTCTCGAATTTACAAAGAATAATTTGACTCAGATTGTCGGTGTAAAAGAGGCCAATATTGAGGTTGTCGAGGTTTCGACTGCTCCTGAAGGGACAGCAGAAGGTACAGTTGTAGATCAAACACCAAAAGCGGGTGAACAGGTTGACCTTGCTAGCACGCGTATCAAACTTTCCATCTACAAACCGAAAACACCACCATCAACTTCATCTTCTAGTTCTGCACAACGTGGGAACCAAGGTTCTTCTACAACTCCAAATCAGGGGAACCAACAAGGAAACACTCCTTCAACTAGTCAATCAAATAGTGAAGGAACCCGTGAAAGTTCTCGAGATTAAACGAATCTTTGTCATGATTTCATGACAAAGATTTTTTTTCATTGATTTTTGTGATAAAATATAGGAAGCAGAAAAGGAGGAGAAAATGGACGAATCGAGAGAGTTGAATGCCGTCATTGATGTGATTATGCTAGCTGGAACCATACTCTTAAAAAGCGGTTCGGAGATTTATCGGGTGGAGGACACCATGATCCGTATCGCTCATTCACAGGGAATAGTGGATTGCAACGTTCTTGCCATGCCAGCAGCTATTTTCTTTTCTATTGAGAATACTAATATTTCTCGTATGAAACGGGTCACTTCTTCCTCCTACAACATCGAAAAAGTCTGCGATGTCAACCAAGTATCACGGGAGCTTGTCGGAGGGCAAATCGATCTCTCTACAGCCTTTGAAAGGCTAAAGGAAATCAGAAATCAAGCTCTTCCTTATACCAAGTTCCAAGTGACTATTGCAGCAACTCTCAGTGCCCCTTTTTTCTCGATTATGTTCGGGGGGAATACTTATGATGCTTTTGGTGCAGCCATTGCGACCTTACTTGGTTTTGCTTTCTCTCTCTATGTAGAGAAGTTTGTCCGCATTCCTTTTGTAACCGCCTTTGCGGGAGCCTTTGTTTTTGGCTTGATTGCCCAGTTCTGGGCCCGCTATACAGGATTCCCTTCGACGGCAGACTTGATCATAGCGGGAGCCGTCATGCCCTTTGTTCCGGGCATTGCCCTGACAAATGCAGTTCGGGATATCATGACCAACCATATCAACTCTGGTATGAGCAAGATGTTTGAATCCCTGCTCATTACCCTCGCTTTAGGGGCCGGTACCTCCGTCGCCCTAGTTTTGATGACATAAGATGACTCTAACAAGTATTTTACTCCAAGCAGTAGCGAGTTTACTCGCCATTATCACCTTTCTAATCGTACTGAATGTTCAACGCTCTATGCTCCTACCTGGTGGTGTTCTGGGAATGGGTGTCTGGCTCCTCTACCTTGTACTTAAAGAACCAACCAATGTTATTGTTGCGACCTTTATTGCAGCAGTGGTTGGTTCTTGCATCAGCCAGATTCTAAGTATTGTCTATAAGACGCCAGCAGTGGTCTTTGTCTTGGCCATTCTTGCCCCCTTAGTGCCCGGTTATCTATCCTATCGAACGACAGCTTTCTTTGTGACAGGCGATTACAGTCATGCCCTTACCAGTGCAACGCTAGTAGTTATGTTGGCTCTGGTCATTTCTATCGGGATGGCAAGTGGAACAGTGATTCTGAAACTTTATTACTATATCCGAAAACAGCGAGGCATATCCTCCTAATGCTGTCAAAGCAAAGACTTGATTTGTTGAATCAAGTCTTTTTTCTCTCATTTGTTTCTATTTGTGATAAAATAGAATAGAACGATTTTTTACAATGAATGAAAAAACAGAGGTAAATATGACAATCGGTATTGATAAGATTGGTTTTGCGACCAGTCAATATGTCTTGAAATTACAAGACCTAGCAGAAGCAAGAGGAGTTGATCCGGATAAATATAGTAAGGGTCTCTTATTAAACGAAATTAGCATTGCACCATTGACTGAGGATGTTGTCACCTTAGCTGCCAGTGCAAGCAACTCTATTTTGACAGATAAAGAAAAAGAAGAAATTGACATGGTCATCGTGGCGACCGAGTCAGGGATTGACCAGAGTAAGGCAGCGGCGGTCTTTGTTCACGGTCTATTAGGTATCCAGCCGTTCGCTCGCAGTTTTGAAATCAAAGAAGCCTGTTACGGAGCGACAGCCGCCCTCCATTATGCCAAGTTACATGTGGAAAATTCTCCAAAGTCCAGGGTCTTGGTCATCGCCAGCGATATTGCCAAGTATGGTGTAGCGACTCCAGGTGAACCAACTCAGGGAGCTGGGAGTGTGGCGATGCTGATTACGCAAAATCCGCGTACCATGACCTTTAACAATGATAATGTTGCCCAAACGCGTGACATCATGGATTTCTGGCGTCCGAACTATTCAACTACTCCTTATGTAAATGGTTTGTACTCAACTCAGCAATATCTTGACAGTCTTACGACGACTTGGGATGAATACAAGAAACGTTATGATTGGACTATGAATGATTTTGCGGCCATCTGCTTCCACTTACCTTACCCTAAGTTGGCCCTAAAAGGCTTGCGCAAGATGATGGATAAGACTTTGTCTCAGGAAAAAAAGGATAGTCTGCAAGAAAACTTTGATAAGTCCATTCTCTACAGTCAGATGATTGGGAATATCTACACAGGTTCCCTCTTCCTTGGGCTTCTCTCCCTTTTGGAAAATGCAGAAAATTTGAAGGCTGGAGATAAAATTGTCCTCTACAGTTACGGAAGTGGAGCGGTTTCAGAGTTCTTTAGTGGAGAACTGGTAGAAGGTTATGAAACTTACCTTGATAAGGATCGCTTGAGCAAACTCAAGCAACGTACAGCATTGTCTGTTGCAGACTATGAAAAAGTCTTCTTCGAAGAGGTAGAGTTGGATGAATCTGGTTCAGCCCAGTTTGCAGGTTTTGAAAATCAAGACTATGCCTTGGTTGAAATTGTCGACCACCAACGCCGTTATAGCAAGGTTGAAAAATAATGAAGATAAGTTGGAATGGATTTTCTAAAAAATCATACCATGAGCGCCTTGAGTTACTGAAAGCTCAGGCGCTCCTTAGTCCTGAAAAGCAAACCAGTCTCGAGCAGGATGAACAAGTCAGCTTGGCAGTTGCAGATCAGCTGAGTGAGAATGTAGTGGGAACTTTTTCTCTGCCTTATTCTATCATTCCAGAGCTTTTGGTGAACGGTCAGGACTACACAGTTCCCTATGTGACAGAAGAACCCTCAGTGGTTGCTGCGGCCAGCTATGCAAGTAAAATCATCAAGCGAGCAGGTGGCTTTACTGCTCAAGTACATGAGCGCCAGATGATTGGTCAGGTAGCCCTTTATCAAGTTGCTAATCCAGATCTAGCGCAAGAGAAGATTGCCAGCAAGAAGGCGGAGCTCTTAGAACTTGCCAATCAAGCCTATCCCTCCATCGTCAAACGTGGTGGTGGGGCGCGTGATTTGCATGTAGAGCAGATCAAAGGTGAAACAGAATTTCTCGTTGTTTATCTCCATGTCGATACTCAGGAAGCCATGGGAGCCAATATGCTTAACACCATGCTGGAAGCCTTAAAATCAGTCTTAGAAGAACTCAGTCAGGGGCAGAGTCTTATGGGAATTTTGTCCAACTACGCGACCGATTCTCTGGTGACTGCAAGCTGTCGTATCGCCTTTCGCTACTTGAGTCCCCAAAGGGACCAAGGACGAGAAATTGCGGAGAAAATAGCTTTGGCTAGCCAGTTTGCACAGGCTGATCCCTACCGAGCAGCTACTCACAATAAAGGGATTTTTAATGGTATTGATGCCATTTTGATTGCCACGGGTAATGACTGGCGTGCCATCGAAGCTGGGGCCCATGCCTTTGCCAGTCGAGATGGACGCTATCAAGGTCTTAGTCAATGGACACTGGACATGGAAAGAGAAGAATTGGTCGGTGAGATGACCCTACCCACGCCGGTGGCGACCAAGGGTGGCTCAATCGGTCTCAACCCACGTGTAGCCCTCAGTCATGAACTACTAGGAAATCCTTCTGCCAAAGAATTAGCTCAGATTATCGTATCCATCGGTCTCGCCCAAAACTTTGCGGCCCTCAAAGCCTTGGTAAGTACGGGCACTCAGCAAGGCCACATGAAATTGCAGGCCAAATCCCTAGCTCTCCTAGCAGGTGCTAGTGAGTCCGAAGTTGCTCCACTGGTCGAGCACTTGATTGCAGAAAAAAACTTTAATCTCGAAACAGCCCAGCGCTATCTAGAAAACTTAAGATTATAAAAAAACTCAGACGAATCGGTCTGAGTTTTTTTGTGTTTAAATACTTTTTCCAGGTAATAGGGTGACTGGTAAGAAGTAACCGGTTGTCGCGACCTCCTTGCCTTCAATCTTTTGTAAGAGGAGATCGACAGTGAGTTGGGCAATCTCTTTCATAGGCTGCTTAATCGTTGTCAAGTGAGGATAGTAGTTCTCGATAAAGTAGGTACCATCGTATCCGATGACTTTGAGCTCTTCAGGAACAGAAATTCCCAGCTCCTGAGCGATTTTGATCACTAGGATAGCTGTCAAATCATCCGAAGCAAAAATCGCATCTGGTTTCTGATGGGTCAAGATATTCTTGATTTCCATTTCTTTTCTGACGGGAGAAAAGTCACTCGAAACATTGATAATAGGCGCTTTTGGGAGAACAGAGGCAAAACCAGCGTGGCGCAGTCCAGTCGGTGAGTTAGAGTTATCATTCCCTGTAATCATGATGATAGACTGGGCGCCTGTCTTGACCAGAGTTTGGGCTGCGAGGACCCCGCCACCGTAGTTATCAGAGGAGACGACAGGAATGTCTGGTGATAGGTTTCGGTCAAAGGAAATGATCGGTGCTGTCACACGATTGTAGTCTTCGATTCCAAGATTG
>ERZ772940.974-NODE-974-length-10728-cov-2.75199_pt1 | contig 10728 bp, 7 predicted proteins | sample MGYA00511682_ERZ772940 | MGnify/ENA primary metagenome ERZ772940 (study PRJEB29015, sample SAMEA2737922) | human oral metagenome | biome: human oral; feature: human-associated habitat; material: dental | place: China | collected 2031 ... | reverse complement strand
AGAAGATCCAAAAAAGGGTAAGAACTCGTTTATCGACAATACTTCTTTTCAGGATATTAATAAACTCATTAACCTAGATGCTAAATTACGTTTTCTACTAGCAGAACAATTGAGTGTTATCGAAATCGCAATTAGAGCAAAACTTGCCTACGAATTTGGTAATGAGTACGGTTCAAGCGCTTACTATCTTGATTGCAATACCTATGCAAATCAGGATTTGGCAAAAAATTTTATAATTCCAGGAATTCTTTCAGATCTTGACCATGACAAAAGCCGTATTGTTCAGCATTATTCAAAAAAGAACTTCAGCACACGTTGTGAAAAATATCAAGATGTTCCAATCTGGGTTGCTGTAGAGGTCCTCTCCTTTGGAAGAATTTCTAATATGATTAGCTATTCAAAAAATATTGAAGTAACCAAAAGAGTAGCTAAATCTCTCGGCGTCCAATGGAAACCTTTTTCAAGTGTCGTGCATTCTTTACATGTACTAAGAAATTTATGTGCGCATCATCGTCAACTATGGAATAGACCCATGCGCATCCAATGTCCAGTTCAGAAAAAACTTCGACCAAAAGAGATTAAATTTGACTCCAAAAGTCTTTACGCTCACATTCTTATGGCCAATCATTACAGAAAAGTAATCGATGGAGATACTTCGATTGCTAAACAAATACAAGAACTTCTCGATAAGAACGATGTTTTTGCAAAAGGTATTTATTTACCTCATCCAAAATAGCCACACCAAAGAAAGCCTTCTACGAGGCTCTTTTTTCTATTCCAAACTGGTCTTTCACAATCCGATCAAGCTGTGCTGAAATGCACGAGAACTCTTTATTCAAATCAAGCGTTTGTACAGAAATCCTGTTACCGCTTATGTGATACACGTCGTCAGGGGCAAGCAGCTCATTTGTTCGCGCGTACAAAAGCATGCCCGAAACTTTTCGGTCAGCATCTTTTACCTGAGCTTCTTTATTCTTCACGTACGTATAAATCTGATACAAATTACCCGAATGCACCTTATGCGCACCAAAATTTTCTTGAAGCGAATGCTGATAATACTTTGCATCGATAATCAAAATCTGATCACCATACGAGAGCGTAATATCCGTCTGCATGTCCGGCAAAAGCCCAATGTAACCATCATCCAAATCCCAAGGAATTTGCGACGCTCTGGCAGAAAAACCCTTCACATGCTGGGCAAACTCCTGCGCGTAATATTCAAGAATGAACTTCTCGTACAACCTATGCATTTTCTGCTCGTCAATAAAGCTTGCCAAGCGGTACTCACCATCCTCGGTGGTCATGAGCATGCCTTCAACAAGCAACTGACAAATTGAAAGTAGCAATTGATACGTGCGATTATTACGCTGGAAACGAATATCCGCCCAGCGAACCTGCTTTAAATCAACCTCATCGATGTCCGCAAAGAAAAGCAATTCTCGCTTAAGTGCAACCTTATATTGAACCGAAATATCCTTTTGTTTAAGCAGCAACAAAGCCACGGATTTTAGAATCTGATTAAACAGATTATTTTGCGAAAGCTCATCAAAATCACAGGTAACTTGCATATGATGAGCAAGGCGGTTCCTAATGGTCCCCGGCATATCAATCTTGCCTCGAACAACCGCCAGGTCCTCCACGCAATTTACGTACTCGCGATACAGGCCCTGCTTAAGCTGCAAGCCAATTCCCTTGGATAAGATGGCCGCAAACAAATTGTAAATCGAGTCAAAAGACTCCTTCTGCACGTCCTCGTACACAGATTCCCGCAGCGTAGTGAAAGCATACGACAACATGTAGTAAATATTTTTTATGAAGATATGCTTATCTTCGGTCATTGAAACACTCCGTGAAGGATGTTCTCCCAGCGCAGGTATTTCTCCTGGTCATCAAACCAATATTCGCCCAGCATTGGCAAGATGTCGTAATCCACAACCTCCTGCATCCATTCATCACTGCAGCTCAGCTCATCGCGACCGCAGAAATAGCTGTGACCAATACAGAAGCCCCTACCCAGCGACCTATCCAACGCAATCTCCGCGTTCAGTTCAATTACTTTGGCGAGAAGATCGTTGAAGGTTTCATTATTGAGCGATTGCTGATACTGAATAAAACCTTCTGTCTCAAAACCAGGCTCCATCTCAAAGAAGCTGAAGCGACGGCGCAGAGCATAGTCAATCATCGCCAAACTTCTATCTGCCGTGTTCATCATGCCAATGATATAAAGGTTCTCAGGAACAGAAAACTTCTCGTCATTGTACGCAAGTGTGGCTGTTGTACCTCGATAATCGTTCTCAATTAGCATCAAAAGTTCGCCAAAAATCTTGCTCAGATTTCCGCGATTGATCTCGTCAATAATAAAGAAATACTTTGAGTCCGGATTCGCCTCTGCCTTCTTACAGAAACGATAGAACACGCCCTTTTTGAGCCCAAAGCTTGCTCCGCTGGGCTTATAACCCATCATGAAGTCTTCGTATGAATAATTCTGATGGAATTGTACAAACTCAATAGCATCCTCATTAACTGCACCTATCAGCGAATATGCAAGTCTTTTTGCCGAGAAAGTTTTTCCAACTCCTGGAGCCCCTTGCAAAATAATGTTCTTTTTATTCAACAAGACAGCCGCGATCTTGTCATACTTCTCCTCCGACATAAATACCTCAGCGAGAAAATCTTGCTTGGTATATACATCACTGCCCTGCTCTGATTTGTCTTCTGTCTCAACAAGCTTCGCCGGATTATCGACTCTAGAATGATCTTCGTCTGACTTATAGTTCTTTGAAAAATACGCAACATCGGCTGTTAAAGTAACTAACTGCGGATCAGGATAACAATCGTCTGTCAGAGCAGCTCTAAACATATCTACAAGTTCAAAATCCTGTGCGATTACATCTCTAACTTCATTGTAAAAATTCATGCAAGCTATCAGATTGGCTACATTCGCCCCTTTCTTAAAAGCATAATCACTTTTCAATCTACTAGAAAAGGATTTTACCTGCATAAATCTATAGAACCAATATTTATCGGGATAACGTAACCAGAGATAAGTCAACATTACCGTTGCGTCTTGATTATGGTTTTTGTAGTTAATAGGGTATGTTTCAAAAAGAAAATTTGATTTCGCTTCAAATATTTTAAAGCGCTTAGCTATATCTTTATTTTCATCAAAAAGCGTTTGAAACATGCTTCGTACTTCTTCAGTATCTTTTTGAGCAAAAATTTCAATAATTTGACGAGGATAACTATTGGCTGATGCGAGAAGATTTCCCGTTTTAGACAGTGACTTACTCAGCATCATAGGAAAATCCTGGGCGTTTACATCCCAGTTATCCTGGAAACACTTAATTGCTTCCCACTTATATTTTTCTTCCTTCCAATGAGAAGAAAAATTCTCTTTGTACTGAGCAAGGACCTCATCAAGAGACTGTCTATCTATCATTACTGCTCCCTTTTAGGCAAAAGCCAATGACCTTTCTGGTTGAACGCATATCATCAGACCAAGCTATATTATCGGCTTAGTGTTTACCACCAGTTGAATTGCATTTTTACACTGATAGTATCCTCCTAATTGAGGTACATATTTTTAACTTCTTGCACTATTCGATAATTGGCATCACGCACTTAACTTCTAACGTAGCTTTTTGCTCATATACAGAACAAGCGAATCGTCGTTGCAGCACTCAGCATACTGTTCAAGTACCTCAGAGTTGTACCATACTCCAGATCCGTCAGGCACATAACCTCTTTTAACATACAATCGCTGGGCATTTCCATAACCGTAATGAAGACCAACTGCAAGAGTTATTTCGTCAGAAAATCTTGCGGCATCTTTTTCTATAACGTTTAAAAGAGTACTACCAATGCCCCTTTGCTGATACTCATCAAACACCCTTAAATCTGATATTTCTGGCTTGTCTTCCTTTTTCCAAGGTCCACTCTGAGCGTAAAACAACAAGGTACAATATCCAGCGATTTTATCGTCATATTCAGCTATATACACATTACGAATACCCGTCTCTTGATCTTTGAAATATCCAAGATAAGTCTCTATTTTGTTATTCCAACCATACGATTGAAATACTTCGATGATTGCCTGAGCGTCACTTTCCAGCATGCTTCTTATCTTAAGTTTTCCATGCTCATAATATATTTTCATAAGAGACACCCCTACTGCCAGCCTTTAAAACTCATTAATCCCCAAGGTACTTTATATAAATCTGACAAGGATTCCATTCATCCCATAAAGTTGGAAAACATTCCAGCTCTTTATATCCCATAGAAATGTAGAACTTATTAGTTATGTCATACTCCTTATAGTGCCCCATCGCGACAGTTTTTACCTGAGAAAATGTATATCCCATCCGTTTTGCCAGGGCCTCATAAGCAGTATTTAACTTTGTTCCAATACCCATGTGATGATATTTTTTCTTGATTCCCATTACAAAAATATCCGCGCAGTCTTTACTTGTAGCATTCAAAACAATAAAACCAACTGCCTCATCATGAATAAAGTATGCTAGAAACGGTTTATCTTGTGAGTCTTCCACATATTCCTTAGTACTCTCTGGCATCCCAAACCATTCTGGTAAATCGTTCAAGATATCTTGAGCTATTGTTGCCTTCTCTTTCTTATCAACAATTTCTTTAATCGTAAGCTCCATATGTATCCATTCATTTATTGATTAGAAACGCCAAGCTAAAGAATAATGAAAACAGTACTTACCTATTCTATTAAAAACCTGGCGAGAAAATCGCTTTTCTCGCCAGGATTCTTATCTGTCAGTTCTTTGTAGCTGCAACTACAACCACTACTTCTTTGTCAGTCTTGCAATGAGCTGATCAACCTCGGCGTCAGTCATTCCAGCATCGGTCAGATACTTACGAGCACCAGCTGCGTAATCTAAACCGTCAAGTGAGCCGCCCAGAGGCTGTCCACCAACACAAAGAGCAATGTCGTTGAATTTAACGTCTACAACAGCATCGTAGCGAGCTTTGTCGTTCTTCTCGCTAATACCGTAATAGTTGTCATAGGTAGTCATGTAGTCATCGCGCATTTCCTCATACGATGCACCGCAAAGGCCTTCAAGCAAAGCGCAGGTAAAACCTGTACGATCCTTACCTTCGGTGCAGTGAGTAAGATACGGTCCCTCGTGCTTAATCATCTCGCGCAAGCCTGCAACCAGACGCTCGGCATACTTTTTACTACGATAATTTGCATTCAAGTCCAGAGCAGTAACGTTTCCGGCCTCATATAGTCCCTTATGCCAAGAAACATCGTAATCAGCTTTTTGGTAATAACCCTCAATCTCTTCATTGCTATCAGCAAGATCCAAAATGTATTGAACGCCACATTTTTGAGCAAGCTCAGCAGCATAAGGTGCACGGTTGTTCTGGTTATCAATAGGTGAAGCCGAACGATACATCACGTTCTCTGCCATATTTCCACCCCTCATAGCGCGGAAGTTAGCAAAGACCTCGTCACTTGCATAGTCGGAGCGATTTTTGGTGTATGTTGCGCCAAGAGCCTTCTGAACTGTTGCGTATTTCTGCTTCTCATGCAGAGTTACGGTGCCGGTATCACCCTCTTTAAGGCCAGCGGTCTCCCACAGAGGGTCTCCGTTGTTCACACATACATCAATATGAGGATATCCAGGATAACCGCTGATTAATGCCTCACCAGTCTTAGTATAGTAGCCGTTATAGTACGGAATATCAGTGAGCTTGTAACCGTTGCTAAACGTTACATCTACGCTATCGCCAAACTCAAAGCCCATCTTATTAAAGTCCTCGATGGTAATATCCAGATAGACACCACCAAACTTGGTCTCATGCGTGGCAGCAAGAGCCCCTGTTGTAAGTTCTTTCTGCTGCGTTTGCTCCGCAGGCTTGTTCTCTTGCTGAGAAGGTGCAACGTTGCACCCTACCAACATAAACGAGAGCACCAGAGCCATAAACATACTCAAAACCGCAGTAAACCGCTTCTGTAACTTTTGCATTTCTCGCCTCTTTTCTCTTGTTTCTGCATGTCAAAAGCACAGTGCTTTAACTATATGTCTGGCGAGAAACCATACCTGTTAAAACAGGTGGGGTTTACATGAACGGCGTTGTTTTATCGGTGGGTGGAGAAGGACGAAATGTTTTCGGAAAGTCAATTGCTTCTGTGCTACTTTGATTTCGTGCTTCATAAAAATAAAGTTAACTTACTAGGTCAAATAAAAAGGATACCTATGCCCACTGATTTTAATGAAAAGCGCGCAATATATTTTCCTCGGGAAGATTTAATGGCATCTTATTATTTTAATCGAGCAGTTGAAATATTAAGAGATTCATCTGTTGAAGATATTTCAAATATAAACGATGCTATTGAAATCTATCAATGCAAGTTAATCTACGAGCATAATACTTCATATTTTTCAGATACCTGTCCAATAATATCATCTAAATCTGTTAATAAAATTTTCAGTGAAGCGTGTCGGACGACAACAATTACTCTAAATGAACAGGGACTCTCGAGAACATTTAATGAAATCGAAATTCAATATATTGAACAATTTTGGGATTTTATATTCCTACTAAAGTTTTGGGAAATCACTCTTGAAGAAGATATGCAAAATTTTCTTAAAAATCACCCCAACCAAATTCCAAAACTAATTGAAAATAATCAAGTTTCCACTAAATACGACAAAATATTATCGGAAGCTATGGAAACTAATTTCAAAATTGCAGCAAAATGTATAATTAGTGCATTCGCTATTTATAAAAATGAAAAAATCTTTTTACCAAAATCTCTCACAGACAACAGGATTAATCAAATTATGCTGAACTATCTTGGTGGTAAACAGTCGGAAATAAATGCTAATTATACTGAAGTTCTTTCTAATTGGCCTGCTTGTGCCAACAGTAAATATAACCCATCTCCCGAAGTTAGAACTACGGCAAAAAGAATTAATCAATCTTTGACTAACGAAATCATCTCAGATAAAAACGGTGGAGTACGTTACGGATCATCAGTTTATTTTTGTAAAAAACAAAAAGTTTGTAAAAAATATAAATTTGAGAACAATATTCTCAACTGTTCCTTTAGTCAGCAGTGGCTTCAAAAATATACTAATTACGCCTCAATACTTAATAACTTTATTTACGTGTTTGATTTCTTGGACAAAGACAACCTTATAAGTTCTTCTTCACACTCTCGGGATATACCAACACTGCTAAAAATCTTTGGACCACATTATCATAATCAATACAAAATAACCTCTAAGGCATATCTCGATATTTTTCTTAAAATTGGAGAAATTTCTGGTTACCATAAAATATTAAAGGACCAGGGAATACGACTTGAAAGTGCAATCGAATGGTTCTTCAACGACTACGTTAACAAAGAATTTAATATAACAGGCTTTAGTATCAGCCTACCAACCGACGAGACATCTTTGCTCGATAAATGCAAAGCAATAGGACCTGAAATTGAACGTATTCTTAAAGCGTTTATTCTTTACACAGAATATCATTCAATTATTTTCCTTTTATCACAATAAAAGATTTTACAGAAATACCTTCTCTTTTTAATAGAAAATATCTAATAGAGGATATTGAATTTATCCAACCAGCAAGTTTGCTCCTTAGTGACCAATCACTGCTTGCTTATTCACCAACACATCCAGAAGGAGGTCGTAATTTATTTAGCCTTATGAATAAATTCGATTTAACGGTAAAAGACTTTCATAAAACCTCTTATCCTTCTATCGACTATTTAGTTGAAAACAAATTCATACAATTTAATGAAAATAAATTTCTGCGCCCAACTCCACAATCAAATTTACTTGCAGTGATTTGGATGCGGGGGTCAGCAAATTTTAGTGATTTTTCTTTTGATGAAATTGAATCTTTAGTGTCTAAAAAGATTATTAAGTACACAGATAGATTTTTTTCACCTGATGAAGCCGACTATTTAGCATACTTATTCAATAACGCAAAATTCAGCAATTCTCTAGCCTTAAGAAATAAATACAATCATGGCTCTGGAGCAATAACTGATTTTAATAATCAAGAAATGCAATATGATTACTGCATGATGCTAGCGGCGCTAATTAGTATTTTACTTAAAATAAATGATGAGCTATCTCGCTTCACCCATAAAGGGGGGATTGATGGTGACTATTTGATTGATTGGCCTTTGGAAAAGGAATAACATCCAAGTAGCATAACAGCAATAGCCTTTTAATTTGATTTAGTCTATGGAAGCAATTTTTAATATAATTATTATATTGAACTAAAATAATTCACAAAAGAGATTTATTTCAGTTCAATACAATCTTTTAAAATTTGATGAAAATGTATCCTAATACACTAGAGATGTTTAACTTAAGTCAAACATCTTAATTTTTCAGCGTAAAGTTTGAAAAGATGTGCAACTATCTTTTCTTCATCACCATCGAAATCAACACCATAAGCAGCTTCAACCGCAACATCATTAGCTTTATGCGCAGCAAGCAAATCAGACGGCATCTTATCAGGATTATATAACTCGGCCAATGATTGATTAGGGTATTTAGATCTTGTGTCAAGAATTGCTTTTGCAGTCTTTTCAATAGCATCCTTTTGTTCAACAGTCGCTTCGGGCCATACAAAATTGTTATAAACAATAGTATTGGAGTAGCTATAGTCACTCTTAAGTCGACCTGCTACAGTTCTCATCCATGCATTTTGAAATTGACTGTTAATTACTCCAAAATCATACAACGTAGCATCATCGATAAAAAATAACTTATTGCCAGGAATTAGCCCGTTATTTACAAATCCCGTAGGAACATAAAAACGTCGTTCAGATGAAACTACGGGGATTACAATGAAATTTTCACTGGTTGGTTCTTTTATCTCATCAAATAACCATGAAGTTTCTGCTTTTTTACGGGTTGCAGCTTTACTTGATGCAAGACGCATTTCTCGCACAGCTTCCACACGTTTAGATACCAAAGGTAAGCCTGCTAACTCAGATGGTGTGATTCCCACCATCCAAAGACAGAAGCGCTCTTTATTATTTATAAATTCATTACCCATCGAGAATGGCTTAATCCATTTCTCTGCCGCAGGTTCCTCTAAAAGAAGCTTGTCTCTTTCATAAGGTTCCAGAATCAGGTTTCCGGCATCAGAAGGCTTACCACCACCGATCATGGGAGGTATATTACAAATTGGCTTGTTTCTCTTATTTATAAAAATGTTAGGTCCGTCCATTAGGTAACCATTGATGTTAGAGCATAATTTTTTAACACCATCTCTAAGATATAGTGTTTTATTTTGATATCCAAAACGTGAGAAACCAATAATTACCACGTAAACATGAGCTTGAATAGAAGCCTCAGAACTCCATACAAACGTTTGCCATGCAAAATCAATATAGATACCACTGTTAAACAATGGCTCCCATACAGGCTGTACTTGTTGCCCTTGGCAGATTGAGTTAGTTGATACAAATGCGCAGTGAATCGGAAAATTGGAAATGTAATCAGCTGCCTTCTTATACCAACAAGCTACATAATCAACAGTTTTCACCTTACCGAATAAGCTTGCTCGATCTTTTTGTTGTTCCGCAGAGTGATTAGAATAACCAACAAAAGGAGGATTACCCATAATGTAGTTGCATTCACTTGCTAGCAATACGCTATTCCAGTCAATACGGAGAGCATTGCCTTCAACAATATGAGCTTTTTCACTTAATGGGAAGTCATCACCACCAGCATCGTAGAACATTGATGTTTCACCGTTTGCTTTAAGGCGACTAATCCAAAGTGCAGTCTCAGCAACCGTTACAGCAAAATCATTAATCTCAATGCCATAGAACTGATTCAAAGAAACGCGTTTTCCTGTTTCTTCTTCATCTCCTAGGCTAAAGCCAGTCTGGCCTTTTCTAAGCTCATTAAGAACCGTATCTTCCAACTTACGAAGGCAAGTGTAGGTCTCGGTAAGGAAGTTGCCTGAGCCACAAGCAGGATCAAAGAAAGTAAGAGAGCAGATTTTCTCATGGAAACGCTTAAGAGCATTTTCACGTTTACGGGGAGTTCTGTACAGATGGACTTAAGCTCTTCTTTAAGGTCATCTAAAAAGAGTGGATCAATTACCTTATGAATGTTTTCTGGTGAGGTATAGTGCATGCCACCGGAACGTCTAGTCTCTGGATTCAGAGTTGACTCAAAAATTCCACCAAAGATAGTAGGGCTAATCTGTGACCAATTAATATGGGAAGAAACTTCATCCAACAAGAAGCTCTTTGTTTCATCTGTAAAATTAGGAATCTCAGAGTCATCTCTAAAAAGTCCACCGTTTACATAAGGAAATGCCTTTACTTCAAGATCGTACGGATCTCGATCAGACAAATTAGTATCTAATGCATGGAACAGGTTCTTTAGTGCCGTTCTGATTCTATTTGCTGGAACATCTTTCAGATAGTTATAGAAAGCGTCTTTTCCAAAGAGTCCTGCATCTTCGCAATATAAACAAAATACTAGACGTACGCAAAGTACGTTTAATGCATGCATTGACTCTTCTGAATCAGGGTCAATATATCCTTCACGCAGTTTGTCATAGAGCTTTCCAATAAGCTCTCCTGCTTTAATGGATACCGTCTTTTCTTTTTCAAGACGGCTGTTAGTGGGGTCATTGATAAAAGCAAGATACTCTGGATGGCTTGCAAGCTCATCAAGAGTGAACTCGAATGCATTATTAGGAAGT
>ERZ772940.972-NODE-972-length-10735-cov-6.95665_pt1 | contig 10735 bp, 8 predicted proteins | sample MGYA00511682_ERZ772940 | MGnify/ENA primary metagenome ERZ772940 (study PRJEB29015, sample SAMEA2737922) | human oral metagenome | biome: human oral; feature: human-associated habitat; material: dental | place: China | collected 2031 ... | reverse complement strand
GGAGAAGATCTCGATGTCCTGGAAGCGGGGGACGAGCTTCTCGATGCCCATGAGGGTGATGAGCGTGTCGGGCAGGGTCAGGCACATGCGGCCGTTGCCCTCCGACTCGAAGATCGAGACCGTGCCCGTCTCGGCCACGCCCATGTTGGTGCCCGAGACGGCCACCGGGGCGTGGAGGAACTTCTTGCGCAGGTGCGCGCGGGCGGCCCCCGCCAGCTCGACCGGGTCGTCGGACAGGTCCGGCGGGGCATCGCCCATGCGATCCAGGAAGATGCCGCGCACCTCGGAGCGGTTGCGGTGGATGGCCGGTACGACGATGTGGGAGGGCATGTCGTCGGCGAGCTGGACGATCATCTCGGCCAGATCGGTCTCGTGGGCGGTGATGCCCTCGGCCTTGAGGTGCTCGTTGAGGTTGGTCTCCTGGGTGGCCATCGACTTGATCTTGACGACGTCGTCCACGCCCTTGGACCTGATGATCGAGGTGACGATCCGGTTTGCCTCGGCGGCGTCGCGCGCCCAGTGGACGATGCCGCCGCGCGCGGCGACGTTGGCCTCGAAGCGCTCGAGCAGCTCGGGCAGGTGGCTCATGACCTCGTTCTTGACGGCGCTGGCGGCCCGGCGGAGCTCCTCCCAGTCCGGCATCTCCTCCACTCGCACGGCCCGCTTGTTCCGGATGGTGCGCGTGGCGTGGCCCAGGTTGCGGCGCAGCTGGGTGTTCCGGAGGGTCTTGTGGGCCGCGGCCGGGAAGGTCTCGCCCCACCGCAGCGTGTCGTCGGGGATCTCGACGGTGGTGCGCCACCCGCCGGTGCGGGTCGCACGGGACTCGACGTCCGGCACCGCCGGCATGCCCAGGAAGGTCTGACTCATCGGGCCGTCGCCTCCTCGGCGGTGGGGGCGAAGGACACGTTGCCGTCGAAGGGCTGGTCCTTGGTCGAGGCCAGGATCTCGGCCAGGTGCATGATCCGCACCCCCGAGTTCAGGCGGGACAGGCCGCCGCCGACGTGCATGAGGCAGGAGTAGTCGCCCATGCACAGCACCTCGGCCCGGGTGGACATGACGTTGGAGACCTTGTCGGCGAGCATGGCCGTGGAGGTCTCGTAGTTCTTCATCGAGAAGGTGCCTCCGAAGCCGCAGCACACCTCGGCGTCGGGCAGGGGCACCAGGTCGATGCCGTCGACGGCCTCCAGGAGCCGCAGGGGGCGGTCGCCGACCTTGGCGATGCGCATCGAGTGGCAGGTCGGGTGATAGGTGACCCGGTGGGGGAAGGAGGCGCCGACGTCGGTCACCCCCAGGACGTCGATGAGCAGCTCGGAGAGCTCGTAGGTCCTCGCCGCGACCTCCTTGGAGCGGCGCGCCAGGGCGCTGTCGCCCACGTGCTCGGCCACGAGAGCCTGCTCGTGGCGGGTCGCCCCGGCGCACGAGCCGGAGGGGACGACGACGGCGTCCCACTCGCCGTCGAGCACCGGCTCGAAGGTCCTGACGTGGTTGCGGATGAGGGAGGATGCCTGCGTGAAGTACCCGGTGTTCGCGTGCATCTGTCCGCAGCAGACCTGGCTCTCCGGGAAGACGACCTCGTGTCCGAGTCTCTCCAGGATGGCGACGGTCGCCTGCGGCGCCTGCGGGAACATCGAGTCTGCTATGCAGGTCGCGAAGAGTGCGATGCGCACGGATGGACCTTTCGTCGACGTCATTGGCCGTTGCTGGCCGCCGTTGGCTCAGGCCTCACCGTAGGTGCACGGGGGCGCTTCGGGGGCTCTTCGTCGGGCGAGCTTGGGGCGACACATGCGAAGGGGCGTCGTCGCGGGGAAAAATGCGGGTCGCCCCGTGGTCGGCGCGGAGGCGTCCCCCTGCGCCGGGGCGATCGGGCGATCGGGTTTGCGCAAGCGTCGCCTGAGGTTTATGACGGAGTGTCGCCAGAGCTCATGAGTGATGGACGCGGTCCGCGTCGGCCCGCGGAGCGCGGCGGATGCATGCGTCCGCCGCGCCGGATGCGAGGCGTGCCATGCGATGCCGGTTCGGCTCCCGGTTCCCTCTCCCCGTGGGGAGAGCGCGGCGCCGGGACGACCGTTCCCGTCCAGCCCGCCCGGAGCCCCCTCCCCGTGGGGGAGAGAGGTGTGCCCAGCATGAGGATGCTCGATGCTCGTGCGCCACCGCACCTCCTCCCCGTGGGGGAGAGCGGCCGGGGCGTGCACGGTGCAGTCGGAGACGCCGCGGAGTCCCCTCCCCGCGGGGGAGAGAGGCCATGACCCTGCGGGGGAGGTTCCGGCGTCGGCCCTTTTCTAGCGTGAGGCCATGCGGCTCACAGCGTCATTCACTGGTTCTCGGGGCGTGCGCTATCCGGCGCCCGATGTGGCCCGGGGCTTCATGCTCCTGCTCATCGCGGGGGCCAACGTGTCCGTGTGGCTCACGATCGCGAATCCGGACTCGACCGGTGGGGAGGCGGCCGCCGGCGCCGGGGGCATGGCGGACGTGGCGGACACGGTCTGGGTCTGGGTGCGGACCCTGCTGATCTCCGATCGTGTCTACCCGCTCTTCGCCATGCTGTTCGGTTTCGGACTGGTCACCATGATCAACCGGCGGATCGAGAGCGGTACGAACTCCTACCTCAGGGGTCTGGATGGGGCGAGGGCAGGGCGCGAGCCGACGCCCGCGGAGATCTCCTGGGCCCATGAGCGGGCCACCGTGGACGCGCGACGCCTCGTGAGGCGCCGCGGGCTGTGGATGATCCTCTTCGGCCTCGTCCACGGCGTCTTCTTCTACGGCGACATCATCGGCACGTACGGACTGGCGGCGGTCGTCTTCGCGGGATGGCTGGCGCGGAAGCATCGCAGGCGGGCCATCGCGGTCAGCGTTCTCCTCATCCTGTGGCTGATCTGGACGCGACTGAATACGGGCGGGACCGCGGCGATCATGGGCACGACGTACGCGCAGGCCGTCGCTCAGGAGCAGATGCCGGCGACGGGGCTGCTCGTCTTCGCATCCAACGTGCGGCACTGGGCCATGAACACGGTCCTGACGCTGACGAGCAGCACCATTGTGCCCGCCATGTTCATCGGCGCCCGTCTGGCGGATACCGATGTCATGGCCGATCCCCGCGGGCATCGCCGCCCGCTGACCGTCGTCGCTCTCGGCGGGCTGATCATCGGTGCGGTGAGCGCCGTCGGCATGGCGCGCTGGATCACCGGCGGGAGGCTCATGTTCTGGGACCTCGCGGTCGCAGAGGTCTTCGGTCTGGCCGGGGGATGCGGCTGGTTGGCCCTTCTGGCTCTGTACGCGGGCGGGCCGAGGCCGGACGGACGACTGACCGGTCTGCGGTGGCTGGCCTCGAGCGTGGGTCGGAGGTCGATGACGGCCTACCTGAGTCAGACGGTCCTGTTCGGGGCTGTGTTCGTGATCGTGCCGGGGCTGCTGGGGACCCGACTGGTGGTGGGGGAGGCTGCGTCGGCGGGCATCGCCGTGGCGGTCTGGCTGGCCGCCGTGCTCCTGTGCGCGATCCTCGAACGAGGCGGGCACGCGGGGCCCTTCGAGACTCTGCTGCGCACGGCGGTGGTCCGCACTGAGCGCTCGCGCTCCCCCTCTCCGCGCTGTCCGCGAGATCGGTCGTAATCCGCGTCGAGATCGGTTCGGTTCCGGCTCGAGATCGGTCCCGTTCCGGCTCGAGATCGGTCCGATGGCGGTGCACCCGGCTACCGGAACCACGAGTCGGGCATTCCTGTGCGAGCCCGACGACGCCGCCGTCGGACTCGCGCCGAAATGCCAGCCTCGCGCGAAAAAGCCCGACTCGACGCGGGGCCCGGGCCGGCGCCCTCCGGCCGGCGCCCTCCGGCGGGCGCTCTCAGGCGGGCATGTAGGCGCCGAGCCATCCCTGGGCGGCGATGAAGACCATCGCCCCCAGCAGGACGAGGAGGCCGAGCGAGAACGGCGCGGCCTTCTTGAGGATCTCCGCGTCCGTCCCGGGCGCCTGGACGGCCGTGGTGACGACGGCGAGGTTCTGAGGCGAGACGATCTTGCCCAGGCCACCGCCGATGGTGTTGGCCGCCAGGAGGATGCGCGGGTCCAGCCCCGCGGTGTGCGCGGCGGTGGCCTGCAGGTTCGCGAACAGGGCGCCGGCGCTCGTCGCCGAGCCCGCCACTGCCGTGCCGACCCACCCCAGGACTGGGGAGAGGAATGCGAAGGCCGCACCCGTGGTCGCCAGAGCCGCACCCACGGCACTGGTCTGACCCGAGAAGTTCATGATGTAGGCCAGCGCCATGACGGTGGCGATCGTGAGGATCGACATGCGCAGTGTGTAGACCGTCTCCGGCAGCGCTCGGAGCATGCGTCGCGCGCTCACCTGGAAGCGACCGCCCGAGGAGCGCCGGGAGTAGACGATCGTCACGATCACGGCCGTCAGGAAGATCCAGGTGCCCGGATTGGAGAGGGTCTGCAGGTTGTACTCGGCGCTGTCGGAGACCTCGCCGGTGCTGGTGAGCAGCCGGCCGTGGACTCCGGGCCACGGGATCTTGATGTCGGTGCCGGACAGCGCCTTGGACAGATCGACACCGATCTTCCACAGCTTGGTGATGCCGATCATGACGACGACCAGGACGTAGGGCAGGAGGGCGAGAACCACGCGCTCGGTGTCGGGCTTGTCCTCGGCGCTGGTCTCCGAGCGGAACTCCTCGGGAGTGGTCGGCGTCCACACGAGGAGGAAGATGTAGGAGGCGGCGAAGCCCAGAAGGGCGGCCAGGACGCTGGTGAGCTCGTAGGAGACGTTCGGCGCGACGAAGTGGCCGGCTCCGGTGGCCAGCCCGGCGATGAGGGCCAGGGGCCACAGCTGCCGCACGGCGCGGACACCGTCGAGAATCGCCAGGAGGAGGAAGGGCATGAGCACGCAGATGACCCACGTGAAGTGGCTCATGAAGGATCCGACGACCGCGGGGTTCTCCCCGCCGCCGAGATTGGCGGCCGTGGTCACGGGAATGGCCATGGCGCCGAAGCCCACGTAAATGGCGTTGCCGACGATCGTCACGAGTGCGGCCTTGATCTTGTCCACGCCGAGGGTCACGAGCATGGCGGCGGTGATCGCCACCGGTGCCCCGAAGCCGGCCAGCCCCTCGAGCAGCCCGCAGAAGCAGAAGGAGACGATGAGGGCCTGGGCGCGCATGTCCCCCTTGCCGATGGCGTTGAACACGGCCCGCAGATCCTTCGAGCGCCCGGAGACCTCGGTGAGGTTGTAGAGCCACACGGCGGCGATGATGATGTAGATGATCGGGACGAATCCCATGGCCAGGCCCTGCGTCCCGGACAGGACCGTCATCCCCACCGGCATGCGGAAGCACACGATGGCCAGCACCGCGGACAGCGCGAGCGCGATGATCGAGCACCAATGAGTGGCGACCTTGAAGGCGCCCATGAGAACGAAGAAGGCGATCAGGGGCACGAGGCCCACGATCGCCGTGAGGAACACGTTGCCGCCCACCGCCGTCGTCGACGGGGTGAAGGACGCCTGAGCGGCGCCGAGGAGCGGGAGGACGTCGAGGGGCATGCGGGACTCCGAGATCGGGGACGGACGACGGTCGATCGTGAGGGGCCGGGGCACCGGTGCCGGGGCGCGCCGCTCACAATGAACTGAGTCGATCATGCCATGCCGGTCATCGCCGTGTCAGCGCTCCCGAGGACGGCCGATCGTTCCGCGGCGCGCAGCCGATGACGCGGCTCCCTCGTGGGCTCGCCCCGATCCCTCGTGGGCGCGCCCCGACCTCACCCTGAGCCCCCTGGTGGCCCGCCAGACGCAATCTCCTCTCCGTGCGCGCGCCCCGGCCCCGATCGCCGGAAGCGGACTAGCAGCAGCGAGGGCATGAGGTTCCTCCATACGCGCGTACGCGCGCCCCGACCGCTGGGCCGGGCGGTCGGGGCGCGAGAGGAATGGTGCCGGAAAAGCAGAGAAATCAGGCGGAATAGGGCCGACGGCGTCCTGCGGGCGCCCTGTGGCTCGGCGGCTCGGCTACGTCTCCTCGCCCGATGCCGCCGTCACGGACGACGACGCCGACCGGACCCGGCGTCGCGAGGCGACGTACCTCAGGATCCCGTACTCCAGCCCTACGACGCCGACGGCGGCGGCGATGAGCAGAGCGATGGCGACCCGACTGTAGACGATGCAGTCATGGTGAAGATTCTCCGTGATCTCGAGACGGGTATCGAGCATGAAGAGGTAACTGCCTCCGCACATCCGTTTACCGGCGGTTGTGGTGTGCTCGACATCCCTCAGCGTGTTCAGCAGCAGAAACCCGATGGCGATCGTCGCCGTCAGGCTCAGGGCGAGCTTGAGGCCGGTCGGGGCCCGGCGGATACGGCTCCGACGCCACCAGGGAAGGACCAGTGCCACCAGTGCCAGTACGGCGAAGACGGCGAGGACGACTTGTCCGGCGAAGATTCCTGGGCGCATGGGCCATCCTTTGCTGAGGGCGCATGGAGGGGGAGTGAATTTCGGGCGAGCGTCTTGACTACCGCTTCAGGCCGTACCACACGATATCCGACTTGCCCTGTTTCATCGCATTCCTGATCGATTCGCTGAGCGGGATGTCAGACCTGTTGGGGGTCTTCTGCGAGATGCCCGGCTCGCCGCCCTCGTTCGACGTCACGACCATGACGTGGTCGATGTCGCCGTCAGCCTTCCCATCGGGGTCCCAGTCGACGTACAGGAGGTCTCCCGCTGTGGCGTTCCAGATGTTGTCCAGATAGTCGTACGAGCTCTTATCGACGTACGTGTACTGATATGCCGCATTCACCCATGTGCGAGATGGTCCGGCGGGGCCCAGAAGATCCGGGCCCCAGAAAACAGTGGAATACGGATTGATCCCGAAGTCGTCATACTCCCAGCCGCCCGCGCGGAGAACCTGCGAAGCAAAATTCGCGCAGTTGTTGTCCTCGACAGGGAAATCATGATTGAAGTCGTCGTCCTCGTCCTCGTTGTTGGGCGGACTTGTCCACTTCGATGCGTAGTCCACCATTTTCTGCACGTCCGGATCGCTGTCGTTGTAAGCCGGCAACGCCATTGATACGGACGTGCCTCCTGCTCCGACGCCCGCCGATACCCCGAGAAGCGAATCGGTGATCCTCGTGTCGGACGAGCGCTGCGGGTCGTATCCCTCCGGGACGTCGTTCGGATCTCCGACGGCCTCGCGGCTGGTGACGGTGTCCTCGGTGACGGAGTATCCATCGCCATCGTTCCCCGCCAACGTGATATCATGCCGGTCCGTCCATACTCCCGGCCTGCCGGAGGTCCGGGATCCTCCGTAGGTCTTGGTCGTCGATATGTCCGCGGTGACGAGAAGACCGCTGTTCCCCTGCGTGGTTATCTCGACGATGCGCACCTCGCTGCTCGCCGAAGTGACGGGGACTCCATCCTCGATGAGGCCGTCGCGAATGTAGTGAACCGTCTGCTCGGCGGACGTCAGGGTTGAGGCTCCTGTTGAGGCGCTGCTGTCCGTCCACTCCCGATCGAGGGTCGCCTGGTAGTCGGTGATGACCTTGGTGACGGTGTCCGTATCGGGCACATCGATCGTGTCGGTGTCGTGCGAGGATTGTGCGGCGTTTGCTGCGGAGAAGGAAAGGGTGGAGAGTGCCGTTGTCATAGCCAACGCGAATGCGCCTGTGCGCTGCAATGAGACTTTCTTCTTGGCCATCAGTGCTCCTTCTGGTGTGCGGGCGTGATTCGTGTGCGGATCGGCGATGGCGCCTTCGGGCGACGCTACGTGGTGGTGCGGGGAGTGGCCAGGGCGAACGAGTACTTTATGCAAATTTTAACATATTTCTTAGAGTTCTTGAAGGCGACGTGGAGGTTGTGGGCGGGTTGTCACTGGCATGAGTATTGCTAAGCAAAGACGTGCGTGACATGAGCATTGCATGATAGGGATATTGCAAGGGATCGGAGCGGCCTCTCGGTTCTCCCTCGCCGAGATCGGTCGAGTTCCGCGTCGACATCGGTTCGCACTGGCGGTTCTCCGTGTGGTCGTGTCCGGGGTCGCGCCTCAGGGGCTGTCCGAGGATGGGGGCCGCGCGCAGAGGGTGCGCCTGCTCGACGCTCGGCCTTTGGTCGGATGGGAGGGGGCGCGTGCCGCGGATCGTCGACGACGCCGGTCGGCGGGGCGTGCGGGAGAGGCGGCGCGTCCTCGCCCATGGGAGTCGAGGGCGGGTGCGACCGGGCTCGGGTCGGACGGGGGCGAGGCGGATGGGCGAGGTGGTGGTGCGCGGGGTGCGACCCGGCTCGGGCGGGACGGGGCCTCGAACTGCGCCTCATGCTTCCAGGCACCGACCGAGTACCGGGGTTGGGCGGGACGGGGACCGGGGCATGCCGTGGGGCTGCGTCCCCCTCCACGGCCTCTGCCCGCGCTGCCGGACCGATCTCGGCGCGGAACCGGACCGATCTCGAGCCGGAACCCGACCGATCTCGGCACGGAACCCGACCGATCTCGGCACGGAACCGAACCGATCTCGGCGCGGAACCGAACCGATCTCGATGCGGCCGGCTCTCAGCCTCTCAGGGAGACGACGCGGTCTGCACAGGGCCCGGCCTGATGGGGTCGCGCTGAAGGTCGGCGGGAGCGACGCTGTCGACGAGGGCGATGACCTCGTTGATCATGGGCCTGACCTGGGCCGGAGTGGTACCCCAGACGCGCATGAGCACGTCCACGGGCACCGTGGGCAGACCGGCCTTGCGCAGGACGACCACGGCGCTCGGGCGCACGGTCGAGCCCATCGAGGTCCCGTCGGCGAGCGCCCAGTAACCCGCCGTGCTGGGGTTGGGGCGCAGCCGGTGCGGCGCTCCGCCCGGCAGGTTCTCCTTCAACAGCGCCAGCTGAGTGGCGTGTCGGCCCTGTTTGGAGCTGTCGTCATAGGCGATGACCAGGCTCAGGTCCACGACGAGAACGCCCTGCAGGTCGGTGCCCACGTACAGAAGACGAGCCAGCGGGGCGCGGCGCTCCATTCGCCTCAGGGTGACCAGGAGCTCCTCGAGCTTGGCGCGTCGACGAGGATCCGCGCCGGCCATCCCCGATGTGCGGCGACGCGCCTCCGCGCGCTCCCAGCCCGGCGGGGGGAACTCGGGCACCACGATCCATACCGAGGCGTTCGGGGTGACGGCGATCTGCATCCTGAAGACTCCTTGTGCGTCACGTGTGCCGTGACGATCGGCGCTCGTAGGACGTTGTCCATCCTATGCTGTAGTCGTGCCAGCAACAGTTCCCGTGCCCGCCTCGCCCGTACAGCGCCTCCTGGCCGGCGGGATCGACATTCTGCTCGTGGGCGGGATCTGCGGATTCCTGCCGATCTCCTTGGTGGGAAAGCTGACGTGCGCGGGGCTCGTTCTCGCGGCGCTCGTCGTGCTGCAGGCCGTGATGGGCGTCGGACCCGGCGGGGCCGTCATGGGCATGCGGCTGCACCGGGTCTCGCGCGGCGGCAACAGTCCGGGCCTGGCCGCCCTGGGGCGCGCCGGTCTCATGGCGGTGGCCGCCGTGGCGACTCTGGGGATCGTCCCCGTGATCATGGTGGTGCGCGCGGACGTGACCGGCCTGCGGCGCACCTGGTTCGATCGGATCTCGGGGACCATGCTCGTCTCCAGGCGCTCGCACACGATGTACACCCTCGTCCTCGACGGTCGTTCCGTCCTGGTGGACGCCCCGGTGCTCCTGGGGCGCGCCCCCGAGCGGAGCCCCGGGCGCGAGGGTGTGCGATTGGTCTCCGTACCCTCCGACGACGCGACGGTCTCCAAGACGCACGCGCTGCTCGAACCCACTCCGGAGGGCATCTCGGTGACCGATCTCGGCTCGACGAACGGCACGTACCTGGTCGATTCCCATGGCAGCCACGAACTGGCTCCTGGAATGGCCGAGACAGTGCCCAGGGGAGGGGCTATATACTTCGGCGAGGCCGAGTGTCGTGTTCGGTAGCGTATCCGGCGAGCCGGAGACGGGCTCCGGACACGCTCGGTAAACGCTACCGCGTCGCCGCATAGTCACCACGCCACCCGCCGGGTGGGTCGAAGGAGGGACCGTGTCCGAACACGGCATCGCACGCTGGAGTCGTTGGGCCGAGGGGAGTTGGACGGCCGCCGTCGCACCGCATGGCGTTCTTGTACTGCCCCCGACGCTGTCCGAGGAGTCCGTCATCGACTTATGGGAGGAGCTGCGATCCTCTCAGGGCAGCTTGACGGCGATCCTGGATCGCCTGGTCATAGCCGCCGGGGGGCATCTGTCGAAGATCCCGGACTTCGCCCTGGTCGTGACCGCGTCCGACGGCGTGCGCATCGCGGCTCGAGGCCAGGTCGGCCTGGAGATCGACGGCGAGTCCGTCGAGGCTCGCAGCGTATCGACATGGCGGGAGATCTACCTTCCCGGCTCGCCGAGGATCATCCTGCGAGCGCCGGAGCCGACGGGTCCCGTGCTGCGCCCGGTCGTGGACGCCGTCCTGTCCGTTTCCGCCGTGTTCCCGGCAGAGGCGCCGGGTTCCCCCGCTGGAGAGGAGGAGTCCTCCGACGCCGAGGACGAACCCGACCCCGACGCCTCGGCAGTCCTCGCTCCTCCCGGTGCGGAGTCGTCCCCGGCTGTCCCGCCGGCGGAGTCGTCCCCGGTCACCGATGGCTCGTCGGCCCCGGTCGTCTCGCCCCTGACCCCCGCCTCGCCCGCCACGGCGTCGGCCTCGCCCGCCGGTGGCTCACCGGCGTCGGCCTTCTCCCCCGCTACCCCCGCCTCGCCCG
>ERZ772940.967-NODE-967-length-10773-cov-8.12381_pt1 | contig 10773 bp, 10 predicted proteins | sample MGYA00511682_ERZ772940 | MGnify/ENA primary metagenome ERZ772940 (study PRJEB29015, sample SAMEA2737922) | human oral metagenome | biome: human oral; feature: human-associated habitat; material: dental | place: China | collected 2031 ... | reverse complement strand
ATCCACGATCTCCCCTGCCCAAAACCATCAAACCCGAAACGCCTCCAGACATACAGAACCGACTCAGGAAACACACCCCCAAACCGCTCAAAGTACTCCTCCGGCACCACCCGACCCACACCCAAAGGAGGCATCGGGTCAACCGACTCAATCATGTCCTCCCGGATACGCTCCTCGATCCACTCCGGACCCCACTCAAGATCCTCATCCCTCACAAACCCCATGACCTACATCCTTTCCCTTACCAGCAAACCTCCACAAGAACCATCACAGTCCACGCGCCACAGCAGCTGCCGCATGAACCCAAGCTTCCCTCGTATTTGGCGCAAGTTCCGTTGATCGCAACCACTGCTCCCGCATACCTGTGTCGTATGGGATTGTTACTACTTCCCGTGCCCGAGTAGAGAACCCCTCCACCAAGCTATCAGGCTTCGCCTCACTCTTGTCTGCCTGCGACACGACAACCACCGCATTACGGGACAACTCAGCACCGCGCTGGCTACGCGCAGCAAGACCATCCAAGAGGAGTCGCCCCGCTTCGGCGTGATCCGACCGAGTTGTCGTAGCAATGACAATCTGATCCGCATGACCGACGATACGTAGCCACAGATCATCACCCTCATCATTACCTGTATCCCAGATAATCATGCGGTAATACTTCTTCAGCACCTCTTGCACGCCATCAAGCTGATACGGAGTCAGTTTCTGTTGCGTCGACAGAAGGAGAGGGTTGGATCTCAGAACATCAAAATGATCAATGCTTTGGTGATGTGTAAAAGCGGAAACATCACCATAATGAGCTGACGGCGACAGCAACCTGTCGATTGAAGGTACCAAATCCAGCACCGTAGATTGATGGGGACCCTGCTCCGTCCGCCACCCTAGGGTGCCTCGAGTGACATTGCCGTCTGCCACTACTACGCCCCCTGATCCGTACCGGGCAAAACAACTTGCGAGAAGAATTGAGGTCGGTGTTTTAGATGCACCTCCTTTGCCATTAAGAATAGCAACCGTTCGCGTCCCCAGCCAACGCTGAGATATGAGTTGCTCATCCTGCCACCGACGGCGGTCAGCAGCACTCGGCGACACTTTCAGTCCAAACTTTCTCGCGACTCCACGCCAGCCGGACAACCGAGGGCCGTCTGTAGAGTTCGGAGCTAAGAACGACGACGACGTCTTCCTGCCCGCCATCGCCTCGGAAAGGTCGGCACCATAGGGAGGAGACGTCACTGCGTTATTACCAACGCTCGCTGGCACATGATCGTCAGTAGGTGCGGGAGAATGCTGTCCGCCGGGTCGAGTCAAAACTGTGCTGCCATTGAATTCGCCCTCGCTAACCTCAGGCACTGTCACCGGAGTTTCAAATATCGGAGAATGCGCTGCGAAAGGATTCACACCTTCCGGGTCCGCGGATCTCATTTCCGCGACGCCGAGTTCTGTCCGCGAACCTGAAGGAGAGTTGGACGGTGCGTCAACGTCGTCTTGTGTGGCAAATATGTCTGGGGAGCTGCTCTGATTATCACCGCCGTCCGCGGTTTGCTCTTCCATTCCTGGTGAACCAAATACTGAAAGGTCCATCCGGAATGCGGAACCTTGGACATCTTCGTCCGCATTGCCAGAATCGTCGTCACTGTCGGAAGTCAAAGCGTCGGGGTCGATTTCAGAATCATCTTGATCGCGACCGTCGACGCCTAGCAAAGAAGAGTAGTCGATGATGTTAGATGGGGTTGATTCCGACGTGGACTCGCTGGGAATGGAGGTATGAGATAAGCGGTCCAGGTCTACATCCAGTCGCTCATGATCATCAGGCGACGTCGCCTGTGGAGAGACGACCCGATATGGCGACGACGCACTTAGAGCGGCCTGAGTTCGCTTCGGATAGATTCGTGGTGGTTGTGCGTCCACCTCGTAAGTACCACTGGTATCAAGGTGGTCGGAACGGACCTCAGGTTCGTCAACATTCAAAATTTGCGAATCGAACGGACTGTGCTCCTCGGGCTCCCACACGAACGGTGAGTGATGTGAGTAGACGACCGGATCGACAGCTTTACCAACCTTTGACGCTAACGAACTCTCACTCGTTGAAGTACTTTCCTCTGGTAACAGGGTTGGAGGCTCAATGCCACCCTCCACCATCGGACCTGAGGAGAAGGACTCATCATGCTCTCGGAGAACGGAAGCTTCATCAAGCAGCACAACTGCCCCGAAGGCATCGACAGAAATGAACTGCTTTCCGTTTTCGTCAATTGCGGCTACAGTGACGCTGCGGCCCTTCTTTGCAGCGATCGATGCAACGAGACGCAGCAGCTCTGCACGCGCCTGCGAGACGCTCCCGGCGTTGACACGTTGTTCTCCTTCTTCACCGGAGAGTCGTCCGCTTCCGTCGGGATTCACCGTGATCGTAATCATGAGGACTCACCTTTCACCGCATCGTGCTGCTCGCACCATCCTATCGCATTTCGAAGGGCGGACTACCGCAGCACACGTTCGCACATCGTCATCTAGCCTCATTGTAGTTTTGGTCCAACCAGTCGCGACATGTACACACGGGTTTACTCAAATCGATCAAAATAATGAAATGAGTAATCCGTTCGTTGACGCACGCACAAAGACCGTTACTTATCCTGTTCTGTATTTTCCGACACTTTGGAACCCTTTGACGCCACAATCTTAGCAAAGGGCACCACTCCTAAAACCCCGATTCCTCCCACCAGAAACCGCGGCCAGTCTCCTGCCACCCTTCCTACAATGTACGTGACAAGCAAGTAGATAACCAGATACGCCAGCAGCCATCGGAAGCACCGAGACGCCGGTCGGTCGGCTGTCAGCAGAGTTGCATAGAAATCAATTTTACCACCGAGAGAACTCATTACACACTCCCCTTATTTATTACTGTCCAACCAGCGCCTTGGCCACCTTGCCGCTGGCGAAAACAAGCACTATCAAGATTACTGGAGCCAGAAGGAACGTCGCATAATTTTGAATAATCCATCCACTGAGAGAATCTCCAGGATCACCGACGTTGATTGCATTAACCGCAGGTAGATGCGGATAAATTTTGGTTGCCAACATTAATGTGGCGGCCTGCATTGAAACAGCAGCATACTTTTGAAGGTATCCAATTCCCATAGACTTAGTGTCCGGGTGTCCTAGGAACGCAATTGGCAACGATGCGAACGCGGTCATGAAGTATAGCTCAACGAATCGCATGATCACCATTACTTTAACGATCAGGACAGCAACCATCGCAACAATGAATGGGATGATCAACAGCATAATCATTCCCGCCTTGTCCATCATCTCAGCATTGGACACTTTATCGGATATGTCAGGTAACTGCGGCAGGGACTTGTCGGCCTCGTCAATATTCTTAGTAATCTTCTGAACGATCTGATTAATTGCATCGAGGAACATCATGGCGTTCTGGGCAGCCCACACAAGGAGTACCGACTTGAACATTGTAGCCGCAATGATTTTGACGCCGAGCTGTTGATCCGCTTCGATTCGGCTGGCATTTCTTGCCAACTCAAGCACTAGCAGCATTGAAATGACAACGGACGCCACTGGCTTGATACCGGTGTTGTGCAATGACGTGACAACATTATACGTGTCATTGCTGTATTCCGATAGCGTCTGTTTGATGCCCGTCGCATCACTCGTGTCGAACTCAAAGAGTTTTTTAAACATGTAGATTATCATGTCGTCCATGGCAGCTTTACCTCAACTTCATTTCGACGAACCTTATTTCTAATCGCGTTACCGACTAATGACCCCATACCACAACCAACAAGAGAGCCAGTACAGTGAGCACCTGCAGCGCGGCGAGTGCGGCAACAACACCGTAGGGTGCCGGTCTAGCCGCCCAACCCGTATGCTTATGCCCGTTCTCGGCTGGTGGGTTAGTGGGCTGAGGCTGATCCCCGGGAGCCGACGGGGTTAAAGGGGTTCCAGGAGAGGGAGATGAACTCCATGTCGTAGGAAGGCTACGCACATCATGGGGATCAGCCTTCTTTTGCAGCACTGTTGGCTCTGGAGATCGAGCACTCTTACTCAGTTGCTCGCCAGCACTGACCCAATCTGAGATTTCAGCTCGCGGCGGAGTACCACTACCGTACTGAGGAATACTGCCGCCTGTCGAGAACGGCGATCGGTCCGCGTGGGCGCCATGACTCATGGACGCTTGCGGAATTTCAGAAGACTGCTGATCAGAGAACTTGATCGAGGAATCCGAGTCTTGTGACCAGCCGCTGGGTCGTTCATCCGTGCGAAAACGATACTCTTGACGTCGGCGATGTTCACTTTGAACATCGATGGGCACCGTCTCAGGATCGGAACTCACAGTTATCGCCTGCTGGTTCGCCGCCCTACGCGATGGCGCAGAACCGTGCGGCGCACGCCCCGCCGCTTGGGAAGGACCGGACCTCGCGTGCGCTGCCTGTGGTGTGGCCGGTTCGATCCGACCAGGTCCCGTCATGCTTGGGTTCGGTGTGGCCGGTTCGATCCGACCGGGTCCCGTCATGCTTGGGTTCGGTGTGGCCGGTTCGATCCGACCGGGTCCCGTCATGCTTGGGTTCGGTGTGGCCGGTTCGATCCGACCGGGTCCCGTCATGCTTGGGTTCGGTGTGGCCGGTTCGATCCGACCGGGTCCCAACACACCCGGACCCGACACGGCCGGTGAAAACGACGTTGGTGCAGCGCCTCCGGATTGGACACCACCGCCTCGCTTCTTCGCCTTGAGACTCGGGAAGCGCCGCTTTCGTTTCTGAACCGGCTCTACGGCGTCTGGCTGTGGCGGAACATCCAACGACTTGGGATCCTCAACGGCCAAACCGGCCAGCGCCCAGTCGCTCAGCGCACGATAGGAGTTAGGGTGGCTGACGAGCTCGTCAAGAACATCTCGATCCCGATGCTCACTGTCCGCAGCAATAGTCCACAGCTGCTGCGGAGTAAGATCGTTGTTGAGTCTCATAGTGAATGTCCTGTTCCGACTTTAGAGCTTGGGCTCTTCCAAGCCTGTTACCTTTCCATCACCCGATATGGGGAGCTCAGCTACCCACAAGCGGGTTCCTGACGACACCACTTCACTGCCATCGCCGTGAGGAATGTGCACCGTGTAAGTGACCATCACTCCCAGTTTCATGGTCCGGCCGTCATGCGATGTGACGCTGGCATCGCCAGTGGAGTCCACGGTGACACGCGCCCTATCGACGTTGCCATATAATTTTTCCCAGGCAGACTTCCGCTTCGCGATGTCATTAGAAAACTCACTTGACAATCGCTTGAACCGCTCTTGTTCCGTCTCCGACTGCGACCACTGAGCTGCAGCTTTCACGGCTCTCACTGCGCGTTCCTTCTGAGCCGACGTCGGCCGAAACGATGAGGCATAGCCATCCACCTGAGACGGTAAAGATGTCGCAGAATGAGACGGGGTTGCCTCCGATGACGGCACCAGCGACGTTGCAGCCGAACTTGCCTTCGCCTCAGACCCACTTCTATGGGACGCCGACCACATAATCACCCCTATGAAAGCACCAACTAACGCAAGCGGTACCGCAATAACCATTGCGACGAGACGCTTCTGTCGACGATCCATGATGAATCACCTTCTCAGTACCAGTGCGGACTGCGTTGCTGCCACAGCGTCCACGCTGCGCAGGGAGAGCCATAGTCGGGTCGATCTTTGATGTACTTCAAACCCCACCTGATCTGAGTCTGTGGATTGGTGGCCCAGTCTGCACCTTCGGACGCCATCTTCTCTCCAGGTAAAGCCTGTGGAATACCATATGCATCAGATGTCGGATTATCGGCAGTATAATTCCATCCAGACTCGTGGTTCCACAGCTCGACCAAGCAGGCGAACTGATTGTCATCCCAGCCATAAGCCTTCATTTGCGTCTTGGCGTACGCCTGAGCGTCACCGGCGCTAGTACCAGCCGCCGCGTAGTTCGCATTATCGACTGTTGTCACACCATTTTCGGTTTTGATTTTCAGCTTGGAGTTGGGGTTGTGCTTGATAACCGCCTGCCCGGACGACACCAACTGCTTCACCATGTCTGGCGTGTAGTTCTCTAGAAAATACTCCGCGTCGCCATAGTTTTCCGTCACCATGCTACCGTCCGCCCCGACCTGACCCACGTATGCAACATGCCCGAAGCTTGCATTCCAACGGCCTCCCTGAGCGCCAGGCTGGAAGGAAATAATGTCCCCCGGAGTAGGTGTACTCACCTTTTCCCACCCCGGAAGAGCAGAGTCATTTCCCCACTGATATCCGTGTCCCCCAGCAGGAGTTGTATTACTGTTCACATGCTTCCAAGGGCTCTTCGTCACCCCGTCGTCACGATTGACTCGCCAGATTGCAAAGTCCGTGCAGTTCCCATAGAAATAGCCTGTATCCGGATTGGCCGACGACGAGCCCATACCCTTGTATGGATAGTCATCACCCATTCCGGCCGCAACTACCCCTGCAGCGCCCCCCTTTGCCTTCTGTTCCTCCTCATAGCCGCCGAGCCACGAGGGAAGAAAAGAAAGCACAATGGCTACCACGACAATTACGGCGATGATGGGTATCATGAAAATAAGCAGCGCCGTCATTTTAACAGCAATTATCGCAACAATCCTTGCGATCAGCTGCGTCACCGCTCTGGACGCCGCAGCAGCTGCCCTGTTGACGGCTTTTGCAGCAACCTTGCCATTAACCTTGGCAATCTTCTTTTTGGCCGCTTTGACCGAGTTCTTGAGTCCAGCCTTTCGAACGCGCGCCGTAAGTCGCGCCGCATTCTGGACCTGGTTCGATGTAATACGGGCGACTCTCGGTGCAACCTCGATAGATTTTTTTACAGCACGCTTCCCGACACGATAACTACTGCGCGCAACTCTCGGCGTTCTAAGTGCTGCATTGATCGCTTTCTGCTCGACGATGCCGCCACCAGCATCAGCCATTGACGCATCGCTACCGAACGGAGCAGTAACGCTATGAACCTGCTCAAAGGCCTTCTTGGCGATTATTGGAGACTTGACTGCAATCTTAGTTCCACTACGTAAGGAACTACGAACTTCATCGCCAAATTTCTTAGGACCGCGCTTAGGAGATGGGTTTCTTGCTCCCTTGTTCTGAGGAGCACCTTTCTTCCTATCGCTTCCCGAATGCTTGCCGTCGCCCCCGCTACCGGGCGCGCCATCTTTAGGGCTCTTCCCCGTGCCTCCGTCGCCGGAAGTGGCCCTGGCCTCCCTGGGTGCTGATGTTAAAGCACTCGAACCGCGCGATTCAACATTAACGCTTGAGAACTTGTCGCCGGTGAGGGACTGAGCGTCTCGATTACGAAGGTCAACCCGGATGTCGCCCATGGACCTACGCTCCTTCACCAAACTTAGTTGTGTATAACTGGTACAACTTAGAGCTTGTCGGCATCCTCGAATCAAAAGGTACCATCGCTGGCCCCATCTTCAAGAGTCCACATCCTGGCGGGACGTTCTGGAAATAGGAGCGATGCTTATCAGACCAGTTGAAAAGGTCCTGTAGAGTCTGCGCATCCGTAGGAGTCTGGTTCAGGAGCACTAGGATATCTGAGTTTGCGAGCATCAAACGGGCGCGTTCACTGATGAGAAGCTCTTCAATGTTCTGCGTCAGGCCGGTTGGCAAAAGACCATACTTACGGGCACGCTTGTAGATCATCTGACAGTACGCGCCAGCATAGTCGTTACTGAACAGAAGGTGGAACTCGTCCAGGTACAGCCAGGTCCGCTTACCCTTGGCGCGGTTGATCTGGGCCTGTGCCCAAATTTGCTCCAGCACCACAAGCATACCGAACGTCTTCATGTCCGATCCGAGCTTAGAGATGTCATAGATCATCGCACGGTTCGACGTGTCCACATTGGTTTGCTGCGAGAAGCCCGAGAACGATCCCGCTGCGTAGAGCTCAAGGGCAGTTGCGACCGCCCTCGCCTCCTCTTCTGGCTGGCGCCTCAGTTCGTCGAACAGGTTGAGCAGAGTTGGCGGAGCCATTCTCTTGTCCTGGAAGAACTGCCCATATATACGCGTCACACAGCGGTCGATAATTGAGCGCTGAGGTGCACTCAGTCCATTTACTCCCCCAATAAGCACCTCACAGAGAGAAAGGATGAACTCCGCCTTCAGCTTGACAGGGCTTCCATCATCTGCTGGCGCATCTCGGTCGATATGCAGCGGATTGATGCATGCTCGAGATCCTGCGCTGATCTCAACAGTCGTGGCTCCGATGGCCTGCCCGAGAGGCGCATACTCATGCTCAGCGTCCACAATGATAAGATCATCGTTAGGACGTCCAAGGAAGACCTGCATGATCTCGCCTTTTCCGAACTGCGACTTTCCTGCACCACTCGTACCGAGGATGAAGGAGTTTCCATTCATCGTGGACGTGCGTGATCCCACCACAAGGTTCTGGCTAATGGCGTTCACTCCGTAGAAGAGGCCACCCTTGTGCAGCAGCTCCTGCGTTGTGAACGGGACAATAACAGCAACCGCCGCTGTTGTCAGTGTCCTGTAAATGGGTAGACGAGACACACCAAGCGGAAGCACGGCGTTCAAACCATCCTCTTGCATCCACTTCAATGTCTCAAAGGGACAAGAGTGCTTACGCCCGGCGACTCGCACTTTTTCAACAGCCTCAGCAAGCGCATCCTTGGTCGTGCCGGCAACCCCTACGACAATGGTGGTCGTGAACAACTTTTCATTACTCGACTCAAGCTGATCACGCAAATCGACAGCCTCTTGATGCGAAGCCACCAGCTCGTGAGGAATCGACTCCTCACCGTTGCCCTGTTTCCGGGCCTTCCGCAACTCGTTGGAACGCTGCATGTCCATTTCCGCGATCTGCCGCTTGACCAGATCCAGACCTTCTGCGTGGTCCAGAGGCCGGAAATGCACCGAGATCGCCAGCTCCGAGTTGATCTCAGAAAGCTCCTTCATGAGACGATCAGACAGCCACGAGGGCAGATCACGGAGACACAGTACCTGATAGTATGAGTCCTTCTCTCCGGTGAAACAGATCGAGTTACCATCACCGGAGAAATCGATCGCCCACGGTGAGACGATGTCCTTCGTCGTAAGGTTAGTGCCAATTAGATCAGTGTACTCGAAACGAAACGGTTCTCCCGGTCTTAGAATGTCATGCAGAATCCGGATCCGGTCTTCACCGGAGACTCGTTCTGCACGACACCCACCAACAGCTCGCAGCTGCGCAATCGCATCTGATGAAATCTGGGCCAGCTTGTTGGTGGCGTGATCGAAGTCATCAGCTTCAACGGTAATCGTGACATACTTTTCCGTCACAGTGTTGTTGCGGCCGGATGCCAGCCTCGCGTTAATCAGGTCATTGTATTCCCATCGATAGGCATCCAACCCATCACCGCGAGGAGCGAACTCGACACTCTGCGCCAGCTCAGCTTTATTAAGATGACGATTCATGACCGTCAGCTGAATGCTCTGCCCGGCATCAAAAGAGTTGACGAACTGGGCGTACGACTCCACCAAGGAAGCTTGCTCTTCTTCCGGAGCCAGCTGATAGTCGATATCCGCCAGCTTCAGCGACACAGAGTACTGGTTTCCTCCCAGCGAGCAGACACCGTTCTCGACCATCGCTTCATACTGAATAGCAGCCTGAGCGGTGTTCCTTTTACGGCGAGGAACATCATTTTTCTCGCGGCGCTTTTTACCCTGCCGGCGAGCCTTCCGGTCAGATTTACCGCCATCCTCCACGTTCGAGCTCTTGGATGACTCGACGCTTTGGTGCTTTCGAGTTGCGAACAGCATTAGCTGACCTTTCTGCGGCTATTTCTGTCGACAGCACCGAGTCCTGGGCATACAGTCGCTTTTGGGGGTCCCACTTGTACCTCCAGAAATAACGCGCATACTTCTCAAAAGGCAGACCCTTGGGCCTCACCCAACCGACTGCCACAAAAGGCATGGTCAGTAGTGCGGCCATCCAGGACCCCAGATCGGACTGCCCCGCCCAGAAGCACAGAGCATACGTTCCGCCGACAACGATAATTCCTATTGCTGAGCATGCCATTTGTCGCCATGACATACCCATCATAACTTTCGCTTGGTAGGCAGTGATCTCCCGATATACCTTGATTTCAAGCGCCATTGTTTTTTGACGCTACAGCGCGATATTCGAGAAGAGCTGCGCAGCAGCCACAATCAGGCCGCCACCAACTGCCTGCCAAACACCAGACTGAATCTGCGGTCCCTGGTGGTCACGCAGTCCTCCCGCAAGGGTGATAACCCCCCAAACGGTCCACAGACCACCACCAATGGTGGCGAACTTCACGAAAAGGGTGAGAGCCTGACTCATCATATCCATGGGATGCTCCTATATATCCATGACGAAGGGGTAGGGGTGTTCTACCGGACATATTCGTCCGACGTCCCGCCTAGACCGATCACTGGCACACGTATGCCAGCCCGTTATCTGACGGCGATTAGATTGTTGCAGACCCGAGACACCCTGTCCACCGAATCCTGGGATAGAGGTATCCACCTCTAAAACCGCACTAACCATTGCGCATCCTCAAGATTCTGCTACGTGGTAGGAGCGTGTCAGCGTATTTCACACGGCGTACCATAGGACTCGCTTGCGCTCCGCTCGTGCGGATCGCTAGAGTCTAGTTCGTGATGACTTCTCTGCCGCAGGCCCGCGCGATGATGGTGCGCACCCTTGGCGAGGGTCGAATGTGCATGTGCTGACAGCGCCAGCCGTCGCTGTCTGACACGTAACGGTGAGAGTCCGAGCCGCC
>ERZ772940.966-NODE-966-length-10787-cov-3.62337_pt1 | contig 10787 bp, 7 predicted proteins | sample MGYA00511682_ERZ772940 | MGnify/ENA primary metagenome ERZ772940 (study PRJEB29015, sample SAMEA2737922) | human oral metagenome | biome: human oral; feature: human-associated habitat; material: dental | place: China | collected 2031 ... | reverse complement strand
CTGGGTGCCGATGATCTCCATCCGCACCGGCTCGTCGCTGTCACCCAGCAACCGCAGCAGCTCCAGCACCGACTTGCGCGGCAGGATCGCATCCGCCTGGCCGGCGGCATGGATCTCCACGTCCTCACAGAAGGCCAGCCGGTGCCCTTCCGTGGCCACGGCGCGCATTCCGGCCGGGCTCAGCACCAGCAGCAGGCCATTCAGATAGAAGCGGATGTCCTGCTGGGCCATGGCGAAGTGGACCATCTGCAGAAGGTGACGAAGCTTCTTCTGGGACAGCGTCACATCGGCGCGAAGATCGGCCGTGCTTCCGTCTCCTGCCGAACCCGATCCTGGGCCAGCCTGGTCGGTGGCTCCTGCCTTCATCACCGGAAAGTCTTCGGACGGCAGTGTCTGCAACGCAAAGCGTGAACGGGTCGTCTTCAGGTTCAGCTTGTTGCCATTGAGCTCGATGGTGACGTCCGTGTCCGGCAGGGCCCGCAGGATGTCGATCAGCTTCTTGGCCGACACGGTCGTGGCTGTGCTGCCGGATCCGGCACCGATGCTGGCCTGTGTCCGGACCTGGATCTCCATGTCGGTACCGGTGAACGTCACGGCTTCACCTTGCTGACGAATCAGCACGTTGGCCAGGATCGGCTGGGTGTGCCGTTTCTCGATGATGCCTGCCACGGTCTGCAAGGGTTTCAGGATGGCGTCCCGGGGGGCATGAATGATCTGCATGGCGTCTTTTCCTGATGTCTTTCCGTTTCTGAAGATCTATCTATATCTTTTAATGTTGTTGTTGTTTAGAGGCGTCGATGCCCTGTGGATAACCTTGGCGAGGCGCTTGTAGACTGGATCTTCACGATGAGAAACGATGTGGGGACGGCGGGATTGCCGAGTCGTCGGATTGTGGACATTTCCGGCCTCCTGCCTGAAACCCCGGTTTGTCCACATTTTGCCGGTCATGGGCTTACCTGCTTGCTGACCGGTTGTGCACAACCCGCGTCCGTTGCCTGCTATTTAGGCATGTTTGCCTAAATTCAAGGCATTCGATGGTTCGAAATCCGGACATCCGGTGTCCAACATTGTGGATAACTCTACCACTGCCGCTTGCGATGCGCTTGTCGGACGGTCTGGGGATATCTTCCGGTTATCCACAATCGGCGACGAGTTGCGATGTTAACCCGTCGTCAGACGGGTTCAGGGTCCTTCATGAAAGGGGGTCTACGGACTGTCGTCCCCTTCGACGCCGAAGCGCCGCGAGAGGCTGACAGAGGAAAGAAGATGGATGCCCAGAGATGGGTGGAGGTGGGCATTCCAGAAGCCGGGTCCTGATCGCGTGGACCAGGAATCTTCTCTTTTGAAGAAGAAGCGCACCGGCGTGCGCAACCTGTCTGGAATGTTTCTAGAGGTACTCCCGCAGGGTCTGGTCCAGCACGTGGATCTGCTTGTTCAGGTCTTCGTCATGGGCTCGTAATTCTGTAATTTTGCGTACAGCATACAGAACAGTGGTGTGATCCTTGCCCCCGAAGGCATCGCCGATCTCCGGCAGGCTCTTCTGGGTCAGCTCCTTGGCCAGGTACATGGCAATCTGACGGGGCAGGGCGATCTTGGCCGGCTTGCGCTTCGAGTACATGTCGGCCTGCTTGATCTTGTAGTACTCGGCCACCGTTTTCTGGATGAAATCGATGGAGATCTGCCCACGATTGAAGGAGATGAGGTCTTTCAGCGCTTCCTTCACCAGTTCCAGCGTCAGGGGTGAAGATCTGAATGATGCATAATGAATGGCGCGCTGCAGGGCGCCTTCCAGTTCTCGCACGTTGCGGCGAATGTTCTTGGCGATGAAATAGGCCACATCGTCGGGCAGGCGGATTCGCGCCTGCTCGGCCTTGCGCTGCAAAATGGCCACCCGCATCTCCAGCTCCGGCGGCTCGATGGCCACGATCAGGCCCGAGTTCAGACGCGAGATCAGCCGGTCGTCGATGCCCTTGAGCTCCTTCGGGTAGGTGTCGCAGGTGATGACGATCTGCCGCTGGTTGATCGTCATCGTCTCGAACACATGGAAGAACTCTTCCTGCGAGCGCTGCTTGTCCGACAGGAACTGGATGTCGTCGATCAGCAGCACGTCCAGCGACTGGTAATAGTGCTTGAAGCGGTCGATGGCGTTGCGCCGGATGGCCTGGATCAGGTCCTGCACGAACTGGTTCGACGAGATGTAGCGGATGATCGCCCGCGATTCACGTTGCTGGATGGCGTTGCCCACTGCCTGCATCAGGTGGGTCTTGCCCAGGCCCACGCCGCCGTGAATGAAGAGCGGGTTGTAGGCGCTGCCGGGCCGGTCGGCCACCTGCAGGGCGGCGGCCCGCGCCAGGTCGTTGGCCTTGCCGTTCACGAAGGCCGCAAAGGTCAGCCCCGGATTCAGGCGCGAGCGCTCGTTGGGCATCTGCCCGCCCAGCCCGCCGAAGCTGCGGGCCGGCGCGTTGGTGCTGCCATCGTCACCCGAACCTTCGGGGTCGGACCCGTCATCCAGATAGTCGCCCGTGCCGTCATCCAGCATGTCCGGCGCTTCCGGGGCGTGCCGTGCCTCGAAGCCCGGGTGGCCCGCGTTTTCGGCACTGCCATCGCTCCAGCCCTGGGATCCGCCGTAACCGGGGCCATGACCCGGTCGCTCGTGGGCCTGCTGCGGGACATGTGACGGATGCGGGGCATGTGTCTGCGGCTGGAATGCGCCCGCGCCGTGCGGGCCGACCATGCCCCCCTGAAAGTTGCCGCCCACGCCCGCAGCAACGTTGCCCATGCCTGCAGGAACATTGCCTTGCCCGCCTCCGTGCGGGGCAGGGGGCTGAACGCCATGCGACATGGAGCCCGGGTGAGTGGGGCCCGAGCTGGCAAATGAAGAGGGTCCCGCTGAAGAGGGTCCCGCGTGCGTGGCCGCCCCAGCCCCCGCCACGGGCGCAGCCGAAGCCGTGCGCGGCGCGACCCCGATCTCCACCCGCATGGCCGGGTCGATCACGTCGCGCAGCACTTCCTGAATGAGGTTCTGGTACTGATTGCGCACGATGTCCGCCTTGATCTGGGTGGCAGCACCCAGCCGGATCAGACAGTCGTCAGCACTGAATTCCAGGAAGGCAAGCGGTTTTATCCACGTCTTGTAGGCCTGTTCGGGCATGCGTGCCGCGATGGCGGCACTGCACGCGTCCCATTGTTCCTGCATGGCGGTCGAAGGCTCCGCGCCAGCCTGGGGAAGGCCAGCGGCTGTTTCTTGTAATTTGAGAAAATCGGATCAGTTCATGAATCTTGCATGAAATTCCATGCAAGATAGACAATCTTGTCCACTTCGTGCCGACAGGGGAGTTTGAGGTTCGACGTGATTGCGCCGCGCAGAAACTGCTGCCTGCCCCTGAGTGAGGCCGCTCGAAGAAGGGCATTCATTCTAACTTATCCACAGGTTGTCCGCAGCTATCCACAAGCTTGTCCCCTGTCCTGGAGCCTGCCCGTTTTCAGACGGCCTGGCAGCGAGGCCTGCCTGCGCCTGCCGGCCTCCGAGACGGGGCGTAGGCGGCTGCAGACGTGAATCGGGGCGCCCCGGATCGCAGAAATCATTGACAAACCCCTCGTTTTGCCTATCCAATAGCGGGTTTCTGGAAAATCGCCTGCGGCCTTCGCAAGCCCGTGATCCGCCGCGGCCCTTTTGGTAGCCATCATGAAGCGCACCTATCAACCCTCCGTCTGCCGTCGTAAAAGAACTCATGGCTTCCTGGTTCGCCAGAAAAGCCGGGGTGGTCGTGCCGTGCTGCGCGCCCGCCGTGCCAAGGGCCGCAAGCGCCTGGCCGTCTGATTCCTCACGACGTTCATTGCTGATCAGTCCCGGCCCCGACCCTTTCTGGCTCGGGGTAGAGGGCCTGTCATGACACTTCCGCAAAGCCGGCCACCCGCGGGCCCGGCATCCGCAGGAAGCCCGTCCCGGGAGCCCGGGACTGCTTCCCCGCAGGCGCGCAAAGCCCCTCGTGGCCGATCCGGTCCGCCTCCCGTCCGTGTCTCCGGACACTTCTTCGAGCTGACCGGTGTCCTGCCACGTCCGTCTGGTGGCGCATCGACCTCGCCGGCACTCCCGGCCGTCCCATCGTCCCGGGCTGCCCAGCCTGGCGCTTCCGTGACCACCTCGGCATCCGATGCCCTGGATTGCCTCCAGATCAGTGTTCCCAAGCGCCTGGTGCGCGCGGCCGTCCGACGCAACACCGTCAAGCGTGTTGCCCGTGAAGCCTGGCGCTCGGCCCCTGTCGAGCTGCTGGACTGCGGACGCAGCTGGCGGCTTCGGCTGAAGGCGCACCCCATGGGGTCGCTGGCTGCCAAGAGCCAGCATGCCCGAGCCCAGATGCGTGCTCAGGCGCGGCGAAAGCCGGACTCAGCCGGATCGGGTGTTCCGGACTCTCCGGGCTTTGCGGTCATCAAGCGGCAACTGCGTGCAGAACTCGACCGATTGCTTGCCGATGCGGCAGGGCGTCTGAATCGTCGACCCGTCGGGCGCACCACGCGGGCTGATGCGGCAGGGGCGGTACCGCCGGCTTCCTCGTCGGGCATCGCCCCATGAGTGCCTCACAGCCTGGCAACGCCGATGCTCAGCCGTCCGTGGCCCGGCGTCCGCTCGTGCGGGCGCTCACGGCCGTGGTGAAGGGCTACCAGCGCGGATTCAGCAGTGTCTTTCCGCCCAGCTGTCGCTACTGGCCCAGCTGTTCGGAATACGCCATCGAAGCCCTGCAGCTGCATGGTGTGGCACGGGGCAGCTGGCTCACGCTCAGGCGCCTGTGCCGGTGTCACCCTTGGGGCGGACATGGGGTGGATCCCGTGCCCCTGCCTGCTCCCTCGCCCGGTGATTCGAAGGCCGCACGCCATCGAACTTCCTGACGATTCACGTTTTTTTTGGCCCTGACCCGGTTTCGATCAAGATCAGGCCAGCATCCAGGCGCAAGCTCGGGTATTCTTGGCGCCACTTCATCCAACAGCAGAACCTGTCCCCACGATGCAGCAGAGCCACAAGACCGTTCTCTGGGTAGTTTTCATCCTCTCGCTATTGTTCCTCTGGAACAACTGGCAGCAGTACAACGGCCAGCCCGCCATGTTCGGCGGTAGTCAGCAGGCCCAGACGGCACAGCAGAACACCGCGTCCGCCCCGAAAGACGGTGCGGACACCAGCATTCCGGGTGCCCCCAGCCAAGCAGGCAATGACGCCCCGGCCAGCGTGCCCGCCGACCAGGCCGAGCAGGCCAAGGCCGGTCAGACCATCACGCTGAAGAACGACGTCATCGAGCTGGGCATCGACACCGTTGGTGGCCAGATCGTCAGCAGCAAGCTGCTCAAGCACATTCACGACACCCGTAACCCCGACAGCGGCAACCTGGTCATCCAGTCCGACCGCAAGGGCAGCTTCTTCGTGGGCCAGACCGGCCTGGTGGGCGTCAAGGACGCACCCAACCACACCACGCCCATGACCGTGGTGCGCACCATCGAGACCGACGGACAGGTCACCGGTGTCGTGCTGGCGGCCGAAGGCGGTGGCCTGCGCATCGAGCGCACCTACCAGCTCAGCCCCGGCTCCTACGAGATCAAGGTCGACAACCGCGTCACCAACATCGGCGAGCAGCCGCTGTCGCCGTCGCTGTACCTGCAGCTGACCCGTGACACCCACGAGGCCCCGGGCCAGTCCGGCTACTACAAGACCTACGTCGGTCCGGCCATCTACACCGACGCCGACAAGTTCCAGAAAGTCTCCTTCGACGACATCGAGAAAGGCAAGGCCAAGCACTCCGGCCGCGCCAACGATGGCTGGGTCGGCATCATCCAGCACTACTTCGTCTCGGCCTGGGTGCCCAAGCAGGGTCAGCCGCGCGAGTACTACACGCGCCGCGTCGGTCCCAGCACGTATTCGGCAGGTGCCTACGAGCAGCTGGGCCAGATCTCGGCCGGCCAGAGCGTCGATGCTTCCGAGACCCTGTTCATCGGTCCCCAGGACCAGGACGTGCTGGCCAAGGTCGCCCCGGGACTGGACCTGGTCGTCGACTATGGCTGGCTCACCGCCATTGCCAAGCCGCTCTTCTGGCTGCTGACCTTCCTGCACGGCATCGTCGGCAACTGGGGCTGGGCCATCGTTGCGCTCACCATCCTGGTCAAGCTGGCCTTCTTCCCGCTGCAGGCCGCCAGCTACCGTTCCATGGCCAAGATGCGCAAGGTCCAGCCGCGCCTCAACGCCATCCGCGAACGCTATGGCGATGACCGCATGAAGCTCAATCAGGCCATGATGGATCTGTACAAGACCGAGAAGATCAACCCGCTGGGTGGCTGCCTGCCCATCCTGGTGCAGATCCCCGTCTTCATCGCCCTGTACTGGGTGCTGCTGGCCTCGGTCGAGATCCGCAACGCCCCGTGGATCGGCTGGATCCATGACCTGTCCAGCCCCGATCCGCTCTACATCCTGCCCATCCTGATGGCGGGCACGATGTTCCTGCAGACGCACCTCAATCCCAAGCCGGCGGATCCCGTGCAGGCCAAGATGATGACCTTCATGCCGCTCATCTTCTCGGTCATGTTCTTCTTCTTCCCGTCGGGCCTGGTGCTGTACTGGGTGGTGAGCAACATCTTCTCCATCGCCCAGCAGTGGGTCATCACCCGCCAGATCGAAGGCAAGCCCATCTTCGGCCGGGCCGCCTGATCAACAGCTCCGTGTTTCACCCCTTGGCCTGGACCCCCGTTCAGGCCATTTTTTTTGGATAGACGCCGTGCAGGACAAACGCCCCATCTGCGCCATTGCCACCGCCCCTGGCCAGGGCGCCATCGGTGTCGTGCGCGTCTCGGCGCCCGAGCCGGACATCATCACCGCCCTGGCCGCCGACATCCTTGGCCCCGAGCGCCGCCTCGTTGCCCGCAAGGCCGCCTATGGCCCCTTCCTGGCGGCCGATGCCCAGCCCATCGACTACGGCCTGGCACTCTGGTTCCCTGCCCCCCATTCCTACACCGGCGAACACATCCTGGAGCTGCAGGGCCACGGTGGCCCTGTCGTCCAGCAGATCCTGCTGCGCCGCGTGCTGCAGGTAGGCGCTGCCTTCGGCATCCGCCTGGCTGAGCCCGGCGAATTCACCGAACGCGCCTTCCTGAACGACAAGCTCGACCTCGTGCAGGCCGAGGCCGTTGCTGACCTCATTGAAGCCAGCACCGAGCAGGCCGCCCGATCCGCCACCCGATCACTTCAGGGCGTCTTCTCGCGGCAGATCGATGATCTGGCCGAACAGCTGCTCACCCTGCGCATGCTGGTCGAGGCCACCCTCGACTTCCCCGAAGAAGAAATCGACTTCCTGCAGAAAGCCGATGCCGCCGGGCGCCTGGCCCGCATTGACGACACCCTGCGACGCCTCTTCGACACCGCCCAGAGCGGTGCCCGCCTGCGCCAGGGCCTCAACGTCGTGCTCACCGGCGCACCCAATGTCGGCAAGTCCAGCCTGCTCAACGCGCTGGCCGGTGCCGAAGTCGCCATCGTCACCCCCATCGCCGGCACCACCCGTGACCGCGTCATCGAGCAGATCAGCATCGAAGGCGTGCCCATCAACCTCATCGACACCGCTGGCCTGCGCGACACCGACGACCCCGTCGAGAAGATCGGCATCCAGCGCACCTGGGCCGAGATCGAGAAGGCCGATGTCGTCGTTCACCTGCGCGCGGCTGACGAGCTGGCACGGGAAGACGGGAATCAGATATCTGGCGAGACAGGGCAGGGTAACGGGAAGAAAGCCGTTCCGGGGATCATTCCGGCGGACGCCGGGACGGGTTCTTCACCTGAACAACGATCCGGACAGGGGCAGACCGGGGGCGCTCCGCTCGACATCAGTCGCCTGGAGGCTGCCATTGAGGCTCGCGTACCCGCCAGCGCTCGACGCCTGACCGTCATCAACAAGATCGACCTGGTGGAGGGGGAGGGGCAGCTTGCGTCCGGGATGTCGGATGGGGCGCCTCACGCGCAATCGTCAGCCACCGAGATACTGCGCCTGTCTGCCCGCACAGGGCAGGGCATCGGGGCTTTCCGCCGCAAGCTTCTGGACATCGCCGGCTTCCAGCCCGGACAGGAAGGCGTCTTCATCGCCCGCGAGCGCCACCTGCAGGCGCTGTCCGAAGCGCTGACCCACCTTCAGAACGCCCGCCAGCATGTGTCCCTGGGCGACCAGGCGCTGGACCTCTTTGCCGAAGAACTGCGCCTGGCCCATCAGGCCCTGGGCCGCATCACCGGCGCCGTCACCGCCGACGACCTGCTGGGGGTCATCTTCAGCCGGTTCTGCATCGGGAAGTGATGCCCGGTTGGGATGCCGCCCCATGGGGCGGCATGGAGGTCAAGTACACTTGGTTCATGACCTTCCATGAAGCCCAGTCGTCATGCCCTTGAACACGATCCATCTGCGCCGGACTGTCGATACCCTGGAACAGGCCATCATTCATCTGCAGGCTCTTCCTGTCGAGCGCACTGATGCCGCTTCCGTTTCCAGGGACACAAAGCCAGGATCCAGGGTGACGGCTGATGGTGTGCTGTATGACCTCTATCGCAATGCTGCCATCAAGAGTTTCGAGCTGTCTCTGGAAACTGCCGGCAAGTTGCTGCGCAAGGCCTTGAAGCCCTATGCGGTCCAGCCGCGTGAAGTCGATCGTCTGGTGTTCAATGACGTGTTGCGCCAAGCTGGAAAACATGGGCTTCTGGAAATCGACGAGGTTTCCCGGTGGTTGAAATATCGCGCCAATCGCAACACCACAGCCCATGACTACGGTGAAGACTTCGCCAACGAGACCATGAAGCTCCTGCCTGCCTATCTGCAGGACGCTCGGGCATTGGCCGACAGACTGGACGAGGCTGCCAATGCCGCGCCTTGAAGACAGCCATCTGAACTTGCGTCCCGCCTGGCGGGACATGCTGGAAAGCCTGCTTCGCACCCACGTGCCCCAGGCGGACGTCTGGGCCTACGGAAGCCGAGTCACCGGCGGCGCCCATGAAGCCAGCGACCTGGACATCGTGCTGCGCAATCCGGCAGACATGTCCAGGCCCATCAGGGCGGCATCCGCGCTCAGGCAGGCGTTGTCCGACAGCATGTTGCCCATCATGGTCGATGTGCATGACTGGGCCCATCTGCCCGAGTATTTCCATGAGGAGATCCTGCAGGCCTACGTCGTGCTGAGGCAGGGCGATCCCCGCACCGTCGACGATCCGCAGCCTTCGGACACGCTGGCTGCGCGCGCTTGACCCCCATCCGCACCGGAGAATCGGGAGAATCGTCACGCCGGGTATGGTGAAATGGGCGGCACGCATCGCCGGATGGTTCATCGCGCCGGATCCTTCGCCATGTCCTCTTCACTGCACAGGTTCATTCCCTTCGATCTGCCGTCTGACTCCGCACTGTCCCGGACCCAGAAGCGCTTCAGCAGCCTGCTGAAGAAGATCGACCGGCAGCGTGCCGAGCTGCAGGCGTGGGAGACGAAGGAGGCGGTCTTTGCGCGGGGTTGGGCCCGGCATGTGGCGCCCTTCCGGGCACAGCAGGCGGCCGGCGTGGTGGAGGTCATCGACCGGCTCGATGCGCTGGCCGCGCGACAGGCGCTGTCCGAGCTGGACCTGGCCACGCTCGAATCCGAGCTGTGCGACATGGTGGAGACGGTGCTGGCCGAAGGCGTGCTGGACGAGGACGAGTGCCAGCGGCTGGAAGCCCTGTTCGACCACTATAGCGGGGTGTCACTGCAGGCCATCCACGCCGAGGAAGAGGCCGATTTCAAGGCGCAGGTGCTGGATGAGGTGGGGCTGGATCTGGGGGACGAGGACATCGACCTGAATGATCCGGGCGCGTTGCTGGAACAGGTGCTGCGCAAGCTGGAGGAACAGGACTGGGAAGCGGGTGACCAGGATGTCACCCATCCGGCCCAGCCGCATGGCTGGCCGGATGAGGTGGTCTGGCCATCCTTTGATGTCGAGTCGTCCGGTGACGGGTTGTCGCAGTCGGTATCGGCTGGCGTTGGGTCAGACGTCACACGCCTGTCCACGAAGGGCCCCCACGACCTCGCGTCCGCGACAGCTCATGCTCCGGATCGCAGGGCCCCCACAGATCCGGCTGACAAGGCCGCACAGAGAAACGCACGTCGCCGTGCGGCGGCTGCCGAGAAGCGACGTCAGGCCGAGGAGATGGCACAGCAGCAGGCCAGCCATGCGGTGCAGACCGTCTTCCGGCATCTGGCCAGCGTGCTGCATCCGGACCGGGAGACGGATCCGGCCGAGCGGGAACGCAAGACGGCGCTGATGCAGCGGGTCACGCTGGCCTACCACGCCCATCGGCTGGTGGACCTGCTGGAGCTTCAGCGGGAAGTGGCCCAGGCGGACATGGGCGATTTGGCAAGCCTGAGTGAAGAGCAGCTGCAGAGCTACATCCGTGTGCTGAAGCAGCAGAGTGAAGAGCTGGCGCATGAGCTGCAGCAGCGCGAGATGTGGCTGCGGGCGCGCTATCCGCTCAATCGCTTCCAGAAGGCCATCCGTCCCCGCGATCTTGCCCGGATCCTGCGGGAGGTGCGTGCCGGGGTAAAGCACCAGCTTCAGCAGCTGGATGCGCTGAAGGCCCGACTGGCAACCGAGCAGGGCGTGCGGGCCTGGCTGAAGTCGCTGCGGCAGCAGGCAGCGGCACAGATGCGCATGCAGGAGAACATGGCTTCGCTGGTGGGTGGCCTCATCCGGCATCCGCCGGATAACGGCTTCTGAGGGAGCCGTATGGCACGGACATGAAGGGGGAAGCCTGGCG
>ERZ772940.965-NODE-965-length-10805-cov-5.77386_pt1 | contig 10805 bp, 9 predicted proteins | sample MGYA00511682_ERZ772940 | MGnify/ENA primary metagenome ERZ772940 (study PRJEB29015, sample SAMEA2737922) | human oral metagenome | biome: human oral; feature: human-associated habitat; material: dental | place: China | collected 2031 ... | reverse complement strand
TCGACCAGGACGATCTTTGAGTTATCCGGTGGCGGCAGGCTATTCTTTAATGATCAGCGTAAGTTTGGCTGGATCAAGCTATATCCGACTAGTGAAGTGATGCAGCTGGCTAGCATAGTTAAGCTCGGGCCGGAGCCTCTGTCGGGCGACCCGTGGCGGGAGTTTTTACCACGGTTGCGTCGGCATCAGAAATCACGGATCAAGACGGCTATCCTGGACCAGACGGTACTGGCCGGTGTCGGCAATATCTACGCCGACGAGAGCTTGTGGCTAGCCCGGATCAACCCGATGACCAGAGTCGAGCAGCTGTCAGATGATGATCTGTATCGCTTGCTTGATAGCATCATCGAGATCATGAATCAGTCGCTCCGGGCGGGTGGCTCGACGGCCCGCAACTATGTCAAAGCGGATGGAAGCAGGGGCGACTATCTGGATAAGTTTGCTCGAGTGTATCACCGAGAGGGTCAGCCTTGCGCCCGTTGCGGACACGAGATCAGGAAGATCAAGCTGGCGGGGCGAGGCACTCACTACTGCCCGGACTGCCAGCCACTACTAGATAAATAGCGGTGCCCCCTCCTAAATTGACATGACCCGGCTTGGATGATAGTATACTACATATAGGAGAGTGTTCACCTCTCCGCCGTAGGGAGCGCCACTTCGGTATCGTTCTCACGAGGTAGCACCGTGCGCACGGTGCTACGCTCAATTTTAGAGGGGGCGGCTTTTGATTTTATCCTCGATATTAGCAATAGAATCTAATAAATAGCTGTAGCAGTTTAGCAGCCGGGGAACTTTTTTATAATCTCCGGGAATTGCTCATTGATCACTTTCTGCCATTTTACAGTCTCGTTAGGTTGGCAAATTTCCTTCTTAGAGTACACCAGCAGTACTCTGGCGATGTGTAGGGTATCATCCAGGAAGACTATAGCTCTATTGCCCGACCCTCTTGCCGAGTCCTTAGTCCCGGCAATCTTGAAATATAGCTTAACGATTCGACCGACATCTGATGCGTGGATTGTCCTTGCCTTGTCGGTGAGAATGTGCTGATCTATGTGCTCAAGTACGAACTCAAGAGACTTCCGGGTGGCCTGCCACTGTCTACTGCTGTATCGTTTGGTGATGCTCTTTATGAAATGATTCTTCGTATATGGGTCAAACTGCACTAGATATCTACCGCCGGTAGACATGGTCGGGATCCTCCTGGACTATGGCGTCGTATGGGATTAATTCATTTGGCTCACAGTACTTCCATGGCAGCTGGCTGTGGGTATAGTCAACTATCGCTCGTGTGTTGGCTGTCTTCCATTGGGCTGCTATTTCTCTGAGCCGCTTGTCTTGCTCGTCGGAGAGGAGGTGCTCATTTGCCGGGTCGAGCTCTTCGTTCAGACTGATCATCATCGCTCTGCCTCGGAGCTTGATATCGATCTCTTCCGTATCATACATCTCTTCGATAGTGCGAAAGAACTCGTCCGGTACCGGACCTTGTGCAATCCTGCGGTACTGCAGCCCACTTACAGACTCCAGATTGTCGTAATACCACGAGAAATCCAGGAGATAGAGTAGCTTGGCTAGTTTTGTCTTCGGGATTCTGCCATCGCTATTTGCGCCGGCGTACCTGATGAATCGACGAATCATCTCTTTATAACGCTCTTTGTCGTAGCTGGTGCTTGGCTCGCTATTCATGAAGATGGTATCAAAGCTGGTTCCCAGTTCGTCAGACAGCTTGCGGGCTTCAGTGACGGTAAGCTCCTTTGCCCCGGTCTCTACCTTTTCGTAAGAGGGGCGGCTCATACCCAGCGTATTAGCCATATGCTGCTGGCTGAGCCCGAGGCTCTCACGCAGTCTCTTGATCTCACTTTCATTGCTCATAGCTTTACTCCTACCTTATGTAGTGATACTAGCATATTACGCTACTAATGTAAATATTCTTAGCACACTCACGCTGCGTCTATTGACTTTTCTTTACAACTACCTCGGCTCTTCATCTGGCTACGTAGCATGTGGTCGCTTCTTGCTAAAAACTTCCGGCTTGATATTGGCAATCAGCCTGACTATGCTATAATCAATTATAGTTATGGTTAAAAGTGGAGACAACATAAACAAAGAGGTGTCATTAGCCGGTGTGGTGCAGTCGGGTGACTCACCGGTTGCTGAGCCCGCTAAGAAGTCGTCTGATGGACGCCTGCTCAAGGTCGGGCGAGTCGTCATGGGGGTAGTCTTAGTCCTGACGCTGGTCGCCATCGGCATCTGTGCCTTTACCGATCTGGACGACCAGCTGGGGAACTACTTGGCGTATAGCAAGTATAATATCAAGTCGGAGCGAGACGCTAGTAAGTTAATCTATGAGGGGCACGAAAAAGCTGCTGTCTGGTGGTACGAGGGTCAGATCAAGCAGGCCAAGGATAAGCAGAAGCAGGCGAAGCTCTATCTAGAACTGGCGATGTATCTTAATGCTCTGGTCAGGGATGACAAAACCAGATATAGTCTGGCGCTTAAATATGCTAGCAAAGCAGAGGAACTGGTGCATAATAGTGATTCAGCCGGTGTCTTAGCTGAAGTTTACAATAAGGTCAATGATCAGAGTAATTATACGAAGTATTTACAGCTGTCGAACGAACGACGAAGTAAAGAAGGTAAGAGCAACGATGATAAGAATGGGGTGAGTGCATCATGAAAAGACTGCTCGCTTGTGTCAGCACTAGAACTCGATTAGCCATTATGGTGATAGGGCTATCGTTTCTGTGCTCTGTTATTTACAGCACGCCAGCTTCAGCGGATGGGTTTAATTTATCATATATTGGTCCAGCTAGTTCAAATGATCGATATAATCTGACGGGTAATTATACGCATCCTAGAACCACTCTTAGGATACCAGTTTACTTTAAGTATAACCCCGGGACGGTAGGAGTGGATGTTTTTGATGTGTACTACGGCAAAAATGCGAGCGACGGTGCTTTATTCAACGGCTACTATAATAAGAGTGGTGGTGGCGAAGGACACTTCACTATCAGTGGCTTCCAGTATGATAATGCAACCGGTTTGTGGAAGACCATGATAACAGCTCAGCTAACCAAGAATCATGGTCAATTGGTGACAAGCGAATCATCGTTGTATCAGTTCAGACTAAGGTTGTCTAATCATGATGGCATCATCGCTTACGCTGGTGGTTGGGCATCACAGGCAAATCGACAGTATAATGTAGATTATAATACCGGTGGTGATCTGGCGGGCGGAGGTGGCGATCAAGATGAGTACCTCCTAATGTCATTACCGTGTAATATCACTCAAGACGTACAGATCGGTCCAGGTCAGCCAAATGAATTAATACTGTTTGATCTTGATCAACCTGGTCCGTTATATCCTGGCTCTAAGTCTAACAAGCCATATATAAATAGAGGCCTTGATATAAATGTAGCTGTCTACGATGAAACGGATAAAAAAGAAGTGGTTAAATATAAAGGATCTGAATACAACTGTGATTTTAATAACCAATACGATGGAAGTAGTTGTATGGGTGAAAACGGCACTTTACATGTAACAATGACTATGAAGCCTGGTCATAAGTACCAAGTTCACATCTGGCGTAACTGGGTCAATAACCTGATTGAGTATCACTTACCCTTTGATAATATTTCCTATGCGACTGAGTGTGATCCAAAGATTGATATGCGGGCGGCGGTCGACTACATTGACGAGGCCGGTCGCAAACGAGCTTCTGCCCAGGGTAAGTATGATAGTCAGAACAATAGTGAGAGTCGTAGCGATGTTTTTGTCTTTGACCAGGGGGGTCATAATGCCAGAACGACGTGGTCAAGTAAGGGTGTTTCACCTGACCCGGCGATAATTCGCAAGGAAGACGCCAAGGTCACTCCAGGTAAGTTTCTGACTTGGTGGTTTCGAGCTCACAATGTCAGTGGCTATCCGCCCCCCGACGAGACTGACTTTGCCAACTTTCGTACGACTTTCAATGGTAGTACTTCTGGTTGGGATGAGATGACTGTATATCCACCACGGCGAGCAACAAATTGGTTTCAACCATCTAAAAGGGGCGGAAAGCTAGACCGCAATAATCCTCAAGTGACCTGGGGGTGCGATAAATGGGGTACTAGATGCATCGATTACTACGACCCGTACAATAGACACCCGTCGTTTGGTGAGTCCATTAATTATCATTATCGTTATCAAGTTAGGGCAGACGATGCGGAAAAGACTCTATGTCAGCGAGTTCGTAATAGCTGGCCCGTCGGACAGGATTGGAAGGAGCGCTTTACACCCTGGGCTTGCGCTTATGTACCATACGATTATCCACCGAATCAACCACCACCCGGTGGCGGAGACAAGGATAATAGTGGCGTCGTACCGACAGCTAGGGAGGAGCACGGTAAGACTAAAGTTCAGGCAGGCGACGACGTACAGTTTAGCTATAGTCTGACTAATACTAGCGGTCCTACTGTCTCTAGACAAATAGAGTACAAATCCTATACTTTCATTCTCAAGAAAGAGGCTAAGTTGCCGAAAAATTCCGGGCAGAAGCCCTACCATTATGACAAGAAATGGAAATGGGGAGGCGGTAAAGGTGTTGGTTGTGGTGGTCGTGACATCGCCCCCGGGGCACAAAGTCGGTGTGAACTAAGTGTCTTTGGTACCAGTGAGAGGATTTATCCGGGTCAAACTTGGCCTGTGCCTGGGCAACAACCGAAGTATAATGTATCTGGTATCTGGCTGGCTCAGCCTGGCGACAGGATCTGCTCTTACATCGCCATTGACAACAACTGGAGTGTGAGGAATGACCAGTCAGCTGATACTTTCCGAGCTAGCAACATTGCTTGTGTCGTGGTGACGAAGAGTCCCAACCTTAACCTATCCGGTTCAGATAGCTATGCTAAAGACGGCTTTACCGGGTCTGATGTCAGGGAGAATATAGTCCCCGGCACGGCTAAGCGAGGCTCCTACTCGCAGTATGGGCTACTGACCGGCAACACTAATCCTAGTGTGGTCAACTTTGGCTCAGCCGGCTATACCACAGCTAGCCCAGCCAACCGTAAATTTGCCTGCAAGCTTAGCTATGCTAATACGGGTAATGTCAAGGATGATTGTAAAGATCTGAAGGGACTTCTGCCGGCCGACCTCCTAAAGAACCCTCTGTCCACGCCTAGCTCAACCAATGCTAAGCAATCACTAGGTGGATCTAATGTTAATCTAGGTGGTTTGCCTAACGGTAATTACAATAAAGCTGGCAGTGGGTCTCTAAAGATATGGGGCAAACTGGGCAAAGGTCAGCACATTACTATCTTTGCTGAGCAGGCTGATGTCACTATTACCGGTAAAATTGATGCTTATGCCGGTCCTTACGCTAATCTGTCTGACATTCCCAGCTTCACCATCATGGCTAAGACTATCAAAGTTAATCCTGGAGTAAGTCTCATTACCGGTACTTATGTAGCGAAGGGTCGCTTCGAGAGCTGTAATGGTGCTCAGGATAAATCAGCTGACTTAGGCATGCGACTGGATAGTAAATGTCAGAACAAGCTCAAGATCAATGGTGCCATCGTCTCGGGCGGCTCGCCGGTCTTCCGCCGCACCTTCGGGGCAGGTAATCTACCGTATGATAGTCAGTGGGATCCCAGTAATATTTCCTCGACTGCTGAGTGGATCAACTACACGCCCAACCTCTGGCTGACCACCTCTAACGGCTCGTCTGGTAATCAGCTGGAAGGTCTGACCACGACGCAAGTAACTAATCTGCCGGTGAGGTATTGATGAAGCGAGAGGGTGGATATACCGTACTTGAGACCGGGCTAGCCATCGCCATGTCGGCGACACTGGTCTTGCTGACCTTTGGTTTAGCGGCTATGGTCGGGCGAGGGCGCTTCCGTGATTCGCTGGTCACTACCCAGTCTTTCATCAAGCAGCAGTATAACGAGGTTCGCTCCGGCATCAATTCTCGCTTAACCGGTGGTAGTGGCACTACTGCTGATACACAGATTATTGGTGGGGCGTGTGGCAACAATCTTATCCCCGGCAATAATAACGGTTGCTATGTCATCGGGCGTCTGCTGATCTTTGATAATGATGGCGATAACGGTCGTGTCCAAGTCAGCTTTATCATTGCCGTGGTGAAGGCGGGTTCTAAGTGGCCGGACAGCACTAAGACAGGTCTGTATAACTTAGAGAACGGGGTGACGCTGTATGCCTTGACCGATACTAGCGGGAATGACGCCGGTCTTAACCCTACCATCAAGCAGATGGGTGGCAACAGCCTGAAGAAAGTCTGGCTGCTCCAGAATGGAGGGTGGGAGACGCTGTATGACGCTGCTCATCCTCCTAACCCCGGTCCCGGTCAAAACAACATGGCTATCCTGCGTAGCCCGGTCGATGGCTCGCTGGTCGTTGCCTCAAAGGTTAACCTGGCCCCTAGCCCAGGTATTCAGGGCTTGAAGAAGCTGGATCTTCAAAGCGCCGTGACGAATATGTCGCAGGATGATAAGCTGGCTCTGGCGGTACGCAATAGTGGCTTGGGTTACCCCGGCGGTGTCATCTGCATACCCGGTGGCGATAACCCGGCGGGTACGTCGAATAACTTCAACGTAGCGGGTGGTAACTGGAACTGGGATGGTGGGCTGAACAAGGTGGGGCCCAAAGATGTAGTCGATGCGTGTAAGAATATGGATCAATAATGATGGTGAGGGCAAGGATGAAGAGAAATCAAGCAGAACGGGGCGACACATTAGTCGAGGTGACTGTGGCGATGGCGGTGCTGGGGCTAATGCTGGCGGCTAGCCTGGCGGTCATTAACCGAGGGCTGATGGGGGTGTCAAATGCGGTCGAGCGGACTTCGGTGCGGGCTAGCCTGAGTAGTCAGGCGGAGTTACTGCGCTATGTCTTTGACGATCCGGTCGCTAATAAGGAGGCTTACAAGTGGATCCTTGATCATACTGGGTCAAACGTAAGTCTTGGTCAAAATGGCTGCGAGATTGGTGGCGGTGGCTTCTACCTGAGTGTCAATAATAAGACCGGCACGCCACCGGTAGAAATACATGAGCTTGATTCGGCAGATACCGATCATCTAGCGAATAACGTCTATGGTCAGCCGGAAGCGGGTGACGACAAGCGTGTTAGCCGAGGTATCTGGATCGAGGGCGACAAGCACGATGCGCAGGGCGATATGCCCGGCTATATCGACTTCTACGTTCGGGCTTGTTGGACACCACATGCGGCGCAACAGCCGGGCTCGGGGCGAATGGAATCTAACGTACGGGTGTACTATAAGAATTAGTGAAGGGCAGGAAAGGATAAGACATGGCTAGACTATCAGACAAACAGAGCGGTTTTACCTTGATCGAGGTGTCGACAGCTCTGATCTTCGTTGGCTTCATCATCTTCATCTTGGCTGCTACTACGGTCAATATCGTCCGTTCGTATAATAAAGGTATCTGGCTGGCTCAGATCAACCAGGCCGGTCAGCAGATGAATAGCGACATCGGCGATAAGGCTCGCTATAGCCCGGCAGCGACGGTAAAGGCTAAAGAGCGTCGGATGTGCATCAACGGCGTGTCTTACCTGTGGAATACGCAGAAAGATATTGATGATGATCCGGGAAATAATAGGTATTCCGATGGACCTGGAACTCCGATCCGACTGGCTCGGATCGAGGATAAGAACGGCGATTACTGTAGAGACCTTAAGAAGCGGCCGGGACTGCCGAGCACTAATTCCGAGGTCCATATCTTGCTGGGGCGAGGAGCAACGATCCAGGAGTTCAAAGTAGAAGAGCAAAAGGCTGGTGCGCCTCTGCTGACTATCAGCGTAGTAGTCTCGACCGAGGGGGCGAACCGACCATACAAGGTGACTCTGGATAAATCGGGCAAGTATAAGGAGGATATGACGAATGGTACCTGGCAGTGTGGCGACTTCATCGACAGCAATAATAACAACAAGTTAGACCAGGGCGAGTTTACCCCGGCTAAGAACCAGTATTGCTCATTTGCCAAGTATACCTTCACTGTTTACGAAAGGAGTCGGAAATGATATCTTATCCAGCTCGCCGGCGTCAGCGAGTAGCCGACTGTGAGTCGGGCCAAGCTTCAATGGTGACCGTGGCTATGTTTATGATGCTCTTTGCGGCGATCGCCGTTAGCTTCACCTTCGTGGTCATCTCAGCATCTCGCCAGGCGCTAAATGACTCTCTCCAGTCGTCGGCTAAGATTGCGGCTGAGTCGGGTGTCGAGGATGCTAAGCGCTTGATCGTCTACTGTTATAACAAACGCCAGTCAGACGGTAGTTATCCTCCAGCTGATAAGCCGCTATGTTCTAATGTCATCGGTAAACTCTCGGATAAACTGGAGAGCATGGGGTGTGACGAAATCCTCGGGAAGTTGGATAATCCTAACTATAATAATAGCTTTGCCGTAGAGGAAGAAGGCGGTAGAGGTCACCGAGTTAAAGTCGGTAATAATGGTAGCAGCAATAATAACGAGAATAACGAATATTATCAGTGTCTAAAGATCGCTACCAAGACTGACAACTACCAGGGGATGGTAAATAACTTGGGTAAGTCAATCATCGTACCGCTCAGGGTGGTGGACACACAGAACCAGGCTGCCGTCATTGCTAGTCTGGAGATCGAGTGGCACCGCAACGTTACCGGTAATGACGGCGATAACCCGGCTAAGATGAATGGTGCCATGGGTACCGGTCTACCCCCGGCTACTACTTGGAATAGCAGCAACCGACCGGCAGTCCTCCGGGTGGAGCGGGTTGGCGTGACTAAAGGCAGCTTCACTTTGGACAGCCTGGCAGATAACGACACTGCTCTGACTCTGCGCCCGTCGGTGAATGGTAATGGTGGTGGTAAGGATAAGAATAGGTATCGCTTAGGTGACTACAAGCCTTACTACCAATCTGGTCGAGATAGTATTGCGCCTAATAACCAATATGGTGGTAAGGCACCAATCGTCGAGGTGAAATGCGATGGTGCAGACTATGCCTGCAAAACGATATTCGAAGATTCACTTGACACCACTAAAAAAGACTATTACCTGCGCATCAATGCCATCTATCGTAGTACTCACTTCAAGATCACGGCATATGACAAGAACGGGAGTAAGCTCTACTTCGACGGCGTCCAGCCACTAGTTGATGTGACCGGCAGTTCATCCGACTCGTTTAGTCGAATCCAGGCTCGGCTCAAGCCTAGCTTTGACAAGAATGCCGACAGTACGAACTGGTGGCCGGAGTATGTCATCGATACTAACGGTAAAGTCTGTAAAGACATAGAAGTACAGTACGATACGGGTGAAGACAGGTGTAAGTAAACGTTAGTTCGCTGTGGCATCGCAGCCTCGGGTCGTGGTCTTGATGGTGGTGGCGACGACCCTGCGCCGGTCTAGTAGCGATACTTTACAGATTGCTCTGAAATTTGTCGTGCACTTCCTTGAGATGAGGGTCGGTCACGTGGGTGTAGATCTGGGTGGTGGCGATATTGCTGTGCCCTAGCATCGACTGAACCGAGCGCAGGTCGGCGCCATTCATCAGCAGGTCGGTGGCGAAAGAGTGGCGCAAGGTGTGGGGAGTGACGTGCTTGGTGATGCCGGCTGCTTGAGCATATTTACTGACGATTCGCTGGATCGAGCGGGGAGTCAGACGACGAGCTTCGCTGAGGTCGATGCCATTGCCCTCGACGATGTTGCGAGAATTATTGAGAAAGAGTGGCTTGAGTCCGTCCGATCTGGTCTGCAGATATTGCTCGATCGTATCAGCGGCTGATTGACTGATGAAGATAGGGCGGTCTTTGCCACCCTTACCCCTGATGGTGAATTCTCGCCGATCCAGGTTGAGCTGGTCGCAATTGATGCTACATAGCTCGCTGACTCGCATGCCACCCGAGAAGAGCAGCTCGATGATGGCTCGGTCTCGCAGTCCACTAGGCTGGTCAAGCGGAATGGCGTCGAATAGCCGAGCCACTTCTTCCGCCAGCAGGAAGGAGACCTGTTTCTTCTGAGTGCGGGGTAGGTTAACCCGGCTGGCATCCAGGGTGGGGATGTCTCGCTGCGAGCAATATTTGAGAAAGCTCCTCAGGGCGATCAGGTGATAACTCTGGGTGATGAGCGAGAGTTCACGCCCTTGTTCGTCGACGAAGCGGTTCAGCCACAGACGATATTTTCTGACCAGTTCGTCGGTGATTTGGCTGACGGGGATGTTGCCGGCGAATTCGACCAGTCGGTCCATGTACAGGTTGTAGTTCTCGGCGGTGCGGATGGATCGGCCTCGCTCTATTTCGATGTACTCGACGAAGTCCATGATCAGGTCGGCGAGGTAATTTTCATCATTTTTAGCGTCTTTGTCATGGGTCATTAGGCGTATTTTAGCATTTCACTTAATGTCGCACAAGATGAAGAAATCAAAGTCTCACCACTCCAGCCCTCATTCCTTCACCCTATCATCATTTCCTTCAGACCCGCCTGGCTGGCTCGTGCACTGCTGAGCTTCAAGCGTGCACAGTCTTCAGGAAATGACTAATAGAGTGAAGGACAAAAGGCACCCTTTATGTGCTAAGGGCTATATGTGTCAGAGTAGCTCACCTAGCTTCCTCAGGCCTGGCGACGTAGCGAGCACCACTGGCAATTGCCAGCCTACTGCTGTATCAACAGCCATCGGAAGCTTAGGTGAGCTACTCTAGCCAGAGCGTTGATACACACGTAATTTCCCCAGTCTCATTTCTTAATCTAGCCTCAATTAAAGTCGGTATTCCTAGGTACGAGTAGTACAGTGTGGTTGACGAAGGCTGTTGATATATCAGTAAGCTA
>ERZ772940.958-NODE-958-length-10849-cov-33.6127_pt1 | contig 10849 bp, 8 predicted proteins | sample MGYA00511682_ERZ772940 | MGnify/ENA primary metagenome ERZ772940 (study PRJEB29015, sample SAMEA2737922) | human oral metagenome | biome: human oral; feature: human-associated habitat; material: dental | place: China | collected 2031 ... | reverse complement strand
GCCCGACACCATGAACGACTACCTGGCGGACATGCTGCGCCTGGGCAAGGTCGACCCCAACGCCCCGGAGATCGCCGAGGCCAAGCGCTCCGTCGAGGAGCGCGTCGCCCGCCTCATGGCCCTGCGCGGCACCCGCAGCGTGGACGACTTCCACATGGCCCTGGGCCGCATCATGTGGGAGTACTGCGGCATGGAACGGCGCGACGCCGGACTGCGCGACGCCATCGGGCAGATCCGGGCCCTCAAGGAGGAGTTCTGGCGCGACGCCCGCATCACGGGCCAGGCCGACGAGCTCAACCAGGCCCTGGAGAAGGCCGGCCGACTGCTGGACTTCTTCGAGCTGGCCGAGCTCATGTGCATCGACGCCCTGCACCGGCGTGAGTCCTGCGGTGGCCACTTCCGGGCGGAGTCCCAGACTCCCGAGGGTGAGGCCATGCGGCACGATGACGAGTTCCTCTACGTCGCCGCCTGGGAGTGGGGCGGGGAGAACCAGCCGCCGATCCTCCACAAGGAGGACCTCGTCTACAAGGACATCGAGCTCAAGCAGCGGAGTTACAAGTGAACATCAAGCTCAAGATCTGGCGCCAGAAGAACCAGGACTCGAAGGGCCACTTCGAGGAGTACGCCATGAGCGGGATCGAGGAGCACATGAGCTTCCTCGAGGTCCTCGATCTGCTCAACGAGCAGCTCTTCGCCGAGGGCAAGGAGCCGGTGGCCTTCGACTCCGACTGCCGCGAGGGCATCTGCGGTCAGTGCGGTGTGGTCATCAACGGGCAGGCCCACGGGCCCATCCGCTCCACCACCTGCCAGCTGCACATGCGCCACCTGGCCGAGGACCCCTCCTTCAAGGACGGCGACACCATCACCATCGAGCCCTGGCGCTCGGCGGGCTTCCCGATCCTCAAGGACCTCATCGTGGACCGCTCCGCCCTGGACCGCATCGTCCAGGCCGGCGGCTACATCTCGGTCAACACCGGTGGGGCCCCGGAGGCCCACTCGGTGCCCGTGCAGAAGGAGAAGGCCGACGCCGCCTTCGAGGCGGCCGCCTGCATCGGCTGCGGCGCCTGCGTGGCGGCCTGCCCCAACGCCTCGGCCATGCTGTTCACCGGTGCGAAGATCTCGCACCTGGGCCTGCTGCCGCAGGGCCAGCCCGAGCGCCTCGCTCGCGTGGTGAGCATGCTCAACCAGCACGACGCCGAGGGCTTCGGCGGCTGCACGAACATCGGCGAGTGCGCGGCCGTGTGCCCCAAGTCGGTTCCGCTCGAGGTCATCTCGCGCCTCAACCGGGATCTCGGCCACGCCCTGTGGAAGGGCCAGCACACCCACTGATCCACCTGCCTCACTCAGTACCGAGCCGGGCATTTCTCGCGTACCCTAACGGAATTTCTGTAGGGCTACGCGAGAAATGCCCGGCTCGGCGGTGTCTTACCAACGCACACCGGTGGGGTGGATGCCGTGGCGGGCGAGCTCGCGCAGCATGGCTGGGGCGTCGGTTGGCCAGGCGTCCTCCCAGGTCCAGCGGGCGACGTCGTAGCCGGCGCGGGTGAGGGCGAGCTCGCGATGGCGCTCGTTGAGGACGGTGTCCTCGGCGTTCTTTCCGTAGCTGTTCTTGCGGTACTTGATGCGGCCGTCGAACTCACCGACCACCCTGGCGTGGGGCCACAGGAAGTCGAGGCGGTAGGTGTGGTCGTTGATGTGGGCTTCGTGCTGGAGGTCGGGGCGGGGCAGGGTGGCCTGCCACATGCGCACACGGGAGAGGGACTCGTCGGGGGACTTGGAGCGGGCGTCGGTCAGGTGGGTGGCGGTGCGGGCGCTGCGGATGCCGCGGGCGCCGGTGGCCAGGCGATCGACGGCGTCGGTCAGCTCGGCGCGGGTGCACAGGTGGGCGGCCAGGGCGGCGTCCATGGCGCACACGCCCTGGGTGAGCCCGCCCCACCGGGCCAGATCAACGACCGTGTCAGAGACGTTGGACACCAAGACTCCTCTGACCGTTTCCAACGCGCCGAGCCCGGTTCTCTCCCGACGTTGCAGAAGAGCGGTGCTCGATCGATCCGTGCGACGCCCGAGGCACTGGACCCGCCTCGGGATGCGGCCCACCAGGGGCAGCCCAGCCACACGGCCGCCGACGCGTCAAGCAGGACCAGGTCCCTGCGGGCCTTGGCCAGTGCGGCCCGGATGAGAGTCATGTGCCGCAGGTCCGACCTGGCCGCCGTCCACTCCTGCTGCGGGGTATAGACACCAGGACCGATCCGGAACAGACCCGGCGCGGTGCACGAGTGGGAAGCCCCAGCCGCGACGGCGTCGGAGGACAGGAGGAATGACGGGGCGCTGTGAGATGGACTTTTGGAGGCAATGCCGGTGGTCATGCCTACCAGCGTGAGGGTTGAGCTCAAGACGTGAGAACTGGCATCAGATGCTCTGTGGACTGGCGGTGTCAAAACCCGGCTGTGGAAACCGGCGCGTACCAGAATCACGCCGCCCGGTGCCCAACCGCGAAGAGGGCATTTCTCGCGTACCCCAACAGAAATTCTGTAGGGCTACGCGAAAAATGCCCGGCTCGACGCTAGTGGGTGGTGAAGTCCGCGATGCGGGGGACGTGCGGATCGTGTCGAGGCCGGTGCGGCCGGGGGAGTAGGCCATGATCTCGTCGAAGCGTTCACTCATGCCGTGGTCGTGGGCGAAGGAGGCCCACATCGACTCCACGACTGCCGAGGAGTCCACGAGCGTGCCGTCCATGTCGCACAGGACTGCCTCGGCCCGGGCCAGAGACACCGGCTCCTCAGTGGAGCTGCCCGATGATGACAACAGCTGAACGGACACGGTGCCTCCTGAGACGAAGCCGACGGAAGAGTGAGGATACACGGACACGAGTGTGATTCAAGGTATCAACGAAGGAGGGGTGCGGTTGGGCTATGCCCACACTCCGGAGGAGCCACGGCGGTGGGAGCCGACCAGGTGCGTATCGATGATCCCGATCGCCTCCATGAGGGCGTGCATCGTCGTCGGGCCGACGAAGCGGAAACCACGGCGCTTGAGCTCGCGGGACAGGGCCGCCGACTGAGGCGACTGAGTGGGAATGTCTGAGAGCCGATGCGGTCGTGGGGTCGTCTCCGGCTGGAAGGACCACACGAGGCCCGCCAGGCCGCCGGCGACGTCGCCACTCTCCCTGAGGTGTAGCGTCGCGCGGGCATTGCCAATGGTCGCCAGGATCTTGGCCCGGTTGCGCACGATCCGGGCATCGGCCAGCAGCCGGGCCACGTCCGCCTCCCGGAAGCCCGCCACCGCCTCCGGATCGAAACCGGAGAAGGCGTCACGGAAGGCCGGACGCTTGCGCAGGATCGTGGCCCAGGACAGGCCCGACTGGAAGGCCTCCAGGCTCAGCCGCTCGAAGACTCCCCGCTCGTCGCGCACCGGCATGCCCCACTCGGTGTCGTAGTACTCGCGAAGCAACGGGTCGGCGGCGGCCCAGACCGGCCTGGCCAGACCGTCGTCGCCCACCACCAGGTCCGGGTTGTCGGGCTCAGTCACGAGTACCTCCTCGTCGGTGACGTGTCAGGGGCGCCTGGTCGATGTCGTCCTCGGTCGGCACGTCCCAACGGTAGTCGGGGCAGTGGCCGGACGGTCTGCCGTCTGTGGACGGGACGGCAGGCGCCTGTTCGGTGTCCGTGTCGCTAGGCGATAGTCTGGGTCTGTGAGCGCCCCCCTCATTCTCGGTATCGAGTCCACCTGCGACGAGACCGGCGTGGCCCTCGTGCGCGGCCGCGAGCTCCTCGCCGACGTCACCGCCACCTCCATGGACCAGTACGCGCGCTTCGGCGGCATCATCCCCGAGATCGCCTCACGCGCCCACCTGGAGTCCTTCCTGCCGACCCTCGACGCCGCACTGGAGAAGTCCGGCGTCGACCTGAGCGAGGTCGACGCCATCGCCGTGTGCGCCGGCCCCGGACTCATCGGCTCCCTGACCGTCGGCATCTCCGCCGCCAAGGCCCTGGCCGCGAGCCTGAACCGGCCGATCTACGGCGTCAACCACGTCATCGGCCACCTGGCGGTCGATGAGCTGGTCGACGGCCCCCTGCCGGAGAGCTTCGTCGGACTCATCGTCTCCGGCGGCCACTCCAACCTCCTGAGCATCCGCAACGTCGCCACCGACGTCGTCGAGCTCGGTGGCACTCTCGACGACGCCGCAGGTGAGGCCTTCGACAAGGTCGGCCGGCTCCTGGGTCTGCCCTACCCCGGTGGCCCGCACGTGGACCGGCTCTCCCAGGAGGGTGACCGCGGCGCCATCCGCTTCCCCCGGGGGCTGGCCGCGGGCAAGGACAAGGAGCGCCACCGCTACGACTTCTCCTTCTCCGGCCTCAAGACCGCGGTGGCCCGCTATGTGGAGTCCCTGGAGGACTCCGGGCAGAAGGTCCCCAGTGCTGACGTCTGCGCCGCCTTCTCCGAGGCCGTCAACGACTCCCTGACGGCCAAGGCGGTCCAGGCCTGCCTGGACACCGGCTGCGACACGCTCGTCGTCGGGGGCGGATACTCGGCCAACTCCCGCCTGCGGTCCTTGGCCGCCGAGCGCTGCGAGGAGGCCGGCATCACCCTGCGCCTGCCGCCACTGCGCTTCTGCACCGACAACGGCGCCCAGATCGCGGCCCTGGGGTCAGCGGCCGTGCGGGCCGGCGTCGCCCCCAGCCCCATGGACTTCGCCCCGGACTCAGGGATGCCGCTGGACGTCAGCGTCGCCCACTGAAGTCGCCCACTGACGTCCGCTGACGCTTCTCGACGCAGGCTCCGGTGCGTTCAGTCTGATGACTGTCCGATGTCTGCGGCCACTCCCCGGATGATGATCTCGATCTTGCGGTCCAGTCCGCCTCGGTCTAGCCAGCTCTCGTTCGGAGTCAGTGCCTCGGGCAGGGCCGGCGCCCTGCTGATCGTCGCGAACCGGCTCGCCTCCTCCAGCCCCGTGGCGCCGCCCCTCCCGGCGCCTGAGGCGCTCTCTCCCGATTCGTGTCCCGGGAACGGTGCAGGCAGCTCGGGGCGACCGGCGGGGGAGCGCATGACCTCGATCTGCGCGTGCGTGGAGATGACGGTGTCGCCGACGAAGTCCAGAACCACCCCGGCCTCCTCGACCCCCAGGCCGCCGTCGACCAGGATCTGGCACGCCTGAGCCACGGGTGCGGCGAAGAGCTGGTGCGCCCAGGGAACCCCCATGATGACGCCGGCCAGGCCGGGATAGCGCTCCAGCATCTCCCAGACGGCCTCGGCATGCGCCCGAACCGTGTCGGGCCAGCGCTTCCCGGGGCGGGGAACTTCGATCTGGGCGGCGATCCTCTCCAGGCAGGCGGCCAGCAGGTCCTCACGTGAGGTGATCGTGCGGTACAGGCCGGAGACCGCCACGCCCAGCTGCTTGGCCGTGGCGGTCAGGGTGAATTCGGCGATGCCGATCTCGAGGGCAGCGTCGACGACGTCGTCGCGCGAGAAACCGGGTCTCGGTCCGGTCGGTCGGCCCAGTCGTGCCTGTGATGCCATGACAGCACCGTAGTGCGACTCAGCGACGGTTGCTCCCGGTTCAGAGACCAGAGTAAGGTGTGCCTTATTAAGTTCTGAAACACCTTCAGAGTTAGAGTCGACGGAAGAACGAGGCACCTGATGAGCACGCAGGCACAGCGGCTGGCGCCAGGGACGTCGCCGCAGACGGCACCGCAGTCGTCTTCGCAGCTGTCGCCGCCTTCGCCGGGCCCCGGAAGAGCCGGGGAATCGGGCGAGCAGGTGAGGAGGAGCAACGCTCAGCGCTCGCGTGAGGGGCAGGCCGCCATCGCCCGCCTCGGCGCCCCCGTGCGCACCCGCCTGCGGATCGGTCAGGTCCTCGTCCTGCTCTCCGCGGTCCTGGCGGTGGCCCCCTACATCGCTCTGGTCCAGCTCGGCGACATCCTGCTGCGCGCCCACCGGGCGGGCCTGAGCCCGGATCCCCGGCAGGTGTCAGGTGCGGTCATGGTGCTCGTGAGCGCCTACTCCACCCGCCTGTTGCTGTACTTCCTGGCGCTGCTCATCACCCATCTGGCCGACCTGTCCCTGCGCGACCGTCTGCGCCGCGACATCGTTGTGCGCATCTCCCACGCCCCGCTGTCCTGGTTCACCGCTTCCACCTCCGGGCGCCTGCGCAAGGCCGTTCAGGACGACACGACTCTGGTCCACACCGTCATCGCCCACGGCCCCGTCGAGCGCCTCAACGCCATCGTCACTCCGCTGGCCCTGCTGGGGTGCGCCTTCTGGATCGACTGGCGCCTTGCCCTGCTGGCCGTCTCCACACTCATCCTCTACGTGCTCACCTACTCGGTGTCCATGCGCGGCATGAACGAGAAGACCGTGGAGATGGACCGCAAGCTGGCCGCCATCTCCTCGGCCATGGTCGAGTTCGTCTCCGGGATCGGCGTGGTCAAGGCCTTCGGACGCGTGGGACGAGCGCACTCGGCCTACCTCACCGCCGCGGACGAGTTCTCCGCCTTCTACCGCGCCTGGGCGATGCCCCTGGTGACCGTCACCTGTCTGTCCTTCACCTGGGTCTCGATCCCCGTACTGCTCCTGGTCAACCTCGGGGGAGGGGCGCTGCTCATCCATACCGGTGCCGTCACCCTGCCCCAGGTCCTGGCCACAACCCTCGTCGCCCTGGTCCTTCCCGCCGCACTCATCACCATTGCCTCGATCTCCTGGTCCTACCAGCTGGCCGGGGCGGCGGCCCTGCGGCTGTGCGAGGTCCTCGACACCCCCGTTCTGCCCGCCACCGACCGCCCCGAGCGGCCTCGCACGGCGCTCGTCGAGATCGACCACGTCTCCTTCTCCTATGGGGAGGTCCTCGCCGTCGACGACGCCTGCCTGACCTTGGAGCCGGGAACCGTGACCGCGCTGCTGGGCCCCTCCGGCTCGGGCAAGTCGACACTGGCCACCCTCATCGCACGCTTCGCCGACCCCGACGCCGGCGCCGTCCGCATCGGCGGGGTGGACCTGCGGGACATGGACGAGTCCACCCTGTACTCCACCGTCTCCTTCGTCCTCCAGGACGCCCAGCTGCTCGCCACCACTGTGCGGGAGAATATCGCCCTCGGGCGCCCCGAGGCCGACCTGGCGCAGGTGCGCGCCGCCGCCCGCGTGGCTCGAATCCACGAGGAGATCATGGCGCTGCCTCAGGGCTACGACACCGTCCTGGGGCAGGACACGGCACTGTCCGGTGGGCAGGAGCAGCGCATTGCCATCGCCCGTGCCATCCTGCTGGACACCCCCGTCATTGTGCTCGACGAGGCCACCGCCATGGCCGACCCCGAGTCCGAGGCCGAGATCCAGCAGGCACTCAGTGCCCTGGTCAAGGATCGCACCGTCCTGGTCATCGCCCACCGGCCTGCCGCCGTGCGCGGCGCCGACCGCATCGCCGTCATGGACGGCGGACGCATCGTCGCCGCCGGCTCCCACGACGACCTGGCCGATGAGCCCCACTACCGGGCCCTGCTGCGCCAGGCCGGCGAGCTCAAGGGCGCCGCAGGGTCAAACGTCCACGAGACCGCCACCAGGACGGACGGCCCCGTATTCGCCGACGGCGCGGCTGGCAGGCCGGATGACGGTGTGGCTGACAATGCGGCCGAGAGCAGCGTTCTTGTACCGGCATCCCCCCGCACCGATGACCGGGGCGGGAGGACCGGGACCGCGCTTCCGGTGCCCTCCACTTCCGGCGGGTCCTCCCGGCCGGCGGACTCCCTGCTGTCCCGCTTCTGCAGGCTCATGACCGACTCCTCCTGGAGACAGACCCGAGGGTGCATCGCCCTGGCGGGAGTCAACGGCGTCCTGGTGGGACTGGCGCTGCTAGTGTTGCTGCCCGCCTCAGTGGCTCTGGCGACCAGTGCCCCCCGATGGGGGCTGGCCTTTAGCGGCTGGCTCATCGTGCTGGTCGTTCTCGGTCTCGGCGCGGCTGTCTGCGACTTCCAGGGGCGGCGCATGGGCATGTCGGGGGCGCTGGGCTTCATGCACGATGTCCACCACGCAGTGGGCGACCGGATCGCGCGCCTGCCCCTGCGCTGGTTCACCGCGGACTCCGCCGGCACCCTGTCCCGGGCCGTGAGCCAGGAGATGGTGGCCTTGGGGGAGTCCGCCGCCCACTTCTTGTACCTGCTCACCTCCACCGCTGCTGCATGCGTGGTCGTTGGGGTCGGCTCCTGGGCCTGGGACTGGCGCCTGGGGCTCCTGCTGACGCTGGCCGCGCCCCTGTTCGCCGGACTCGTGCGCCTCTCGCGCCGTCTGCTGGACCGGGGCAAGTCCATCTCCGAGCCCGCTGAGCGTGAGCTCGCCGCCCGCATCGTCGAGATCGCCCGCTGCCAGGGGGCCCTGCGATCCTGCCGGGCCGCCTCCGGCTACAGCCGCCTCACCGCCGCCTTCGACGACGGGGCCCGCGCCTCCAGGCGCGCCCTGTGGTGGGAATCGGCTGGCAACCTCGTCAACGGCGCGCTGAGCCAGATCCTTGTCGTCGCCATGATCGTCCTGACCTCCTCACTGGCCGCCTCCGGCTCCATGGAGCCACTGGCGGCCATCGCCGTCATCGGCATGTGCCTGCGCTTCACCACCATGCTCGACGACATCGGAGCAGCCGTCATGGGCGTGGAGGAGCGGCGCCAGATGATGAACCACCTCGACGCCGTCATGGACGCTGAGCTCATGGCCGAGCCGCAGGAGCCCAGCGCGCTGCCCGAGCCGGGGACCGTCGAGCTTGACGACGTCGTCTTCGGCTACCGCCCCGACGCTCCCGTCCTGACCGGGGTGTCGATGAGCGTGCCCGCACGCACCATGTGTGCCATCGTGGGCCCCTCCGGCAGCGGCAAGACGACCATCGCCCGCCTCATCGCCCGCTTCTGGGACGTGGGCTCGGGGGTCGTGCGAGTTGGCGGTGCTGACGTGCGCGACATGCCGACCTCCCAGCTCATGGAACAGCTCTCCATGGTCTTCCAGGACGTCTACCTCTTCGACGACACCCTGGCTGCCAACATCCGCATCGGCAACCCCGCGGCCGACGACGCCCAGGTACGCTGGGCCGCGGGGCTCGCCGGCGTCACCGAGATCGTCAACCGTCTGCCCCACGGCTGGAGCACCCGCGTGGGAGAGGGTGGGCGGGCCCTGTCTGGTGGGGAGCGCCAGCGCGTCTCCATCGCCCGCGCCCTGCTCAAGCGAGCACCGATCGTGCTGCTCGATGAGGCCACCAGTGCCCTGGATGCGGAGAACGAGGCCAATATCGTTGCCGCGATGCAGGAGCTGCGGCGCACCTCGACACTCATCGTCATTGCCCACAAGCTCGAGACGATCGCAGCGGCCGACCAGGTCATCGTCCTCGACGACGCCGGGCGCATTGCCCAGCGGGGACATCACCATGAGCTCGTGTCCGTCGAAGGGCCATACCGCAGCTTCTGGGAGCAGCGCACCCGGGCCCGCGGATGGTCACTCGTGTCGAGGCAGGACTGATCGCCCCCGGGAATCACCGATCGCCGGGCGAGACTCGGGACCGTGCCGGCTCGCAATAGAAGTGGGGAACGGGTCCGGATGTCAGACCGACTTATCAGTTATCGGCGGATTCGGCGGCTCAGGGGAACCATGGCGTCGATCCGTTCGACGATCCGCATCGCGCCGGCCTCGGTCCGTTTGCGAAGGATCCCCTCCTGCAGGGCTGACGATGGTGTGGGTGCGCGCGTTGCCGGCCTTTATTCCAAGAAGAAGCAGCCCGATGACAGCAACAGCAGTGCTGACCGCACCGATCTGTGCGAGGGTTCCTCTCTGGATCGCCACTGTCACCAGGAATGCGGCGAAGCCGATCGGGCGGTGCCGATCAGGCCCACGAGGACGCTGCACGTCATCATGAACTACCCCGGGCGCACGGTCAGGGGATTACTGACCCCGGTGATCGACTGAGGTGGAGTGCTCCTTCCGCTGGCATTGAGGCTGTCAGAAGAGGGTCGAGAGGGAAATGAGGTTATGGGTGCGAATGTGGGGTGCGCTCTGTCGAAGTACAATGTTTCGGAGAATTGTGGTGGCAATGAAATGATGGCTTGGAAGGTGTGTGCTACGCGCAGGGAAGGAAAATGCTCTCATGTGACCCGGATAGTTAATTCCGTGTTCTGTTATGACGTCAGCGCATGTTGTTCTCTCTTGCATTCTCCATTGTTCATTCCACGGGAGGATAAGGAGAGTTCGTGCCCACCTCTTCCGCTGCAGCGCACGTCGATCCCTCCGCCCGGGTCCTCACCGTCTCCTCGGCTGTGCTCCGAGCACAGCTCGGAGCACTGGTCATGTTCGTGGTCGTCGGGATGTGTGTTGTCTCCTCGCTTGTGAGACATGTGAGTGTCATGGTTTCTGAGACACTCGCTCGAGCGGGAACCCGGGGCAGGCTGGTGGTCCTGGAGGCGAGAGTGAGGTCGAAGGGAAGAGGTCTGGCAGGTCGCTGGTGTCCATGGTGCTGACATCACAGGCGCACCGGCGTTGCACGCCGAGGACAAACCGCAAGATTCCAACGATCCCCGCTGGGTGCTTCGATGGCAGGATCGTTCATGTCAGCGCTGTGGACACCGGGCCGCGCAAGAGTGAGTCCGGGCTTCTTACGGCAGAGCCCGGCGTCTCCGCCACAGGTCCACCCCCGCCCCCTGTCCCCTGCGCAGGGGCCCAGAGGCTATGACTCGACGCCTGCTCCGCCCCGAGTCGGCTCGAGTCGGTCTACTCCACGAGGGTCGGGATCCACTGGCCAATGGTTGTGCGTACTGCACGAAGACCCCACCTACCCGCAGTACCCCCAACCCTCGTCCAGTAGCACCCCACCCTCGTGCAGTGCATCCAGACG
>ERZ772940.957-NODE-957-length-10859-cov-10.8446_pt1 | contig 10859 bp, 7 predicted proteins | sample MGYA00511682_ERZ772940 | MGnify/ENA primary metagenome ERZ772940 (study PRJEB29015, sample SAMEA2737922) | human oral metagenome | biome: human oral; feature: human-associated habitat; material: dental | place: China | collected 2031 ... | reverse complement strand
TCCAGAGGGAGGCGGTTCGGACGGCGTCCCGGTTGGCCGGGACCTCATGGACTCGCACTGCCCAGGCACCGGCGAGGGCGACGAGGGCCGTGGTGGCGGCGGTGGCGGCGTCTCGGGCGATCGGGTCGGCCGCCGCGGACTCGGGCAGGCTCAGGGACAGGAAGCGCTTGCGCGAGGAGCCGATGAGGACGGGCAGGCCCAGCTCCCGGCGCAGACGCTCGGTGGCGGCCAGGAGCTGCCACGACTGCTGATGGGTCTTGGCGAAGCCGAGGCCGGGATCAACGACCACCTGACGACGATCGACCCCGGCGGCGTCGAGCTCGTTCAGGCGCTCGCGCAACTCGGCCTCGACCCCGGACACGACGTCGCCGTGGGCGCTGTAGTCGGTCAGGCGATCCATGGTCTCGGGGTCGCCGCGCCAGTGCTGGCAGACGTAGACGGCACCGGTCTCGGCGACCACCTGGTGCATATCGGCGTCGGCCAGGCCCCCGGAGACGTCGTTGACGACGACGGCACCGGCCTCGACGGCCGCCTCGGCGGTGGCGGCGTGAATGGTGTCGACGGAGACGGCCGCGCCATCGTCCGCGAGCGCGCGCACAACGGGGATGACGCGCGCCTGCTCGACCTCGGGGGTGACGCGAACGGCGCCAGGACGGGTGGACTCGCCGCCGACGTCGACGATGTCGGCGCCCTGGGCGAGAAGCTGACGGCCGTGGGCGACGGCGAGGTCCGCGGTCTCCCAACGGCCGCCGTCGGAGAATGAGTCCGGAGTAACGTTGATGATGCCCATCACCAGGGTCCGACCGGCCGCCGAGGCCTCCGCGAGAGGGGACGGCAGAGGCACCGGTGCGGGGTGCAGGACATCAGTCACCCTCCCAGGGTAACGGTGCACGCGAATTTCTTCGGGAGCGGCGAGGCGCAGGCGGTCGGACGGCGAGTCCGCCCGCAGCCGACCGGGGCGCTCCACGGGCGTCTCCCCGCGTTCCCGCTCCTTCGCCTCCCCGACCCGTCCCTTCGCCGAGATCGGTCGTATTCCGCGTCGAGATCGGTTCAGTTCCGGCTCGAGATCGGTTCCGTCCCGTGAGCCCTCGTCCCGAGGGCGTCGACGACGCGCAGGCCGTCGGCGGTCGGGGATGTTCACGATGAGTGAGAACGTGTTCCGGAGGCCGGGTGCGGTCGAGCATAAGGATGCGGCCCTCGCCCCGGGCGATGAGCCTGTCGGGGGCGGGGTCGTCCCGCCCGCACTGGTGGTCTGGCCGACGCGGGCATTCCGAGCGTGTCCTCCGCCTCCTCCAGGATCTGCCGCTGCTAGCCCCGCCGACGTGAGCATTCCTGTTCGAGTCCGACGACGGCGCCGGGGGCCAGGAGCGGGCCCGGTCCCGCGTCCGCGGAGGAACAGCGCAGTGAGACATGGCGGGCGTTGACCGAGGAGCCCGGTCCTGCGTCCGCGGAGGAACAGCCCCACTGGCGCACCGCCTCGGCACATCGAACTCGACATTTCTGCGTGAGTCCGACGACGGCCCCGTTGGACTCGCGCGGAAATGCCGGTCTCGTGCAGAGATGCCCGTCTCGTGACCCCGGCAGCCGGGCGTGACCCCGCCGGACCGATCTCGACGCGGAACTGAACCGATCTCGGCGAAGAAGACGGGCCGGGTCCGGGCGCCGCCCCACCCGCACGAACCCGGCCGCCCCGCAGGCACGCCTCCCCCTTTCGTCGGATATCCCGGTCATGTCGGCCCCTTCGACGCATTCCAGCGCCATGACGCCGATTCCTAGCCTTGAGGCATCATCCGGGACCTGCCCGGGTCTCGGTCATCTCGGACATCCCAGTCACCTCGAAGGAGACGGTCATGCCTCACGCCCCATCCCTCCCGCACCGGTCCTCCCAACCGGCGCCGGGCCCCACCACCGCCCCGCCCACCGACGTCGTGGTCGAGGCCCGGGACCTCACCAAGGTCTACGGCTCCGGCGAGGCGCGGGTGGCCGCCCTGGACGGCGTGAGCCTGACCGTGAGCCGCGGCCAGTTCGTCGCCGTCATGGGCCCGTCGGGCTCGGGCAAGTCCACCCTCCTGCACTGCCTGGCCGGCCTGGACACCCCCGCATCCGGGCACGTCCTCATCGCCGGCCGCGATCTGGCCGGTATGAACGACAAGCAGCTGACCGCCGTGCGCCGCGACCAGCTCGGCTTCGTCTTCCAGGCCTTCAACCTCCTGCCCACCCTCACCGCGGAGGAGAACATCCTCCTGCCCACCCGCCTGGCCCACCGCACCCCCGACCCGAACTGGCAGAACGCCGTCATCGCAGCCCTGGGCATCGGCGACCGTCTCACCCACCGCCCCGCTGAGCTCTCCGGCGGCCAGCAGCAGAGAGTCGCCATCGCCCGCGCTCTCATCGGCCGCCCCCAGGTCGTTTTCGCCGACGAGCCCACCGGGGCCCTCGACACCGCCTCGGCCGCGTCCCTCCTGCAGGCGCTGGCCCGCATGTGCGACAACCTCGGTCAGACCGTCGTCATGGTCACCCACGACGAGAACGCAGCGGCCGCCACCAACCGCGTGATCCGCCTGCGCGACGGACGGATCATCGGCGACGACGCCGTGCGCCGCCCGACCAGCACGCACGCCGCGGCGGCTCAGGCGAGGCCGGCGGGCGCAGCAACCCCGGCAGGCACAGCAGGCACAGCAGCCCCGGCAGGCTGGGTCACTCCCGCGGGACCGGCAACCCCCACGGACCCGGCAACCCCGGCAGCCCCCACGGGCACAGCAGGCACAGCAGCCCCGGCAGGGCCGGCGGGTCCAGCGACCCCGGCAGGCCCGACGGCCCCCACGGGCACGGGGACCACCGCCAGCACCGCCGCGACTCGCAGGGAGGCCCGCTGATGCCCTCCCTGCTCGACGCGCGCCGCGCCGCTGCGGCCTTCGTGGCCGTGGCCATGAGCGCCGCCCTCATCGCCTTCGCCTTCATCCTCTCCGACTCCTTCCGCACCCAGATGCAGGCCGAGGCCCGCCTGTCCATCGGCGGCGCCGATATCGTCGTCGCCTCGGGACGCCAGCTCAGCAGCACCGACGGCCACCTCGACGACGCCCTCGTCTCCCGACTCGCCGACCTCGACGGCATCGCCTCCGTGCGCGGCGAGCACTGGGGCATCCTCCGACTCGACCTGCCGCGCCAGCTCGCGGGCACCGTGGGCAGCGCGATCATGATTCGGGACGTGCCCGTGCTCAGCCAGTACACCACCCTGGCGGCCGGGCGTCTGCCGATCGGCACCGGCGAGGTCGCCATCGACACCCGCCTCGCCGAGCAGCAGGGGCTCGGCGTCGGGGACACCATCCGCCTCAAGAACGGCTACGACCGCGGCACCAGCAGCACCAACGGCACCGGCGACGCCGACGGCACGGATGACATAGTCCATACCAGCCCGACCATCGTGGGCGTGGTCTCCCCCGGGGCCGACGCGGGCCTGGACAAGGGGACGGGGGGCACCGTCTACGCCACGGTCGACCAGTTCGAGGCCATGGGCGCGATCACCAGCTACAACCACCTGTACGTGACGGCGAAGCCGGGGACCAGTACCGGCGCCCTGGTGGACGAGGTCGCCGAGACCGTCCACGCCGTCCGACCCGGCGCCTTCGTGGTGGACGCCGACGACGCCGTCGCCGAACGCGCCGCCTCCGCCCAATCGGGCGGCACGATGGTCGCCATGGTCCTCAACCTGCTGACGCCCGTGTGCGCGGTGGTCGCGGGCATCGTCATCGCCACCACCTTCACCACCCTCGTGGCACGTCAGAACCGCACCATCGGCCTGGTGCGCTGCATCGGCGCGAGCCGCAGGCAGATCATGCTCGCCGTGCTGCGCACCGCCGTCGTCACCGGAACGGCCGGGTCCGTCGTCGGCGTCATCGCAGGGACCGCGGGAGCCGCCCTCCTCATCCGCTCGGGAGTCATCGAGAACCTGGACGCCCACCTCACCATCTCCCCCGTCTCCCTGGCGGGCGCCGTCGTGCTCGGCACGCTGGTCACGCTCGCGGCCGTGCTGCGCCCCGCGCACCGGGCCACCCGCATCTCCCCGCTCGTCGCCCTGAGCGGCAGCACGGTCGGCGCCAAGCGCGTCGGACGCGGGCAGCGGCTGGCCGCCATCACCGGACTCATCATCGCCCTGGCCGGCGCCGTCCTCGTCGTCCCGGGGACGACCGGGCACAACCTCTACATCGTGGCCGGCGGCGCCGTCCTCGTCGTCCTCGGGCTCCTGGCGGCCCTGCCCCTGCTGGTGAGCCTCATCGTCGGTCTCATCGGACGCGCCGGCTCCGATGGCCGCTACCCGATCCTCCACCTGGCCGCCCGCAACCTGGTCCGCAACCCCGGACGCTCGGCGGCGACCGCCGCCACGCTCCTCGTCTGCGTCCTGGTCGGCTCGGTCCTGTTCGTGGGCCTGTTCTCCTTCAACTCCTCCTTCCAGAGCATCGTGAACCAGGGCTCGCCCACCGACATCACGGTCTTCGGTGTGACCCCGCAGACCGACACCGCCGCGCTCACCTCCACCGTCGAGTCGACCGACGGCGTGGAGTCCACGACCCTCGTCCCCAGCCTCGACCTCACCCAGACCGTGGACGGCGCGACCGACAGCATCGACGTCCTGTCCATCGACGCCTCCGCGGTCGCCCCCGTCGTGCGCTCCACCAAGGGCCTGGAGGACCTCGACGACCGCACGCTCATCGTCGGGGGGCTCTACCGCATCCCCGACGGCACCGCCGTGACCCTCACCGGCCCGGCGGGCGACGTCGAGCTGACCGCCCGCGTGAGGGAGGGGTGGGGCGCCGCCATCACCCCCGCCACCGCCGAGCGCCTGACCGGTGGGGAGCCGACCGACGCCATCATGTGGGTGCGCACCACGGGCGCCGGTTCCTCGGAATCGGTCGAGAATGCCGTCCGTCAGGCCACCCGCGGCCAGGATCTCATGGTCATGGGAAGCGCGGAGGGACGCAACGAGTTCACGGACCTGATGCACCGGACGGTGTTCACCATCTGCCTGGTCATGGCGGCGGCCCTCATCATCGCCCTGAGCGGGCTGGCCAACACCACGGACGTGAGCGTCCTGGAGCGCACCCGCGAGATCGGCCTGCTGCGAGCCACCGGCACCGACCGCTCGCAGGTCAGACGCCTCATCGTCATCGAGGCCTCCCTCCTGGCCCTCATCGGCGGTGTCCTGGGCGTCGTCATCGGGACCGCGCTGGGGGCGGCGGGCACGCTCGCGGTCCTGAGCGACGGGGGAATCAGCGTCTTCATCCCCTACCTCCCGCTGGCCGGCGTCCTCGCCGTCACCCTGCTCGTCGGCGTCGCAGCCGCACTGCGACCGGCCGGGCGCGCGGGCCGGGTGACGCCGGTAACGGCCCTGGCGACGGACTGAGGGCCCTCTCAGAGCGCGGCCTCCCGCTCCCGGTGCACGGCGACGACGAGCTTGAGGCGGGAGGCCGCCCCGTACTTCCTCATGAGGTGGGAGACGTGGGTCTTGACGGTGGACTCGGCGACGACGAGGCGCTGCGCGATCTCCGCATTGGAGTAGCCCTCGCACAGCTGGGCGAGAACCTCCTGCTCGGCCTCGGTCAGGTCGGGGCGGGAGCCCTGGCGAGCGGGACGCAGATGGCGGGCCACCAGCCGGGATGCGGTGGCCGGGGAGATGGTGGTGCCGCCATCGGCCGCGGCGAGGACGGCCCGCACGATCTCCTCGGGGGCCGAGTCCTTGAGGAGGAAGCCGTTGGCCGACTGCGACAGGGCGGCGAGCATGGCCTCGTCGTCATCGAAGGAGGTCAGGACGACGACGGCGATCCCCGGATGCTCGGCCCGGACGCGGCTCAGGAGCTCCAGCCCGTCCATGCCGGGCATGCGCACGTCGGTGAGCAGGACGTCGACGGGCACCCTCCGCAGGAAGGCGAGAGCATCCCGGCCGCGGCTGAAGGCGGAGGCGACCTCGATCCGCTCCGAGGAGACCAGGTAGTTGCGCAGAGCGGTCAGGACGAAGGAGTCGTCGTCGACGAGCGCGACCCGGACCGCCGACGACGGGGATCCGGGCGGGTTCGTGGGAGCCATGGCAGGATGCTAACCATTGAGAGGCAGGGGGTGGTCATGAGACTCGGGGCAGGACCGACCGGGGCGGCGGAGGGCGCGGGGCTCGCAGTGGGCGCGGTGGGCCCAGGACCCGCGGCAGGCGCAAGACCCGCGGCGAACCCAGCAGGCCCAGGACCCGCGGCAGGCGCAAGACCCGCGGCGAGCCCAGCAGGCCCAGGACCCGCGGCAGGCGCAAGACCCGCGGCGAACCCAGCAAGCGCAAGACCCGCGGCGAACCCAGCAAGCGCAAGACCCGCGGCAGACGCAGCGAGCACCACCGGACTGCTGGCCCGCACGCGATTCTCCACCTGGACGCCCGGGTGGCGCACCCACCTGCTGGGCCTGGCCTGCGCCGGCCTGCTCACCCTGATCTCCGTCGTGGCTCTCGAGCCCTTCGAGATCACCGATGCGTACATCGTCGTGGTCAGCGGCATCGGGATCGCGATGCTCTCGGTGTGGCCGCTGGGGGCCAGCGCGATCAGTCTCCTGACCTCCTGCATCTTCCTCCTGGCACTCGACCACGGCGCCTATCTCAGCCCGGTCCTTCCTGCCATGGGGCCCTGGCTGTGCACCGCGGTGCTCCTGACTCGCGGCTTCAGCAGGGTCGGCGCCTACGGCCTGCTGGCCGCGAACGTCGTGGCGACTTTCGTCTTCTTCCTGTTGAGCCCACCGAACGAGTTCGCGGTGTGGCAGGGGTACCTCCCCGTCCTGTTCATGGGAGCCACCTGCCTCGTCGTCGCCGAGCTCCTGCGTCAGCCGCGGATGCAGGTCGACGCGGCGGCCGCCCAGTACCGGGCGGACCTGGAGCGCCAGCGCCTCCTCGTCATCTCCGAGCTGCACGATACGGTGGTGCGCGATCTCACCCAGGCGGTCATGACCGCCGAGCAGGCTCGGCTCGTCCGACCCGACGCCGCACTCGCCGGCGATCTGCGCGCGCTCACCGCCTCCGTGCGCACCGCCGTCGAGCAGCTGCGGAACAGCCTGCGGACCCTGAGCGACGCCGGGGATGGAGTCGGCATGGACGTCCTGGCCTCCTCCGCCCCACGACCCCTGAGCGAGGTCGTCGCCGAGGCGCGCGCCGTTCTGGCATCCCGCCGGGTCACCCTGGAGACCGAGGGGCTGGACGCACTGGAGTCGGCCGCCGTACCGCCTGGAGTGCGCCAGCAGCTGGTACGGGTGCTCGGCGAGCTGGTGAGCAATATGGTCAAGCACGCAGCGCCCGGCAGTGCACGGCTCCTCATCGAGGCCGATGGCCGGAGCCTGGAGGCCATGGCCTCCAACGCCGCCGGGCCGGAGCATCGGGATGAACGGCGCGGTGAGTGGCAGGGGCGCAGCGCCGTGATCTCGTCCGGGCTCGGCCTGGCGGGCGCGCAGCGACGGGTGGAGGCCCTGAGCGGAACCTTCGACGTCACCCGTACGACCGAGCGATTCACCGCGGTCCTGTCCGTACCGCTCAGGGCCGCCGCCCCAGGATGAGGCTCATGGCCTCGCTGCGGGTGGCGGCGTTGCGCATAATGCCGCGCACCGCGCTCGTCACGGTGTTCGCACCGGGCTTGTGCACACCGCGCATCGACATGCACAGGTGCTCGGCCTCGACCACGACGAGCACTCCCCCGCAGCCCAGGCGCTCGACCATCGCATCGGCCACCTGCGCCGTCAGCCGCTCCTGGACCTGGGGGCGCCGGGCGTAGCCGTCCACGAGTCGCGCCACCTTGCTCAGCCCCGTCACCCGTCCGTCCTCGTCCGGGATGTAGGCGACGTGCGCGGACCCGTGAAAGGGCAGGAGATGATGCTCGCACACCGAGTACAGGGGGATGTCCCGCACGAGCACCATCTCGGAGTGCCCGAGGTCGAAGTTCCTCTCGACGTGCGTGCCGGGGTCCTCGCCGAGCCCGGAGAACATCTCCGCGTAGGCGCGGGCCATCCGCTCCGGCGTCTCGCGCAGGCCCTCGCGGTCGGGGTCCTCCCCCACGGCGACCAGCAGGTCGCGCACCGCTCGGCGCACGGCATCGGCGTCGTAGGTCACGACTCGGAGTCCCCCGCGACATCATCCCGATCCCCGGCATCATCGGTCCCCTCGGAGCCCCCGTCACCGGCCGGGTCCCCGGAGTCATTCCGGTCCTCGGAGCCCTCGGCACCGGCCGAGTCCTCGGAACCCCCGTCGCGGGCGCCGCGAGCGTTGTCGCCGTCGTCGGCATCGTCGCCGCCGGTCACGACCCGGCCCTCAGCATCATCCGCGCCGTCGGCACTATCGGCGCTATCGGCGACGCCGCCCCCGGCCGCGCGCTCCTCGTCGTCCTCCCGCTCCTCGTCGTTGCGGGAGAGCGCCTGGGCGGCCGCGGGGAAGTCGGAGGCGGCCACCGCCTCCTCCACCACGAGGGTGTCGTCGGCCCGCCACAGGGGTCGCTCGGGCTGCTTGACGACGGGTGCGAAGATGCGCTCGAGGTCCTTCTCCAGCAGCGTCTCCTTCTCGAGCAGCTGGCTGGCCAGATCCTCCAGAACGTGCCGGTTGCGGGTGAGGATCTCCCATGCCTCGCGGTGGGCGACGTCCATGAGGGCGCGCACCTCCGCATCGACGGTCGCGGCGACGTCCTCGGAGAAATCGCGGTTGGTGGCGGACAGCCCCAGGACGGTCTCGTTCTCGGTGGTGCCGAGCTTGACGGCGCCGACCGTGCGGGTCATGCCGAAGTCGGTCACCATCTTGCGGGCGGTGCCCGTGGCCTTCTCGATGTCGTTGGAGGCCCCGGTGGTGGGGTCGCGGAAGACGAGCTCCTCGGCGGCCCGCCCGCCCATGGCGTAGACGAGCTGGTCGAGCAGCTCGTTGCGGGTGGTGGAGTACTTGTCGTCCTGGGGCATGACCTGCGTGTAGCCCAGGGCGCGCCCGCGCGGCAGGATCGTCACCTTGGTGACCGGGTCGGAGTAGGCGCCGGCGGCGGCGCACAGGGCGTGGCCGGCCTCGTGGTAGGCGGTGACGCGCTTCTCGTGCTCGCGCATGACCCGCGAGTGCCTCTGCGGGCCGGCGATGACGCGGTCGATGGCCTCGTCCAGGGCCCGGTTGTCGATGAGGTGGGCGTTGCAGCGGGCGGTGAGCAGGGCGGCCTCGTTGAGGACGTTGGCCAGGTCCGCGCCGGTGAAGCCGGGGGTCCGCTTGGCCACGAGGTCGAGGTCGACGTCGTCGTTGAGGGGCTTGCCCTGGGCGTGGACCTTGAGGATGGCGGCGCGCCCGGCCATGTCGGGGGCCTCGACGCTGACCTGCCGGTCGAAGCGGCCGGGGCGCAGGAGGGCCGGGTCCAGGACGTCGGGGCGGTTGGTGGCGGCGATGAGGATGACGTTGGTGTTGGCGTCGAAGCCGTCCATCTCGACGAGGAGCTGGTTGAGGGTCTGTTCGCGCTCGTCGTGCCCGCCGCCGGTGCCCGAGCCGCGGTGGCGGCCGACGGCGTCGATCTCGTCGACGAAGATGATGGCGGGGGCGTTCTCCTTGGCCTGGTCGAACAGGTCGCGCACGCGCGAGGCGCCCACGCCGACGAACATCTCGACGAACTCGGAGGCGGCCATGGAGAAGAAGGGCACGCCGGCCTCGCCGGCGACGGCCTTGGCCAGGAGGGTCTTACCGGTTCCGGGCGGGCCGTACAGGAGGACGCCCTTGGGGATCTTGGCGCCGACGGCGCGGAACTTCTCGGGCTCGGAGAGGAACTCGCGGATCTCCTGGAGCTCCTCGACGGCCTCGTCCTCGCCGGCGACGTCGTCGAAGGTGACGTCGGGCATCTCCTTGGAGCCGACCTTCGCCTTGGACCTGCCGAAGCCCATGGCGCCGCCGCGACCGCCGCTCATGCGGCCCACCAGCCACCACATGACGCCCAGGAAGAGCGCCATCGGCAGCATCAGCTGGAGCATGGAGGACCACCAGCTCGTCGTCGGGACGACGGAGTTGAAGCCGCCCGACGGGGCGGCCGCCTGGACGAGGTCATCGACCTGCTTCGCCTGGGCCTCGGTGTAGTTGAACTGAACCTTCTTGCCCACGGGCTTGCCGGTCTCGCCGGGCTCAGAGGGCACCGTGGTGTACCCCTCGGTCAGGTCCAGCTCGACCCGCTGGTTCCCGTCGATCACGGTGACCGACTTGACGGTCGAGGCGTTGTCCCTGAGGATCGCCAGGCCCTCGGAGGTGTCGATACTGCGGTAGCCGCCCAGCCCCGACACGAGCGCCCAGACCAGCAGCGCGATCAGGATGACGGGTGCAACCCACAGCAGGGGATTGCCGAGCGTATTGCGGCGCTTCCTGTCCCCCTGCTTGGAGCCGCCCTTGTCGCCCCTCTTCTCGGGCCGGTTGCTCGGGCGGATCTGTCCGGTCTGACCGGGTATCTTCATCGGCGTTGGTCCCTTTCGCGCGTCCGACTCCCCCGACGTTAGCCGACGAGGACGGGTTTCCGCCGCGAGGACCATCACCGTTCGCGACCGGCGTGCAGGCCCGCGTCAGGATCCGCGCTCGCTGTCAGGATCCGCGCTCGCCGCAGCGGCGACGGTGCAGCCTCAGCAGCGCCCCCGCCCCCAGGAGGGCGACCGCGACCAGGCCGAGCACGCCCCCGGCTCCGGTGGAGGCCAGCAGCCCGTCATGGCGACGGTGCGGCGGGTCCGCCACGACGATGACGTCCTTCGACTCGGAGGACGCGGACTCCTCGGGGTCACTGTCCTCGATCGCGACGGTCGCGTCCCCCGAGTCCTTTCCCGGAGCCGGCGCGGCGGGCGTCTCGGCACGACGGGGC
>ERZ772940.956-NODE-956-length-10861-cov-4.57514_pt1 | contig 10861 bp, 13 predicted proteins | sample MGYA00511682_ERZ772940 | MGnify/ENA primary metagenome ERZ772940 (study PRJEB29015, sample SAMEA2737922) | human oral metagenome | biome: human oral; feature: human-associated habitat; material: dental | place: China | collected 2031 ... | reverse complement strand
TTCACTGGAGCCAATATATCAAATCTCATGTTTATGGGTGTATCTTTTGTCGAATGTACGATTTATACCCCAATAACCTAGGAACTTACTATTCCCTCTCAATAGAAGCAAACAGAGCAGCGTGAACTCAACAGGCAGCATGAACAGCGGCTTTGTATATTTTCACGTCTGCGAAACCGTCCCAAAACCGGGACGCCCCCTGGGACTCAACACTGAGCCTCGCTTTAGCACGCTATAGTGAGAATGGACGCGAGGTCGCTAGGGGCAAATGGCCTGGACTGCGAAAGAGTGGTCATGCTGCACATAGCCGATCTCTCTTTTGAATTGGCTTGTGCAAGGGTCCCGAAATTACCCAGAGAGCAAGCGATCCGGCCCGCGAAGATGAGAATCGACAAGCTTGACCCAACCTCATACATCCAAATCGTCGAAAGCGGTGCGTCCTTCGTCGGTCTGCTGCCGACGTCGGGAATTGCGGTTTGGTGGCATGGTTGGCACTCGTCCCGCGGTTCGATGCTTCAAATTAGGCCGCCCGGTACCTCTTCGGCTTTGCGGCACCAACGCGGGTGGGCTGCACGGCGTCTTTTATCAGGCTGGAGGAGCATCCCCCTACAGTCTGTTCTCCACCGCGTCAACGAGGGGGTGACCCCATAACCCATCACCTTCCACGCGCCCGGTTCCCAATCAGTAGCCGGAGCGGTTCCGTCTAATCGGGAAAGACGGATCGACGCGGCCCACGATCTGCCCGAAGTGCGGAACCGTATCTTTGCGTTGGCTACTGCGGCAGCGGGCCTGACAATCTCCTCTATCTCGTATTCCTCGATCGGATGGGGAGGACAGAGCTCTCTCGCCTCGCCAGCCTGCGCGCCTGGAGTCCTGTTCGTGAAGTTGGAAAAGTACGACCCCAATACCCCATAGTTCCTCGCCTTCCAGGCCTCGAGGAATCCTGTGCAGTCCTTGACGAGCTCTTCGTCTGGGCCTGTGGGATGCTCGAGATCCACATGGTACTTCTCCCACCTCTCGAGCCTCCTGTCATTTTCGGCGTTGCGCTTCCGCACATCTCAGGAGTCCTTGAGCACTTGAACAATATTACGAGAGTTTTTGTCTTCAGTCTCTCGTTTCCTAGCCTCGGCATCGACCCAGTCTCCGACGGCGAAGAGCATGCACCACGCTTTCAAGGCAACCACGTCGTTGTCATAGTCGATGACCATCCCGTGCATAATTCCGGTAGACTTCGCAAACTGGTTCATCCATCCTCGCGCGGATCGATTTCATAAACACTTTCTGAACGGACGGGAGCCCGTCCCACACGGTCGCGGCGCAGTCTCCCGCAGGAAGCTCTTCGGACTCCCTCGCATAGAGGCTCTTCCTCCCTTCGGACCAGAAGGTGTCGTCTACGAACCCGTCCATCACGGCGGCTGTCACGAGGACCGAGCTGTAGTAACGCCCCTGGAGGTGGTCTTGCTCAGCCTTCTCCAGGAGCGGTATGCGCGGGCGCATGTCGGGAAAGCGGCTCATCCTGGTGATCATTCGATAAGCTCTCGCTCGGCTTCCTCGGGCGTGGGCTTGCCGGCGAGCGCGCGCGTCCCTTCGAGGTTCAACGCGTCTGAGAAGACCCAGTTCCTATCGCCCGGCAGACAGTAGAAGTCATCGACAAGCGAGACGAGGCCATCGAGCTCCTCACGGACTTCCCGCGCGATCTTTCTCGCCTCGTCGTTCCTGAGCAGCCTTCCGAGCCATTTGAGTCCCGACACGCTGCGTCTTAGTTTCTTGATGGAGGAGAGGTCGTTGTCTGATTCGTGCTTACCTAGTTTTCGTGATTTTCTCTTGTCATCAATGCCTCATCTCGAATCTGTTTTGCTGTCCCATGGAGCAAGTCAAAGCATGACAACACTTTTCTTCAGACCAGATAATCAAATGGAAACGGCTCGACCTCTGTCTTTCGTCACTCGCTGGGCATCGTTTAGAATGAACCAATACCGAACTAGCATTCAACAGCAAAAGGAATCGAGGGGTAGGACATGCAGGTTCTCAAGGAAGAGGTGCGCGAGCGCATACTCGCCGCCGCCGTCCAGGTGTTCTACGAGAAGGACTTCCGCAGCGCGAAGATGCAGGACATCGCGAGGCTCGCAGACGTGTCGGCAAGCCTGCTTTACTCATATTTCGAGAACAAGGAGAAGCTATTCGAGGGCGTCGTCACGTCCGTTCCCTTCGACTTCGACCGGATCGCACGCGAGGAGGAGTCCGTCCTCGCGGACACACCCTCAGAGAGGTTCCGGATCGCGGCCGAGGGACCCCTGCTCGACATGCTGGCCCATCACAAGCGGTTGGTCATCCTAATCGACAAGAGCCGGGGCACCGCCTACGAGCATGCGAAGGACGATTTCGTCGAGAGCATCGAGCGGCACATCCGCCGCATGGTGAACAAGCGCGCCCCCCTGCGCTATCCAGACCTGCTCGCCCACGTGCTCGCAAGCAACTTCGTGGAGAGCCTGATGGAGGTGGCCCGCCACTACAGCAGCGAAGACGAGGCTCGCGACATGCTGGCGCTTATCGCACAATGCTATTACGAAGGGGTGAACTCCCTGTGACGGGGCTTCCCAGCATCCCACGTGGCTCTTTCGGTATTCAATATTGAATCGCTATTCTATAATGGTATAGTTAGGCGATGCGAACTGACCCAGGGTTCAGTCTGCGCTCAATATCGAATTTGTATTTAGTATTGAAGGAGGGGGCTCTTGTGAAAGGCAAGAACGAGCTGGTCAGAGAGATGATGGCAAAAAGCCGGCTCTCTAATGCCATGCTTCTGACCAGGGCGGTCCTTGGACTCGCCCCCACGGTTCTCGTGATCTACCTCGTCCACCTGTTTTTGGAAGGCGCCCTCTCGCCCTCGGTGATTGTCTGCGTCGCAGTGGCGATGGTGGCATGCGTGGCGGGGAAGGCGGTATGCATGTACGCGGCGACGTGGAGGGCGCATCGGGTGGCGTACTCGTGCCTGACGGACATTCGCCTGCGCATCGTGCGCCATCTGAAACGGCTCCCCCTAGGCTTCTTTCAGATCAGGAGGCCGGGGGACCTCGCGAACGTCATGCGCAACGACGTTGAGCAGGTGGAGGTGTACCTTGCCCACGGGCTTCCCGAATCGGCCTCGGCCACCCTGTTTCCCGCTGCCGCGTTCGCCCTCATGCTCGCAGTCGACTGGCGGCTCGCCCTGTGCATGGCGGCGGGTCTGCCCCTCATGTGGCTCGTGAAGAAGGCGGCGGCTCCCGCTTGGGCTAAGGGCTTCGAAGTAGTGGCCCAGTACGCATTCAGCATGCAGGACAGCCTCATGGAGTACGTCGCCAACGTAGCGGTCGTCAAGGCGTTCGGGAAGGAGGAGCGCAAGACGAAGGAGACGATCGGGGCGGCGCGCGATTACGTGAGTTGGGCGACGAGCTCGATGAACGACGTCTCGGTTCCCATGGCGCTCATCTCCCTGTTCATGGAGTCCGGGACGGTGCTCGTGCTGATTGTGGGAACGTGGCTCCTCTCCGCGGGCGGCATATCCATCGAGCGTCTCATCTTGGCCATGGTGCTCTCCGCGGCCTTTACTTCCTCGGTGGCCAAGACGGCGACCCTGCAGCACTACCGCTTCATGTTCGACCAGGCGATGACGGGCATCGAGTCGGTGCTGGACGTTGAGGCCACAGGCCCCGTCGAGGACTCCGGGGAGCCTCGCATGGGAGACATCGAGCTGGACGGAGTCTCGTTCTCCTACCCAAGGAGCGATGGGCGCGGCAACGAGAGGGAGCGTGCCCTCGACTCGATCGACCTGGTATTCCGCAAGGGAAGCACCAACGCTCTCGTTGGCTCCTCGGGGTGCGGTAAGAGCACGCTCGCGAGCCTGATCATGGGATTCTGGCAGCCCGACGGCGGACGCATCACGGTGGGAGGGCGGGACCTGTCCAGCCTCTCCGAAAGGCAGGTGTCGAGCCTCTTCTCCATAGTCCAGCAGGACGTGTTCCTCTTCAACCAGAGCATCGAGGAGAACATCCTCATCGGCCGGCCGGGCGCAACGCACGAGGAGGTCGTCGAGGCGGCCCAAAGGGCGCGCATCCACGACTTCATCTCCGGGCTCCCGCAAGGCTACGCGACGGTCGCCGGCGAGGGAGGCATCCAGCTCTCGGGCGGCGAGCGCCAGCGTATCTCGATAGCCCGGGTGATGCTGAAAGACGCCCCCGTCATCATCCTCGACGAGGCGACGGCCGCAGTCGACGCCGAGAACGAGGCCCTCATCCAGGAGGCGATAGACGACCTGTCCCGCGACAAGACCGTCGTGACCATAGCCCACCACCTGAACGCCGTTCGAGGGGCAGGCCAGATCGTGGTGATGAGAAAAGGCCGTGTGGCCGGTTCCGGAACCCACGAAGAGCTCATGCGCACATGCCCCCTCTATCAGGAGATGGTCGCCAAGCAAAGGCAGATTGACAACTGGGACATCAAGGAGGCCGCATCATGGTGAGGGAGATCCTGGAGAGGATGACCCCCGTCGGCCGGCGCATGATGGCCATAAGCATCGTCGCGTTCTCGATCTACGCGCTATCCAGCGTCGCGATGGCCTTCGCCGTTCTCGCGGCAATCCCTTCGGTCCTGGCCGGACAGGCCGACCTCGTTCCCTACTGGGTGGCGCTCATCTGCCTTCTCCTCGTCAAGGGGGCAAGCGGCATCGTGGCAGACAAGCAGAAGCACTGCGCGGGATTCGACCTCGTGCTGGAGATCAGGATCGCCGTCGTCAGACGGCTGAAGTCGCTCTCCCTGGGCTTCTACACGGGAGAGCGCCTGGGCGAGATCGGCGACATCGTCCACAAGGACGTCGACAACATGGAGATGGTGGTGGGACACCTCTGGACGAGGATGGCAGCCGACTTCGTCGTCGCGGCGATCCTGCTCGCGGCCGCGATCGTCGTCGATTGGCGCATGGCGCTGCTCATGGTCTCGACCCTGCCCGCCGCGCTTGCGCTCCTCGCAGCGGGGCTGAGGAAGACCCAGACCCTCGAGGGCAGATGCGGGGACGACGCGGCGGACATGACGAGCCTGTTCGTCGAGTACGTGAAGGGCATCCCTCTGCTGAAGGCCTTCGCCGAAAGCGAGGCCCTCGACCGCAGGCTCGAGGTGACGGTGGCGAAATTCGGCGAGAGCAGCAAGGCGGCATCGCGGAACAGGGCGCTCGTGCTGTCCGCCTACAGCCTTGCGGCGAACCTCGCCTTCGTGGTCATGGCGGCGGGCGGCGCCCTGCTCGTGCAGAATGGCTCCCTGCCCCTGTTCGTCTACATCGGCTTCATCGTCGCGAGCGTGGAGTTCTACAAGCCGTTCTTCGCCATGGAGTCGCATTGGATGAACTACCTCAAAGTGAGGGACAGCTTCCGCAGGATAGAGAAGATCGTCCGCGCGGCCTCCGTTCCCGAGCCCGAGGAGCCACGTGTGCCTTCGTCGCACTCGATCGGGTTCGACCAGGTGCGCTTCTCCTACGGAAGGGACTCGTTCGAGCTGTCCGAGGCGACGTTCGCGGTCCCCGAGCGCACCATGACGGCGCTGGTGGGCGAGTCCGGATCGGGCAAGAGCACGCTGACCAACCTCCTGCTGAGGTTCTGGGACGTGGATGCGGGAAGCGTGAGCGTCGGCGGCGTGGACGTGAGGGACATCCCCTACGACGACCTCCTGGCCTCCATCAGCGTCGTCATGCAGGACGTGCGCCTGTTTGCGGACACCATCGAGGGGAATATCCGCATCGGCAAGGCGGGCGCGACGCACGAGGAAGTGGTGGAGGCGGCCAAGAGGGCGTGCATCCACGAGTTCGTGATGTCGCTCCCACAGGGCTACGAGACGCCCATCGGGGAGAACGGCGTGGGCCTCTCGGGCGGTCAGAAGCAGAGGTTGTCCGTTGCGCGGGCGTTTCTGAAGGACGCCCCCATCCTCGTGCTCGACGAGATGACGAGCAACGTGGACCCGGCCAACGAGGTGCTCATGCAAAGGGCTGTCTCTGCGCTGGCGCAGAACAGGACGGTGCTCGTGGTGGCGCACCACCTGAGCACCATTCGCTCTGCCGACCAGATAATCGTGATGCAGCAGGGGAAGATCGTTCAGAAGGGCACCCACGAGCAGCTCCTCGAGAAGGGCGCTGGCTACTACCGGACCCTCTGGGAACAAGGAGCCAAGACGGAGGGTCGGGCATGAACGCCTCCGCGCGCATCGTCCTCGACCAGGTGACGTTCCAATACGCAGGAAGAGACGACACCGCAATCCAAGGCGTCGATCTGGATATCCATGAGGGCGAGTTCTTACTCCTGACGGGAAGGAGCGGGTGCGGGAAGACCACGATCGCCCGCCTCATCAACGGGCTCGTCCCCCATTTCCACGAGGGCGAGCTGGACGGAGCAGCCAGAATCGGAGGAACGGATACGCGCGAGCTCGACATCGGGGAAATCGGGAAGCTGGTCGGCTCGGTCTTCCAGGACCCCCGCAGCCAGTTCTTCATGACCGACACGACGGGCGAGGTGGCGTTCGGCTGCGTGAACGCAGGACTGCCGCGGGCCGAGGTTCTGGAGCGGGTCGAGGACGCGTTTCGGCGCATGGGAATCCAGCATCTTCGGGACAGGAGCGTGTTCGGCCTCTCGAGCGGGGAGATGCAGATGGTGGCCATCGCCTCCTGCTACGCGATGGGGCCTTCCGTGTACGTCTTCGACGAGCCGTCCGCGAACCTCGACATGGAGGCCGTGGAGGCTCTCAGGAGGGCGTTGTCCGAGCTGAAGCGCGAGGGCAAGACCGTCGTCGTTTTGGAGCACCGCCTCTTCTACCTGTCCGGCCTCATCGACCGCATGGTCGTCATCGAGGACGGTGCCGTATCCCGCGTATACGACGCGGCCGGGGCACAGTCCATCGACGATCGCTCGCTTGCCCGCATGGGCCTCAGGAGCTTGAGGCTGGAGTCGGCGCTACGCGCCATACCCGCCCATGGACAGTCCCTGCCAAAGCACGAGGGAACGGCCTTCGAAGCAAAGGGCCTCACGTTCTCATATAGGTCGCGGCGCTCGACGAGAAGTGCAGGATCGACACCGCACTGCTCCCGCACCATCGGCCCCCTGGACTTCTCCGCCCGATCCGGCGAGGTGGTCGGGGTCATAGGGGAAAACGGTGCGGGGAAGACGACCCTATCGCGTCTGTGCTGCGGACTTGAGAAAGAGGATCGGGGCACCGTGTCCATCAACGGCAAGCCCCTTTCGCCAAAGGAGCGGCTGGGGCGTATCCGGCTGGTCATGCAGGACCCCGACTACCAGCTTTTCAGCGACAGCGTGCTGGAAGAGCTCTCGTTGGGCGGGCGGAGAGACGCCGATGCCTGCGAGCGGGCACTCAGAGGATTGGGGCTATGGGACATGACGGAAGCGCATCCTGCAACGCTCTCGCGAGGGCAGAAGCAGCGCCTCACGATAGCATGTGCCCTCGTCGATGGGGCTGCCACCTATTTCTTCGACGAGCCGACGAGCGGCCTGGACAGGGAGAACATGGAGAGGGTCGCCTCCGGAATCCGATTGCTCGCGCGATCCGGGGGCGTCGTATTCACTGTCTCGCACGATTGCGAGTTCCTCCTCTCCGCCTGTGATCGCATCCTCCGTCTGAGGGATGGGCTCATCGTCGACGACTTCGCCCTTGACGGCTCGGCGCGAAAGAGGCTTTTGAGGTCGCTTTGGAGGGGAGGTGTGCAATGGGGCACTCATGCAGACGCATAGATCCGCGGACAGCTCTGCTCGCAACCTGCCTTCTGGGCATTGCCGCAGTGCTCTCCAACCGGCCGGAGGCAGCTCATGCGGCATGTGCTATCGGGGCCCTATGCGCGCTTGCCGCCGGAGCATGGCGACCGTGCATCGCCCTATCTGCCGCCTATGGCCTCATAGCCGCCGTGATGGCCCTCGCCGAAGGGGCGGGCAACACGACGCTCGTGATCGCCGTGGTCATGCTGAGCTACATGGCCCAGAAGTTCGTAGTTTTGTCCCTTCTGGGGATCTCGCTCTCCAAACTGGCCTCGATGCAGGACCTGCTCGCCGCACTGCAGGCCATGGGGGCCCCGCAGGCGGTCCTCATCCCGTGCATGGTCGTCCTGCGGTTCTTTCCCACCATACGCAGGGACGCCTCGCACCTCATGGAAAGCTTGAAGACGCGGCGCGTGCTGGCAGGAAGGGGATACGCGCTCAGGCATCCGGCCCTCGTATGCGAGCTTTTGGTGGTTCCGCTCCTCATGAGGAGCGTGAGGGTGTCCGACGAGCTGGCGGCATCCGCGCTCGTTCGCGGCCTGGGCGGCGAGATACGGCCGACGATGCTGCATTCCCTGTCCTTCGGGGCGAGAGACGCCGTCGTGGCCGCCCTTACCCTCGCGTCGATCGGGGTGCTTGCGTGGCTCCAATTCGGTCCGCGATAACGAAAACCCAGGTGAGGGCGCATCTTGTCAGAGCGTATCTGTCTTAATGAGAAACAAAAAGAAAGGACCTGTCATGAAGAAAAGCGGAATCTCGGCCGTAGGGCCCCGCGATCTGGTATCCATCGGCGTCTTCGGGGCATTGTCCCTTCTGATCTTCTTCGTGGTGGGAGGCATCGCGGGCCTCACCGTCGTGGGGACGGTCGCCAACATACCCATAGTCTGCTTCTTCACATCGATAGCCTATCTGCTCCTTGCCGCGAAGGTCAAGAAGCCCGGAACCTTCCTCATCATGGGGACTGTAAACGTGCTGCCCGGCCTGATGGCGGCGAACGTCCTCGGCGTCCTCGGCAGCATGGCGGGGTGGGCCGTCGCGGAGGCGGTCGCCACGCGCATCGGGTATGCTAACAGGAAAGGCCTCGTCGCAGCTTACGTCGTCGGTTGCACGCTGCAGTCGGCGCTCTACACCCTTCCCATATACCTTTCCGCCGCTCAATATCTCTCCGAGCGCCAGGAGATGCTGCAGCTTACCGACGAGGCGATGGCGCAGTTCGTAGCGTTGTTCTCGGGTCCCATGTACGCAGAGATGGTCATCCTTACAGTGGCGACGAGCCTGACGGGCGCCCTCGTCTCCTTGAAGGTCATGAAGAAGCACTTCGAGAAGGCGGGAATTATCTAGTATATCGTTCCTGAAGTCTATAGTGGCATGATAGATCTTCTTGCCGCATGATGGTGATATGGCGACGACACGTCCGTAGGGAGGCTGGCATGCCAAAGACACCAGAGACCCCGGAGCTCACGGAGGGCGACAGGGAGGCGCCCGGGCTCGTAGTGAGGACCGGGACCGAGCAGGCGCAACGCTCTTCGATGCGGTCCACAGCGGCAGGCTGGCGTCGATAGGCAGCGACGACCGTGCATAGATGGCGAGTCTCGCGTGCTTGGAGTCGTGCAGGCTGGGGCACCCCGCCGAGACGCGAGCGCAGTCGGCGCTCGCCGCGCACGCGGGGCCGAGGCCGCCAGCGCGGGGCATCCAGACGATCACGCACATCGCCCCGAACGCAAGGCGCGAGCCGGGCGTACGGGGAGAGGTGTCGTACGGGAGCACCATAGGGTCTGCAAGTTCGCCGAGCTGCAGGGGACTCCGACGCCAAGCACCCCGAGGGGTACGCCATGAGGCCCGTGCTCGGCGACCACCCCGTACACGGATCGAAGTAGATATAATTTTTTGACACAAATTATATCAGATTTGTGTCTAATTAAAATTGTGCTCAATCGGAGCTTAACGATCAGTGCAAGCTCCATCTTTCCGACCCCTCCTACATGAACCATCTGAACACGGCCCTAAAGAGCCGGGCGAAGATTTCCACTTATTCCACAGGAGGCGGGCATGTACATCGGCCACGACGTCGCGGGCGGAAGCGGGCGCGCGGCGATCGTCAGGCCTGCGGGGGAAAGGACCAAGGCCGCGAAGGAGGACCGGGTCTACCTCGGCCGCGTGGTGGACAGGGCGCGTGGGATCTACCGGAGTGGGTGCCAGGGGTCTGTTCCCCTGCGACCTGGCGACGGGCAAGTTCAGGCCCATGCCGGGGGGCGTCGAGAGGCCGAGGAGGCGCGACGCCCGCACCTAGCTTCCCTTCCACCAACTTCTCGCTTGACAACCAGAGTGAACGGAGGAGAGGGCATAATACAGACAGAAGCATCTGAACTCTTCCAAGGCTTCCGAGCAAACACCATCCAAAATCAGTATCTCCCTGGGATGGGCTGGCGGCACAGATAAATCAAACGACGTGAGGCTTGCAGTCACGACGACTCGCCACAACGAATAGCCCCAGGTTCATCGGCTGGAATGCGGTTACTGGTCTAGCTCGCAGATCTCTCAACCCGCCCGTCCTTCTCACTATGTCCGAAACCAAGCTAGGAGATGCACATCATCAACCATTTGCAGGGGTTCCTGTTGGAACTAGGGCGCAGCTTCGCATTCGTCGAGCGCTAGCAGCGATTCATCTACAAGGAAGACCGTTTCAAGGTAGATTTATCTTCTACAACCGCCTGCTGCGCCACTTCGTACTGTTCAACCTGAAGCTGGGCAAGCTCACACACCAGACATCGGGCAAATGCAGATGTACGTCCACTACTACGACTGCGAAGTGAGGCTAATTGACAAGAACCCGATCATAGGCATATTGCTCTGCCAGGACAAGAACGACGCGGTGATGAAGATGATGCTGCTCGCGAACAACGAGTAGATATTTGCCAGCAAGTACAAGACCGTGTTGCCGACAACCGACGAGCTGAAAAGGATTCTGTCCGAGGTGAACAACGATAAGTGACCTTTTCAAATCGACATACAACCCTGACGCGCTGAGCTGTATCACCACCCGGCGCCGACCGCCGTCGGCGCCGGCCCGAGGGCAGGGG
>ERZ772940.952-NODE-952-length-10900-cov-2.96902_pt1 | contig 10900 bp, 6 predicted proteins | sample MGYA00511682_ERZ772940 | MGnify/ENA primary metagenome ERZ772940 (study PRJEB29015, sample SAMEA2737922) | human oral metagenome | biome: human oral; feature: human-associated habitat; material: dental | place: China | collected 2031 ... | reverse complement strand
CTCCTGCAGGCCTCGAAAACTTCAGTGAAATTTCGCTTGAAGATTTTGAAGATGCTGCTCCGTCGAGTACCGATGAGTTTGAACCGGTCGAAGATTTTGACGATATTCTCAAAAATGATGATTCCGAAGCGCAAAAAGCCGAACACAACGAACGGAAAGATGAGGCTGCCTTAGATATTAATGTTACGGCGGACGATGAAGCGTCAAAAGCGCAACCGATTTCCGAGCTTTCCTCACAAGTTGTGGAAGACAATGCCGATATTTCAATTTTCGGCGCGGATGAGGATAAAACCGACGAAAAAGCCTCCGATACAAAAGAAGCAGCTTTCTTTGACGATATTGAAGCGGTAAAACAGGATCTGCTTTCAACCCGCCAGTCTGAAGTATACGAAAATGATGAAGACAAAACGGAAGTGCCTATTCCTGAAAAGGATGCAAAAAAGGCGATGAACGCAGCAACAGCTGCTCCCCAAACATCCACAGCAGAACAAGACAAATCTACCGAATTGCTGATGAAAATCGCTCACGAAATCAGCGATCTGAAAGCCGAACTTAACAGTTTGAAAGCAGGTATGGCGGCTCAAGCAAAAGCCGTTCCTGAAATGCCGACCAAAGACGACGCTGCAGTGCATCAGGCAAATAAAACTATCGAGACGGAAAATTCGGGCTTTTTCAGCGATGACGACACTGATGAAACGATTGCCCTGACCGGGGATGAGTTAAATAATATCCTTATCACTGCGGATTTTACCGAAGAACGGAATGCCGAAGAAGGAGAGCGGACTGTTGTCGAAGAGTCGCAGGCGGTGGAAACTGCTAAAAACTATGAAGTACCGCCCGTGCTGACTAAAGATATTGATCCGGAAATGGAAGAAACTCCACCGGTCGATCATGCATTTGAAGATAGTATTGAAGAATCGCATCCGACGAATGCAGACAGTAATTATAAACCCGAAACGGAAGGAGAGAAACTCCTTGCTTCCGATCCCGTCTTTAATGTTGAAGCGGCTCCTATTACCTCGTTACCCGAAGATCTCAGCTATCTTGACGACCAATCGGATGTTGCAGACGAAAGCATTGAACTTATCGACGAAGATTCAACAGCGGAGCAAGAAGAAACCGAACTTGAAGAAGTTGAAGATGCGGAACCTGCAGATGACGAAACCGACTTTGAAGATATAAACATCGAATCTTTCGATATACCTTCCGAGCAAGAGATTGAAGTTCCGCTTTCCGATACGGAACCGGTTACCGAACAAGAACAATCGACTATTAAGATGACCGAAGGTCGAACCATTCATGAACTTCAAAAAGACGAAGATTTCCCGAATCCGTTTGCCGACGACTCAACCACCGCCGAAACGGAGACAAAAGAAGAAATTATCGAAGAGTCTTTTACCGACGACGTTCCTGCTGTCGAACCGGAAATTGAAGAAACCAAACCCGAAGTCTCGGAAGAGTCAATCGAAGAATTGACTGCTGTTTCTGAAGATGCAATTCCCGAATTGGAACCGGAAGCAGAAAACGAAAATGTACCCGGGGAATCGAAACAAGAAACTCTGTTACAGGCAGCAGCAAAAAAACGAGAAGCGACCATTTCCATCCCGCTAGAGCTTAAAAATGAGATCAAATCGGTTCTCTCTTATATGGATCAACTCTTGGAAGCGTTGCCCGAAAAGAAGATCGAAGAGTTTGCTAAGTCTGAATATTTTGAAACTTACAAGCATCTTTTTGAAGAATTAGGTATTTCCTAATAAGAGAACCTTTTCCCACAGTTATGCAATTTCTGCATAGCTGTGGCTCGCTCATATGTCTCCTTTTCGTCTCCATTCAAAATACAACCCGCATAAAGAAGCGGAACAATTTGCCGCAGCCGTTGAAGGGTATCCTTCGATTATTGTCATAACGGAACCGGGTGAATCTTACCTTGCACCCGTACTGAAAGCGAAATTTCCTTATACAAAATGCATTGCAGTGCGATACAGCAAAACACTTTTTTCCGATTTCGATAATCTTTGGGATGCCGTCTGGCGGCCGAAAGGCGGCAGCTTACCTTTTTTTCTGCTGTCGCATATACCCGATGAACAATTGGCAGGAACTCGTTTTTTAAGCTGGAAACCTGCCGATAAAGCTTTTCCCAATGAGGCGGATGCAATATGGAAAGACATCCGGTATACAATCGATATCCTTACAAGCGTCATGCATACCCGCTCCTTCTTCGGAAATAAGTGGCTCAAAAACACGTTCGATAACTTTATAAGACTTGAACACCCTGCTATTCCGCACTTCGGAATGCGAGATTTTATCCTAGCGGGAGCGGGGCCGACGCTGGAACAGCTTACTGCGCGGCAAGCAGCACCCTACTCTCTTCTTGCCGTATCATCAGCGTGCGCAGCCTTGACGGCGCGGCATATTCCGATAGATCTGTGCGTAAGCACCGATGCCGGCTATTGGGCATTACAGCATTTTGATAAGCTCCCTGCAGGCGTGCCCGTTGCCTTTCCACTCGAAGCAGCGGTTCCCACATCTATACTACAGACACATCCCTGCATACCGCTTTCCTACAACTCCCCATTGGAAACCACGCTCTTTACAGCGGCGAACTTACAATCGATAACTGCACGTGAAAACGGCACCGTAACGGGAACAGCCTGTGAGCTGCTGTTGCAGCATACCGACCGCACTATCATACTTGCCGGTGTTGATTTGGCTGCTACAAAAGGCTTTGCCCATGCACGACCGCATGCGAGCATCTCACGACTTTTTACTGTTGCAAACAAACTTAACCCGCTTGCAGGAGCACTGACCGTGCAAAACTTTGCGGTGCAATCACTCGAAACCTACCGACAATGGTTTTTACAGCTGCCGCCTGAATCCGCACGGAGACTTTTCCGCACCGGTACGGGAGGGGCACCACTCCCGAATATCAAATCCGTAGATCTAACAACCGACGTCATCGAAAATACTCAGTTCGTTTGTCAGCAGGTAGGTACTGCCGTCCATACGCACAATGCACGATTCGGCAGCGATAATGCCTCTGCCGAACATAAACACGACACCTTAAATGAGACACGGCTTTCTGCAGCTCCCTACACAACCCTCTCCCATATGGAGCGCACGCGGATAGCGCTTACACTGTTAAAGACGCTGTATACAGAAATTCCGGTGCTTATCGCAGCGGAGCCAACACGACTGACGGAGAATGCACCGAGCCTTGAAAAACAGATATGCGCCTTGTGCAGCTACACCGCTTACTGCAAGACAATCAAAAATCCGACAGATAAACAAACGCAGGCAAACCTAACCGAACAGATAAGCCGTGTACTCGGAACGCTCATTAAAAGGATAGAAGCATGACGGTCCTAGAGAAGAATCTTGCCGCGATAAAACTTACACAACCTGATATTGCAGAAAATCTCCAACATTCGCGCATGGGAACCGCCTATAAAGGTATCACGACGGCAAAAACGGGAGAACCGATACCGCTCTTTGCATCGGGACAGGCACTGCAATCTCTCTATAATCCGGCACGGGAAGCGGAACGCGCCGTTACTGCATCCGTAGGTTTTATGCTTTTTTGCGGACTCGGTAACGGTGCCCGAATCAAAATCTTTTTAACTAAATATCCTCACTCATTTTGCGCAATTACGGAATCCGATTATGAATCGTTCAAACAGCTGCTTTCGCTTATCGACTATACGGATCTGTTATCTGACAACAGGGTGTTTCTCTTGCCGCCGTGCACCGATAATTCTTTTGAATCCGCTCTTACGTCAGCCTACTTACCGGCCATACACGGTACCTTCGGCTATCACATCCTGCGAACATGGAGCGAATACTATAAGACTCAAACAAAAGATGTACCGCATCACATCGAACACGCCCTCGAAAAAATCAAAGCGGATTTTTCCGTTCAAGTTCATTTCGGGAAAATCTGGCTGCGGAACATTTTTTTGAATTTACGCCTTGCAGGATCCACTACCCCCCAATACCCTCAGACAGATACTACCAGAACGGCGCTCATACTGGGTGCAGGTCCGAATTTAGAGAAAAGCCTATTGCCGCTAAAAAAACACCGGCAGCGATATACGCTCTTTTGCACCGACACGGCTTTCCCCGCCGTCCGTGCACATGGTTTTACACCGGAATTTTTTATCGCACTTGACCCGCAACATATTTCGTATCAGCACACCATCGGCGCCATCCCCAAAGAAACAACCGGTATCTTTGACCTTTCAGCTCAAACCGCTACGGCGCGCCGCTTCTACGAAAACGGCAACGCCTTCTTTTTTACGGCAGGCGGTCATCCGCTCATCCAAGCAGCCGCACTTTTTTCCCCCTTTCCGCCGCTTACGACAAGTTCCGGCACTGTAGCTGTCGCCGCTTACCATGCTGCCCAAGCACTCGGTTACCGGCATATCGAATGCAGCGGTATGGATTTTGCCTATACCGGCGGCAAAGCATATACGCGGGGTACCTATCTTTCGGAACAATACGCCGCCAGCGCCGTACGCATCTGTCCTCAAGAACATTCATTTGTCCGCCTCATGTTCCGTACCGAAACCTACAGCGAGCAAACCGAGATCGGCATCACCTATCACACGGCGCTTTTGGATTCCTATCGGGCAGCTTTTGAAGCGGAAAACCACAGCACTATCCGATGGCACCGCGGCGATTTTAAACAATTTCCATACGCTGCGTTTCTCAAATCCTTTACTCAAGGTTTAAAACACAACGAACGGAATAACATCACAAGCCTGCTGCCCGCACTGGCGTGGTGTCAAACACATAGAAAAGAAAATTTCACCGATATGGAACTTGTATCGGAGTTCATTTCAGGGTATACTAATACATGATGAAAAAAATAGTGATGTCGATATATGCCGCGTGTGCAATGCTTGTTATTGCTGGAAGTTTATTATGGTTCGTTTTTACTTTACACAGCGACGCTGCGGCGGGAAAAACAGCAGCGCTGAATAATTTTAAAGTGTTTGCCCAACATACCGGCGAAATTCTATCGGAATCCGCACAAGAACCCGATTTAGCTCGTTTACAACCACAGTTTGAACAACTGTGCCGTAATTATCAAAAATATGTTCAAGCCGTCGTTATTAAAATTTCTACAGGCATTGTATTTACATGGCCTAAAGATACCGATATTTTTTCATACACCGAGCAATATACCGTCGAAGTAAAAAACCTTCCGCTTTTTTTTACTGCAGCTCAAATGCATATCCCGATTAAAGAAACCGACAACATGGTTACCGTCCATGCGGCACTCCGAACACTTCCGATCAAAACGATCTTTAACCGAGGCCGGATAGTTTTTTTCCTACTATTACTGATTGTAATGATGACCGTCATAGTGTTAGTCTTTTCATATATGGACGTAAAACCAGAGGCAAGTAAACCGGCCTTTACAAGCTGCACCCGTATGCAGGAAACGGATACCGCTGATTTAAATAACATCCAACCCGATATTATACGACCCGATGAATATTCCGCTGCAACAGCATCACAGTATGAAAAAGATACCATACCGCAACAAACACTCTCTCAACCGGATATCGCTCCTGCTCCGCAACAGAATCATTCAAATGCTTACGAAAATCCGACAAGCCTACACGAAGAAACGGCAGCGAAAGAACGCACAGCAAAGACAAACACATCAGAGACTCCGTTACCCTTACATGAACAGCTTGAATCGTTAAACCGCTTGCATATCTACGATGATGAACCGTACCGAAAAACACAAACCGAACCTCAAGAAAACAGTTCCGGAATGCCAACCGATAATAACCGGGTAGAACAACGGAATAGCGTCTACGCCGATACACCTGTATCGGAAAAAATAGCTGTACAGGATATTTCGAAAACCGAAAACGACTCGAAACGCAGTAATGATAGCGTGAACTTTAATGCTGAAAATTACGGATCTTTTGAAAATCACACTCAAACCATAAAATCACCAATCGAAGTGCAAGGTGCTCCCGAAGCGGCGACGGCGGTTACTAGGTTTGAAAATACACCGCTCGCGGATAAGGCGCACAACAACAGCCATTCACTTGAACAGGCTACTCTTATCGAAGAATTGACAACTGCCATTACGGAAACCGCCGTCGCCGAAGAAGATTTAACTCTCATGCTTATCCATGCAACCGATATTTCGCATAACCAGCAAATTATCCATCTATTGCGGTCTACGCTTGACCGTATCCATAAAATATTTATCTTTAATCAGGATACACTCGGTCTAATCATTTTTTATGCACCGCTGGATCAAGCGATGCAGACTGCAAGCAGCCTCTATGACGAAATTCATGTGCGGCTTGAAGATCCGATTAAAAAATCACTCGGCATCGGACTTACCACGAGAGCAGGACGGCTAATCCCTGCACCTCGTATGATCGAAGAAGCGGTGGCAGCAATCGGAAAGGCAACCGAAGAAGGCTGCGACCCTATTGTCGCCTTTAGAGTTAATCCGGATAAATACCGACGATGTCTTGCTCGATTAAGCTAAGATAATTGTATTGGGAACCGGTTGACAGAGCGATATACTCTTATTATTATGCTTTTGCTGTTTACCCAACGGCGATGGGGATGTCTCACAAGTTTATTACTTTTTCGACATTCCAAAAATACAATGGATGGTTTACTATGAGTAACAAAGTTTCTTTCTTTTTCGGAAATCACTTTTTATCAGCGGCGCCTTTCGACGATGACGACAACTTCGAAGACAATTTTGATGATGATTTCGATGACGATGACTTCGACGACGATTTTAACGATGATGACTTTGACGATGACTTCGATGATGACTTTGACGACGACGACTTCGATGATGATTTTGAAGATGACGACTTCGATGAAACCTATGACGATGGCTTTGACGACGACTTCGATGAATAGCTGATAACAAAATCGATAGGGCTGCTAAAAATCGGCAGCTCCGCTCGGATCCGATCATTTTACCAATATATTGCATATGAATACAAAGTAAACCGATAAAAGTAAAAGAGGCTCCTTTATTCAGGTACGTAAACCGAATCAACAAGCCCGACGCAGAGCGTTCGTCAAAACTATACATCCATGTATAGTTTTGACTGCGAGTTGTAGGTCTGCCAAAATATCGCTACTCTGACAGGATGTCAGTGGTCAACGACAAGTTTTTCTGACAAAAAACTTGTCACTGTTCGGAACCACCGCCGTCCGTGGCGGTAGAGGTACGGCAGGGAATTAAACCCTCCGCACGAATAACGGTAACAGCTTATATGGAAGCTGTATCACGGCGATGCTGATGCAGAAATTCAAAATCGGCAAGATATTGTAGGCGGGACTGTACCAGATAGAGTAATTCGTTGTACATATCGAAGTTCACTTCCAATGCAATGGGAAATACGTACACTTCAGTCTCATCACAATATCGTTTGATAAACTCAGGGTCATTGACAAACCCCAAACTAATCATATTGCTGATACGGTCGGCGCACTTTAATACCTTTGCACGCTGTGAACCGTGTCTGATAATATGCTGTAAATACTCAGCCTTCGTCTGCCCCTGCCGACGCGTAACTTCCATAACTAATTCATAGACAGCCGAAGATTCCGAGTCGATAGAAAGCAGTTCATTCACATTAAAATCAGGCACGTCTTCCAGTACATCATGGACGATTGAGGCCTTTAGCAAAATGCTATCGATATAGCCGTAGTCGATAAGCGTACCCATTGTGTCGATTTGGTGCCGAAACATATTACCGCCCGCATGACGCGCCTTTCCCCGCAAGCTGGTTGCCAAATGAATATAAGGGGCAAGATACATTCCTTTTAACAGTGCTACTTCATGTTGTTCCATCTTCTCCTCCTTTTTTCCGAACTATACGAGATCGTGCAAATACAACGTAAATTTTTCAATCCGCCGTTCTGCCCCATGCAGCTTTTCTTTTTCCCCTTCGACAACCTCCGCCGGAGCATGAGCTGTAAAATTCGCATTCGAGAGCTTTGCCGTCAAACGGGATACCGTCTGTTTTTCTTTTTCGAGTTCTTTTGTAAAGCGTGCAGCCAATTGACTGCGGTCTACCTCGGTTCCGGTAATGATAAAGGCTTCAAATCCTGAACCTACCGTCCCGATGGAATTTGCAGGTTTATCGGCAGGCGTTTCGATAAAGGCAATATCCGCGAGTCCCGCCAATAGCTTAATTAAATCGATATTCTCAAACGCGGCGGCTGCGGGAGAACCTGCTTCGATATAGAGCGCAATATGCAGCTTGAGCTGAGGATCGATACCGCATTCCGCTCTGAGCGCACGAATAAGCCGCACGATATTTTGCAGCGCAGTAAAGCGCGCCGCAGCGGCCGTATCGATACGCTCTTCGCAATAGATGGGATAATCGGCGGTTATCAGCGCCTCTGCACGGTGTGAAGCTCCGGCGGCGCAGTGTTCGGGGAGTTTGCGGTAAATTTCTTCGGTAACGAAGGGAAGCACGGGGTGCAGCAGCCGGAGCGATTCTTCCAACACGGCAAGCAGTACCGAGGTTATCCGATCCTTTTCCGCATCATCGCCGCTCTTATAGGAAAGCTTTGTCCCCTCGACATACCAGTCGCAAAAGTTATTCCAGAAGAATTCATAAATACCGTGCCCTACCTCGTTATAGCGGTACCCTTCAAAGGCTGCCCGCACATTTTTAACCGTTTCGTTGAGGGTATGGTAAATCCATCGGTCAAGCTCGGTTAATTCAGAGGCGGAGACAGGAACGATGCGCCGCCCTTCGAGGTTTCCCAAGATATAGCGCGAAGCATTCCAGATTTTATTGGCAAAGCGGGAGCCGAGTTTAAAGGATTCGTTGTCGATAAGAATATCCTGCCCCTGCGTGCACATAAAGGTAAGCGTAAATTTAAGAGCGTCGGCGCCGTACTCGTCGATAATATTCAGCGGATCGATACCGTTACCGAGCGATTTGGACATCTTGCGTCCTTGTTTATCGCGCACTAAGTCATGCAGATAAACATCTCGGAATGGAACGGTGCCGGTAAACTCAAGCCCCGCCATAATCATACGGGCAACCCAGAAGAAGATAATATCATGCGCGGTGATAACGGCGGAGGTCGGGTAATAGCGCTGTAAATCTTCGGTTTTTTCAGGCCAGCCGAGCGTCGAGAACGGCCACAGCCAGCTGGAAAACCACGTGTCGAGCACATCGCTATCCTGCTTGAGGGCGGCGCTCTTACAGTGGGGACATTCGGTTACATCTTTTACCGAAACGATCATCTTACCACAGTCTTTGCAATACCACACCGGAATTCGGTGCCCCCACCACAGCTGTCGCGAAATACACCAATCGCGGATATTTTCCATCCAATGACTGTAGGTGTTTTCCCATTTTTGCGGATAGAACACGAGTTCGCCTTTTTCCCACGCGGCAAGCGCTTTGTCTGCAAGCGGCTTCATTTTGACAAACCATTGCTCCGAAAGGTACGGCTCTACGACACTGTGACAGCGGTAGCAGTGCCCTACGGCATGCTTGATGTTTTCCTTTCCTTTAAACAAGCCTGCCGTTTCCAAATCGGCGATAACCGCTTCACGGGCGGCTTTCACCGTCATACCGCGGTATTTTTCGGGTACCGCCGCATTCAGCGTACCGTCGGGATTTAATATATTGATAACTTCGAGATTGTGCCGCTTGCCGACTTCCCAGTCGTTGGGGTCGTGAGCGGGAGTTATTTTTACAGCGCCCGTCCCGAATTCCTTATCGACATAGCTGTCTGCAACAATCGGAATACAGCGGCCGGTCAGCGGCAGTACGAGCTTCTTTTCTATTAAATGCGTATAGCGGGGATCGTCAGGGTGTACGGCAACCGCGGTATCGCCCAAAAGCGTTTCGGGACGGGTTGTCGCTATTTCGATATATTCCGACGCGGAAGGCATGCCGTTTTCATCGGCGAGGGGGTACAGGATATGGTACATTCCCCCTTTGGTCTCCTCATGGTCGACCTCATCGTCCGCAAGCGCAGTACCGCAGGAAGGGCACCAGTTCACCAGATAGTTGCCGCGGTAGATAAGACCGCGTTCATAGAGGGTAACGAATACAGTGCGGACGGCATGGGAAAGCCCTTCGTCCATCGTAAACCGTTCCCGAGACCAATCGACGGAAGCGCCGATTTTACGCAGCTGATTGGTGATAATCGAGTGGTGCTTTTCTTTGACTTCCCACGTGCGTTTAAGAAAGGCTTCCCGCCCGAGATCGTGCCGTGTTTTGCCTTCCGCTTTCAGCTGGCGTTCAACCACATTTTGCGTTGCGATACCGGCATGGTCGGTACCGGGTATCCAGAGCGTTTCATCGCCTTTCATACGGTGATAGCGGACAACGACATCCTGCAGCACATTGTTTAAACCGTGTCCCATGTGGAGAACACCGGTTACATTGGGCGGAGGAATGGCGACGACATATCTATCGGCACTGTCAGTCTTTTTAACCGGCTTAAAGCGGCCTTGCTTCTCCCAATCCGCATAGATTCTATCCTCAAAATCCTTAGGATTATATGCTTTTTCCAATTCAATCGTGTGCAATATGTCTTCCATGATGCTCTTTTCCTCCCGCTGCGTTTTTTCTATAAATTTCTATAATAGGTAGGTATTTTAGTTATTTTTCGGCTATCGTTCAAGGGCGAGATTTAATTCTATCGAAATCGATGCATATTTTGCACAGCATAGATGAGTTTTTGTACGGTATCTGCAAATGCAGCTGTACTATCTTCATAGCACATTTTAGAGGTTTTCCTTAGATTTACTTGCGATGTTTTACTTTAAATCATTGCGATATAAAGACTTAAACAGAAACTCGTTATCAGCTTTGCTGATGAGGCACCTTCTAAAAATCTAACCGAGTTTTTAGAGATGCCCTAG